>Ga0209489_100418_pt1 | contig 77818 bp, 30 predicted proteins | sample SiratrowhiteBW_FD_187527 | JGI IMG/M metagenome (GOLD analysis project Ga0209489, IMG submission 187527) | Root nodule microbial communities of legume samples collected from California, USA - Siratro white BW (SPAdes) (version 2) | ecosystem: Host-associated > Plants > Roots > Nodule | place...
AAAAAATATATATATATATATATATATATATATATATATATATATATTTTGATGGCATTTTAAAAATTGTGAATGTAATTTTTTCTATAAAATTGGATCTCGATGATAACAAATGCAAACTCTTCTCATCACGGATTTGTTAAACATTTTGTCTCTCAATTGTAGTAAGTTTCATTGTTCTAGTATCATATTTAGAACTGTCAACTAGTTATTTCTTTTTTATTTAGCCTTATCCCTATCTTTAAGTAACAAAATAAGACTATATTCTGAACTTAAAGTGTCTGTCTTTCTCTAATATATTTTATTCTTTAATTATAGATTATTATATATTCATAATGAATAATTTGAAAGTCAATCATGAATGGTCAGAAGTAGTAAATAGTAATGCAAACTAAACTCATGAAAAATACTTTATAGATTATTTCATTTTTGTTTTCAAGTGAGAATGGTAAGAACATTGGGGTGATTACAGAAAAATACTTCCACTTTGCTTATATTGTTTGTCAAGTGATGCTTATCTTGCAGCCAACATAAGCATATGAATTACAGCAAATATATTGGAAGTCATCATCATTAGGTCAGCCAAATTGACAATTGACAGATACTAGATTGCACATACCAAGTTATCAACATTGATAACTATTATTAACTATAATAATCATATTTTTGCTTCTGCTTTATTCCTGGACAACATGCTATGTGCATAGGTTTATAGGTCTTAGGCACCTAATATATATATATATATATATATATATATATATATATATATATATATATATTAATTTAAAAATACGAAAAAAATAGTGGGAACTGAGATTAGAATTCCTTATATGGAACAGTTTCCTAAGTCTCTTTTGCTCCATCTCACCATGAAATGAGGCACATGCACACTTCTGCTGAAGTCAAATAATTAATAAAAATAATTTCACACTAATTAAGAAAATTAGATAAGTTTTTATTTATTTATTTTAAGGAATATATTTGTTAATTACCTGCAATAATATTTTTTAAAATAATGTTTAAATTTAAACATAAAAATATTCTTAAAATATGATAACCAAGATTAAGTTAATTAAAAACTTATTATATTTAAATGGATTAGTTACCTTTCCAGTCTCATTATTTATTTATTATATTCAACTTAATCTTATTATTGATAAAAGTTTAAAGCAAAAACTTCGATTCTTAAAAATACAGTAAGATGACCCCTCATTCAATTACTAGTAAAATAGTCATCAAACAAATATTGTCATCTTAATCTGTACTTAGTTAAGTTTATAATCAAAACATAATTATAATTTCCAAAATTAATATTAATTTCAATCCATGGATTGATCCCATTGTTTTTTTTTTTAATTAATAAACTTAAATGAACATTGAAAAAGTTATATTATTGTATTTTAAAATAAAGAATTTAATTGAAATTTTTATTAACAGAGCAATCAAATTTAATATATTTGATAAGTAAACAGTACGAGAAAAATATTAAGTAAGCTTATTTAGGTCTATTAAATTTAGTAAATTTAATATAAAATTATTTTTTTAAAAATTTCAAAATTCTAATGCCTGATACATGTGTTAACTATGAGATTGAGAGAAGAGGAATATATATATATATATATATAAAATTATTCTTCAAGTATCTTGATCATCATATATATGTTGCGATTTTGCAGAGAAAAAAAAAACTGTTAAAGTATACGTAAATGTTTAAGCTAAAAAAATAAGTATGTTATTGTTTTAACTTAGACAAGTATAAAGTCTACAATACTTATTTTTTTACTATTAAATATTTTTAAAATTATATACCTAATAAATTAATATTTGTATTTCAGTCTTTCAATTTATTATATATATATATTATTTATTTAAATTTTTGAAACATTTAAAATAAATGCTCTCTCAATATTTTCTTAATTAACCAATATTTGTGTTAGATAATGATACAAATAACATGATTTATTATAGCAGTTCAGAATTGGATTTTTAAAATTCTAAACTTTATTAGATGTAAATTTGCTGGAAAAGCAATCAATTTTTTTTTCATATTTAGAAAGGAATTATAATTTTGGATTTTTAAAACCAGTTGATTTGGAGAATAATTTTTTAAAAATATTTATTTAGAAAAATTATTATATAGAATATAATAATTTAGAAAAGTAATTATTTGAAGAAATAATTATTTATATATATATATATATATATATTAAGAAATAATTATTTTAAAAAACATGTTTAAAAAAGAAAAATTTGTTAGCAAAATTAGCATTTATAAATTTTGAAATAATTTGGTTTTGTAATTTTAGTTTGGAAAATTTCATAGAGAAAAAGGAAACAAAGAATTAAAAAAATAGTTCCAAGTTTTCTTTTTGAAATTTAAATTATTGATTTGTTAATATAATGATTGAAATAGTTATTGTAAAAAAAAATTCTAAAAATGATGAAGATAATTAGAAGAAACTTAAACTGATATAGTTAATTTATTAATATTTATTTAAAATAAATATTGAGAAATCAAGACAAAAACTGGTCCTATATTTAAAATTTGAAACTTATTTGAGCTTATTATTTCTGAAAATATGTAACCTTTAAATTTTATTATTTATCTGTAATTATATGACCCAATTTTTTTAGTATTATTTTACATAAAATTGTGCTTATTGGTACATAATAAACCAGTAAATCAAATCAAATGTATAAATATGATTTTGGATAAATAAACTTTAGAAAAAATTAAAGTTAACTTTAAAAAAAAAGTTATAATGAACTAGTAATTAAAAATTAGTTAATTGGGTAAGGATTTTTCACAAATGACTGAAGAGAACTATGATTTAATTTCAACCCCCGCCCCCCCCAAAATAATTGTTCATGTAACAACCTAGGTTACTTTGTTTTTAAGATCAATAAGCACTAGAAAATTGTTGAAATTTGAATTTTCTTAACCTCATACAGCTTTATTATTTCCTTAGACAAAATTATATATGTTTAAAAAATCCACAAATTGAGGTTTTATGCCCATTGAAGGTTCACTGTAACCAACCAATTACAAAATTAGAAGATATAACAAAGTTTTACTTTTTTTTCTTATATGAAAGTGTACGGATTCTGCATCTTCCTTCCAAAGTAATTTATATCCTCCAGTGTTGGATCTTGTCCCAGATAAAAAATTCCACCTCTATCAGACTTTTTTTTAGTAACATCCACATCATCATCAGATTTAAAAAAAGGCCTTAGTGTTAGAGTTTTTCTACTAATCTATACTTTAACATTTTTCTACAACAACTACTGTACATTTTAGAATTTTTTTTAATATATTTATTATTATTATTATTATTTTAATATAATATTTATTAATAAAAACAGTCTTAAATTAGATGTATGTGAAAAAGTAGTTGTTGAAAGATATTTTTCCTTTTATTAAAAAGGAAAAATCTATCAATATTTATTTTCAAATAAAAATAAACAAAAAATAACAACATAAATGCAATCTTAAAACATATCAGAGAATATAAGTTAAAACAAAAATTGACTTCTTTTTTAAACACTTGAAAAATTAAAACATAAACAAAAATAATTAAAATACAAAAAATTGCAATCTTGAAAGAATCAAGATCAAAAGTTCAAAGATAGCAACTAGAAGTTAAACTTATGCAACACTTGATAATTGCATATTCCTGCAAATCGGTGTAATATAAATCCTTACATAAGCTTTTCAATAACTTAAAAAATAGAATCAATCAATTTTTTACTATAATTTGAAGTTAACCTACTCACCTCATCAAATCTTGGAAAAGATAACTAAAGTATATAAACTGATTTTAATTTATGGGTAAGGTAAAATTTATTTTATTGTATTGTTGAAAAAACTATAATTAAAAAGAAAAAGTAATATTTAGGAGTTTGTGCTGTGGACCACAAACCCAAATAAGCCAAAATGTACCTAAATATTTAGGTACTATTACAATTAGCAAGTTAGTTATCATTTCTTAAGATCGTAATTAAAGAAAAAGTAATATTTGAAAAGCACTAAACCCTAATAAGCCAAAATGTACCTAAATATTTAGGTACTGTTAACTTTAACCACCCTCTAAATTTGGTAAGAGAACTTACACGTTTATACCACGGTAGGGTTTTATTTATTTATAAGTACGAGACTTTCCACCCCGATTCTCTAACCCATAGTTTTTGAGGCTACAAAGATAGTTGAAATAATTAATCCATGATTCTAGAATCGGAAGTACATACGATGCATGTTGAATGTTGTAATGGATGGTCGTTTTCGGCAGTGGAAAGGAGACACAAGCATTACGGGATAAGTGGCAACAACGTAGGTAGTAGCTTCCTTTGACGGAGACAAAGTTGGAGAGCTTGGAACAATATGAATGGTGGTGGATAAGATAAGGAAGGAGTGGTGAGTGGATTAGGGTGGGTTGGCCTCTGAATGTGAGACAGGTGCCCTTTTAGGCTTTTCATTTCGTGAAGCGGGAATTCCGTGTCATCTTGAAAGCTGCCCTTAAACCCTCCCTCCTCAAAGGGATGCACACACAACAACTAAACACCTTTCTGCTTTCTTTATCTAAGTTAGGTTATACCTTTTTGTTTCTTTAAATAACTTCAATTCTAGAAGGATAGCTCTCATCTCTCACATACATAACTTTATTTTGTATTACAAAGTGTATTACAAAAGGTGGTTTATCTTAACATTTCTAGAAGCAAAAAATAGTTAATGATAGTGAAAAAAAATGAATTTCTTTCCTTTTAATTTAAAAAACCCTATTTACTTTAAATATTAGAAATAGTAAGATATTTAATTTGTTTTGGGAAACCTGAAATGCAAATATCTAATAATTAGTTATTTTTATAATTAAATGATAAAATTAAAGAGTTAAATATGTAAAATAATTTTATTTTCTTAAAATATCAAAATATTATTTTAGTCCTACCAAGTGAGGGTATGACGTCAAGATAAGAAGCCTGCATATTTATGTCTCTTCATCTCTATTCTACTTTTACATAAAATCTTTGTCACAATTCCATCTCCATGTCTATCGGATAAGAGATATATTTGTGTTACATTTGTATTCTTCCTCTACTGTTTCAAATATTAACCAGTCAAATTTTTTGAGAATTGCAAAAATCACATCAAAATAAATATAATATTATTATTCATTCAATATCTATATTCTTACATTTTTACAACTTTTGGACAATTTTTAACTATCATTAACTAATTAAATGTCTTATGATATCATGAGTTATCATTAATTAGAGTATATTAAACTATATGTTTATCCATATAGATCCAACGTCATCAACTAGAGTTTATTGGATAAACTATATTCCAGTTATAAAAAATTGTAAGTGAAAAGAAAACAGTGAAAGGCAAAAATCTAAAAAAGAACTTGGACTATAAAGTGAGACTAAGGATAAGTTTTATTTGACTTCTCTTCAACTTATTGGGTTTAAAAGCATGATGACTAAAATATTATTGTTATAAAGAAAGCTGAAACAGTGATCATGACATTAGTTTTGATAATTTATTACATACATACACATAAGGAATAAGGATATGTATTCAACTATTGGTTCAACGGTTGCAGAATTTGATCATACTCACGCACACATACACATTAGAAGGTTCCAATTTGAATATATAAGTGGTGAGTGGATTGCATATAGTTTCCCTATCAAGCAATAGTATTCAAATCATATTGTGAAGAGTGATCAACATGCTGAGTGTTCCCGCACATTCAAGCAAAGCTTAATCAGTTTGGTGTCGGCTGAACACGATGCATGCAATATTTTTCCTTTTTCACTAAAATTATAAATATTGTCGTTCCACATGCGTACACTTCTCTTACATACCCATCCAAATTATTATATAGAAAAAGAAAAAAAAAAGATAACCAGTTGAAGTTGTATCGAATGAGTCGATGATTGTTCTTTATATCTTTTAACGTTGTGAATGAGTGTGTAGATATTTGGTTCTTTTTAACTTTTCATTCAAATGGTCAGCATAACATGTGTTAATTATTTATTTATACATCGTGACTTTAAATGAGAATCTAGACACGGTGTTTATCTTCTTTGAAAGATGTAATTAAAGCAGTGCTGCGTGTAACTTCTTGTTGATAACGTCCTAAGACTTTGAATGAATATAGTTATCCATTCATATGTGCATGTCTGCAATACCAGCGGCAAAAAGTGTATATATATGTGTGTGCTGAGGCCGAAAGGAAGAGATGTGATGGTAATCAAATCAACATGCACCATCTTGTTTAGATCGATAAGAATATATGTTAGAATAAAGCCAGCACCATTTTTAATAAATAAAAATAACTAAAGGAGTTCAAATTCCAATTCTACTTTCTGGTAATGTTTAATAACATTATGATTTGGATTGGATAAAGACTGAAATATGGAAAGTACTTGCAAGTTTTTCCTTAAAATCAAATATGTCGGTCACTTATCCTGCTTCTCTGGATAATGAATTATGGTTAAAATAAAATTAAAGTTGCAGGTTAGATTCTTATATAGTTTTCCTTTTCGAAAAAAATATTTTGACATTAGTTCTGCAGTTTCCTCTTTCTCTGCAGTTTCCTCTTTCTTGTAAAATTTCTTTGATGATAGGCCTAAGATACACAGTGCTTTAGTAAAAGGAAAAAACATATTCCAAAACTTATTTCTAGAGGTCATCAATTAAAGGCTATTTTTAGTTTTTGGAAATTGATATGGTGCAGGTCATAAATAATGGGGTGCAGAAAGTTTTTGTCTTAATAAAATCTTCTGTACTTCTGTTTTGGACCGAGATGATTGGGTTCCTAATTACTATTTACACCCTGTAGTTTCTTCTTCACCTCCATTGGAGTGTTGGAAAAATAAAAAATATCTATCTTTAGTTATTTTTATTGCATAATCCATAAACATATTTCATGTTTCACAATCTCGAATATATTTTAATATCAAAAGATATATTTCAAATTAAGTAATGTCAAATAATTTTTTTATCTAAAAATATATTCTAAATTTTTAAATTACGCATTCTATAATGTATTTTTAGATTATATAATTTAAAGATGTATTTCGTATATATAATCCAAAATATATTTAGATTATGTATTTCTTATATTATATAATTTAAAATATATTTTTGAATTAAGTAATTCATAAATATATTTTTTTAAATTGTATAACCTGTAGTATGTTTTTAAATTCTGTTATTTAAAATATATTTTTAAATCACTAAATATATTTCAGATTTTACAATTTAAATAATTTCAAATTATATAATTTAAAATATATTTTTAAATTTCAAATTACATAATTTAAAATAGATTTCTAAATTACACAATCTAAAACATTTTAGACCTATGGACAATTAAGAATTTTTCCATGAAGAAAGGAGCTAAAATAAATTGCCATATAATCATAATAGGCCTTTTCCGTGACTATGGACCCAAGAAAAACGCATTTATGAGTTTATTGTCGTGGCCTTTCTTACAAATGTAAACGCTTTCCTTTCAACATGGGCTCAAACATAAACTTAGAAGAGACTGACCGTTCTTCCTGCACCTTTATATTTTCTTCCTACACAGAACACCTAAAAATATCATTTTACTTTCGTTTTTATCTTCTCAGTTATACGTTTCTTTTATCTTTTTCTAATCTTCTTCTAATATTTTAAATTGTATAATTTAAAATAAAAATATATATTCTAAATTATATAATTTAAAATTAAAAAAATTACATTTTAAATCATGTAATTAAAACACAACATTAAAGTTAACGAATTATCAAAATTTAGATCAAGCTTTAGGAGTATGGTAAAAAATATTTAATTAGAAAAATGAACTGTTATCAATGAAATGAGACAGCAGATTTTTGTGGTTTTTCTTTTGGAAGGTAAAGTATAGTACATGAAATTTGGATTTGTCATTTCATTCAAACATGGGCCCCTTGTCTGACAAGCATTTGTCACTATAGCAACTCCAATTAAGGGTCATAAAAAACCCAAACACCTTATCCATCAAAACATTACCATGATTATACTGTACTATATGGTCATCAAATGTATACTCCTATCTTCATTTGAGTAGCCATGGCCTCCTTAAGCTGCCACTTTCATACAACAAACTTGTTGAATTCTAAGAATGTCAATAGCAGGAAGAAGAAACGTTTCATTTCTTGCTCAGCGCAGCCTACACAAAGCAATATTAAGGTATGAGCTGAAATGTAATGCAATATCAAGATCCAACTTTTTCATTGATGCACAAGTTAAACTGCAAAGTGTTTGCATTGCAACACACCCTTTGTGGAAACAGGTTGTGATCAATGGAGCAACCAAGGAAATAGGAAGGGCAGCAGTAGTTGCAGTGACAAAGGCTAGAGGAATGGAGGTTGCAGGAGCTGTGGATACTTGTCATGTTGGGGAAGATATTGGAAAGGTTTTTGCCTTTGGTGTTTAGCCAAACCAACTCAACTCTTTTGAGTTTTTCTTTTACATTTTTTATATAGTTTTCAATTCTTCTAGGTCTGTGGCATGGAAGAGCCCCTTGAAATACCTATAATAAATGACCTTACTTTGATTTTGGGCTCTATATCTCAGGTAATGTGAAGCCATAACTCACTTGCCATTTTTTTTTTCTTTTATCTCTTCTGCTTGAATGATGTTTTGAGTAGCAATTTGCAGTCCAAGGCAGCGGGAGTTGTAGTTGATTTCACTGACCCTTCTTCAGTATATGACAACGTAAAACAGGTTTGATTTGTGGCTAGCTAGAAACTTTATTAGATGTATGAATATGAGTGCGTTATTTTGTAAATTGTGAACTAAATGGTTCTTTAGTAAGTTTCGGCTAAATTGCAAGTGCTGAACTTAACATTGATTCATTCTTGATTAGGCAACAGCATTTGGCATGAAAAGCATAGTTTACGTGCCCCGAATCAAATTAGACACGGTAGCTGCATTATCTGCACTCTGCGAGAAGGCCAGCATGGTGAGCACGGGGTGAGACATATAAGAACAACATCGTATTTACTTGACATTGTTTCTTTTCTCTTTTCTATTTTATGGTGTCTTTAGTTATTCCACATTCCATATTTGAATAGCAAATGTTTCAACTTAAGTCTAAACTTGGTAGTAAGCCATTTGTTCTTATGTGGCTTATGATTAACTTTGATATCAGGGTGTCTTGGTTGCACCAACCCTTTCCATAGGATCAATATTGTTGCAACAAGCTGCGATTTCAGCTTCTTTCCATTACAGCAACGTGGAAATTGTTGAATCCAGGGCTAATGCAAAAGTAAGATTTCTTTTTATGCTTAGTTGTAACAAGGTTAAGTTTTTGCATCTTCTTTTGTATGAGTGGGAAAGCAAAACATATAAGTAATGAAGAGTGCTTATTCATTTCAGTTTAAGATCTCTTATATTGTTCCATGAACCAAAATAATTAGTGAAAAATGGAAATATATACTTGCAAGAAGCACAAGTTCTGGGAAAAAAATTATTCTGCATTGGTTCCCACTTCTCATTTTATCTACCTTCACTTTTATCACAGAATTAGCAGTAGAAAGGGACATTAAGATAAAATGGTAGTGTTGGTCTTAGTAAAAAATAACATGGTGAAATGTTCATCCAAATGGACACATAGAAATCTCTAAAAGATTTAAAACCTATATACTAAATTGGTCTTGGTGAACAGGACCTTCCATCAGCAGATGCAAACCAAATTGCCAACAATCTCTCCAACATAGGTCAAATCTATAACAGAGAAGACCCTTCAACAGATGTCCTGGTAAGGATAAAAACAGCCAAAGTTTATAGTAGCAATTTATACAAAATCAAATACAACTATGTTTAGACTTTATAAGCATAGTGAGATACATATCTAAGTTGTTATATAAATTTGTGAGCCTAGGCAAGGGGTCAAGTCCTAGGAGATGGAATTCGTGTTCACAGCTTGGTCCTTCCAGGACTTCCTTCTAGTACAGCAGTTCACTTCTCTGGTCCAGGAGAGGTATGTCCTCTATGAATTGAACAAATTTTGTTTAATCTTGGTCAGAAAGCATTATTATTTTATTTGTTTATTTGATCATCAAGTCAATTGGTGCAGGTTTACTCTATCAAGCATGATATCACAGATGTGAAGTGTCTCATGCCAGGCTTGCTACTAGCCATTAGAAAAGTAGTGCGTCTCAAGGTACTAATCACATCAAGTCTCACCTATTAGTCTCTTTGTATTGTATCATTCAGCTTCATCTGGTTCAAGTTTTTTTACTGTCACTCTATGATCCTTGCAGAATTTGGTATATGGCCTGGAGAAGTTTATATGAAAATGATCCACCTCTTCAATCTCCTTGCCAAAAGCCTTTAACTCATGGGACCTTCCCTCCAGCATTTTGACAACCACATAGAAGGTTTGAAAGTATGCAACAAAATAGAAACAGGTCCTCCCCAGATTGTTTTCGAGCGACCCAATTATTCAGTCACATCATTTGATGAATCTTCCTTTCCAATATATTTTTTTATATCCAGATCTATTGATGGCCTTTTATGTCAAATTTGCATTGCTTTTTAAATAAATAAAAAAAAATCATACCAGTTACAGCCTTATCTAAAATATTGTAAATGCACGTTGTTAACGTAGAATCTTATTCCTTAAGAATATAATTAATAATTTAATCTTTGAATATGCGTATAGAAAAAAGTTTGTTGAATCTCTTAAATAACTTAATATTTTAAGAGATAAGTCACTAAATAGATACACAATGAATATTTCGTAAGCCATGATTGTCCAAGTTTTAAATCGCTAATGAAAGAAATCTTATTTTTTTAAAATATACATATTTTCAATAATACATCAAATATATTAGTGTGTTAGTTTTATAAATGTTTACTTATATAAATCCACAAGCCTATGAAGTTATTAAAATAATAAGATAAGATGTAATTCAAATAATAAAAAAAACTATGGGAAAATAGTATAATAATTCTTTGAATACGTCTTAATCAAAAATAGTATAATATAGTCTGTGTTTGTAAATATAATTTGCATTGAATTCAATTAATTTTCAAAATTCGTGCTTAAAATTTGATTCAGATTCATGACTGAGAGAGACCTTTTGGTGAGATAACTATGGAAGTTCATTAAGCATAAATTGGGACATTATTAACTGGGTTTAATTTTGATCATAAAATTTGCACTCAACTAATTACAAAATCATACTAAACATCACTTTTAAAATAATTATTAAAAAACCAATAAACTAAGACAATCTATAATTAAATGAAAATATAAAGAGATAGTTATATATTAATGCACTCAAATTAAATTGTATTACAACTAAAACAAGGAACTCTCTATAACTGCACTAGTTAGCATTATTATTTCACATCAGTCATTCCTACACGTAATTTGCAAAAGAACACTCAAACCCACCTAAAAACAAGGGCTATAACTGAGTACTTTCGTCTAATACATAATTTCTGTTAAAAAATAAATAAAAACAATGCGGCTCTTTTTTCCTTTTACACAAGTGTAAAATTGAACTTTGTAAATTATAGTACTAATAATAATAATAATAATAATAATAAACTAACTTTTTTGGAGTCTTTCCCTAAACAGCGTTGGGCAGATGATGGCACTATCTACGCAGAGCCCACCTTTGGTGTGAGTGCAATCAATTTGGGCCAAAGAGAACTTGATACTTGTTTGCTCATTGGGCTTTTCGACCACGAAATCTCCGACATGATAGTAGACCCATTCTCCAGGCCCATGCAAGTAACACTCTGAGAGTGAACTCTGGCCGTCAGATGTGGAGAGTTGGAATCGGACGGGCTTGATGGCCCAACCATGAACTTGATCAACGTTGCACACGCGCCGGCCCAATCTCTTTGAGGCCCGGCCCAATTGGAGTCTAAAAACTAAGCTGTAGCTCCCCACAGGGAATTCAAACTCTAGCTCCCCTACCACTTCAACCCACCACATTTGTTGTAGATAAGCAACACTCTTGAACCTGCACATACAAAACAATCACCTTTATTTCATTATTTTCCATTTTCATAATTTCTTACATTTATAAAAAAAAATCTGTAAAAGCCATGAAATCATGATTTAGAGTCCCTATTAACAGTTTAAAAAAATCACATGTTAGATTGGGAATCTTTATAAAGATATTTTGAATGGGGTCACAACATTTCCACAAAACAAATTGTATAGACTCCAGTAAAAGTGAAATTAACTTTTCTAAGAATAGCATAATATAACTTTTAGGGGAGGTTCTCATGCCACCAAAAATTCGCATAGCATATATCCCAACCAAAGTTTTTTAGAATTATTAATTTATGAGAAAAATCTACTAGAGGCAATAAAAAATAAATAAAAATGTGGAACGAAGCTTTTGTTTGAAGCAATGAAGCTAATGAACAAAGACAATGTGGCATTGCTTCTCTGAGTTAGACACAATTATCCATATATTATTGAACATCACTTTCCCTTAAACACAAGTCACTTTCAGTAATTAGTTTAATATTTTTCTCAGCCACATTTTTTCTTCACTTCAATTACCTATGATAAGATATTAACGTTTGAGCACGAAAGGTTTTGTCTGCCAGAATATGGCATTGGCCATACACTTTTCCATTCTTTAAAAATTCCCATTTTATAGAATCTAAACACGAGGTGATTGTTGCCGTCGTAATTTCTGCAAAATTTCATCTCTACAACTAATTATGGAATCTTTTTAGGCTGCATAATTAATTAAGCAGAACAGTGACTACGAAAAGCTGTTCAACACGCCAAGCGTTAATTTTTTTTTTTCTGGCTAAACTCAACACGTTTTACATTAAATAATAATTTTTTCCCTTATTAAAATATTCAAATAGTTGAATTTTTCTTAAGGGATTTATTACAAAATAAGTTGACATTACAAAATAACTTTTTGCATCATAAGCAGTTTTTGTGCACTAAAAGAAGCTTTTTGATTAGGATTTTTCATAAAGTATTCTTCCACGATTTATTCTTTTTTTTTTCAAAAACGACTTTTACTTCTTATGACAAAAAATTTATCTTTCGACGGTAGTAAAAGACATCTTATTTATAATGTGTTCACCTTTGATAAACTTAATACCTTCATGATTATTTTAACAACACAAATATTAAATGGATTTTATATTTTAATATAGTAAATGCTTTATTTTTATTAAAAAAAACTTTAAGATGTCTTGTTAACCTCCACAAGGTATAAACTTGGTCGTGTCATGAAAATAAGAAACAATATATTAAAAAACAATTTTCTACACTCAACTAATCAGGCAAAATATGAAAACCAATACTTTTCAACGAGCTAATAATTTTTCTGAAAACACAAGCAATTCTAGGGAAAAGCAGACAACTAAAATGGTGCCCGGGTCAGGACACACTATTTGACCACAAACATTTCAAGACCTCAAATTTCAATCCATGTTTCAACATAAATCAAGATCAAACAAAAGAGAGAGGAAAGAACAGCTTCAAAATTATGTACAAGTCAAAGAAACATCAAAACTAATTAAAATATCCATTCATAATCCCTAACCTGGATTCTTCAGTCGGAATATAATTCCAGTATCTCCTGTCGTCTATTCCTGTAATCTTCAAGGACTTGGATGACATGAACAAACAAACTAGTCCACTACATTTCTCCAACCAAACTTCCTAAACCAATCATAAGAACCAAACAAACAAAAAATCATCAATAATTAAATGAAAAGAGAGAGAGATAAACTCAAAATCAATAGCTACTATATGGATCCATAGCATGAGATTAATTAACTAATCAACTTACTTTGGCGCCGCCATCGAAACGATTGGGTTGGCTAAGCTTTGCATAAATCTCTTTCTTGGTCATCGTAGCAATATTTTCTTCACCAAGAACTTTATTAGCAAGAAACTTGTAACTTGTTGGAAGCTTTAATTCCCAGACAAAATCAGCCGATGAAGCTCGGTGAAAGGCCCTATTCACTCTTGCCAAATTGCATATATCGGGTGGATCAAGATTCATGAGCAAGGAGGAGATGCAACTCTCTGGGATATCACCAAGACCAGGTTTTGATGATTGAGAAGTAGACCCTTCTTCATTTTCAGCTTTATTAGGTGAAGAAACACCAGCCCCCATGACAGAAAAGGAAAAAAAAAATATCTACGAGTTTGAAGAAAATGGAAAAAATATACAAGAGGGTGTATTGTTGTGATAAATTGCGAAAGCTGTTTATAGGTAAAGAAGGAGGAGATAAAATAGGTGGGAGATTGAAGGAGAGAAGGGTGATGGAGAAGGTGCAAATTCTTCCATTTTGATTAAGGAGAAGAGAGTGGCAAAGGCACCATTTGGTTTATGCTTTTAACAATGGTGCGCGTGTGAGGGAAAAGGAATAAAGTGAAATCCTTTGTGTCTCTCAAATCTTCAATGTTCCAACTAAGAAAGGAATTTGTAATGAAGGGGAACGAGGACAGAGTGTGCATGGACATTCTTGGGACAACCTTTTTGCACATTTCCTCACTTCTTTTCGCCACGTGTGGGAATCACGCGCCTGTTAACACTCTTTTGCATTTTTATAATCTTATGTTTTACTACAGTATACAAAAATATCATACCTCTTTAATTCCAAACGAGTATAATCCTTCAAATATCTCAAATATTCCTACTTTCATATGCCTCTAATAATTGTACAACTTGCTTAAAAGCAATATTTCATACTTATAATCCTGAACTATTAATAATTATCTCCATCGATAATCCCTAACAATATTATGGTCATAAATATTATATAATAATTTTCTAGTCGAACATTTTATATTTACATTTGACCTTTATTTTTATGTATCATATCACTGATTCCTGATCTTTTGTTATTACTTTTTCTCATTTCTTTATTTACTGCATATGTATCTTACTTTTTTTCCTTTTTAAGGTATGGACACTTCATTTTAAGAAAGTGCGATTTCTTTTTGTAACACAAAAGATAAGCTCTTCTTACCAAAAAACTATTTTATTTACTTTTATGAAATATTTAAATTTAAACGACGTCAGCATCAAACCATGAACCCTGTGTTTTTCTTAGAAATGTAAGATATTATTTCCTTTATGCGTGGGATAGACATTAAGTGTCATTTCCATGTACATTGATTATAAGAAAAATAGCTGTTACGAAATATATATATATATATATCAGAATTTTAATTATGGAATTTTTAATAAAACTTTATATTCCTATAAATTTATTTTTTTTTTATATTTTTTTTTAAGATTGTAAAATAAATTTTCATATTTTCTCCAATCAGAAGTCAAAGTTTTATTTTTCTCATATCATGGTTGACTTATTATTTTGTATAATTTCAAGTTAAGCTTAAATGGAAAGAAGACTCTTAGGTGAGAGCTCATTCAAATTTGTTAAATTTATATCAATTGAAAATTATATAATTCATTATACAACTTGCATAGTTAATCGATTAGGAAATTGTTGATATGACATATTAATATACATCAAAAACTTATATAATTAATTATTTTGTATAATCATAATTGATTCTTGAGTCTATATATAAGTTTTCACACAGACATATTTCATACACACTAAATAATGGACATAATCTATATGGTTGTGACATAATCAAATATAGTTCTAAATTAAGAGTAAATCATTTATCAAAGTTTTCCTCATTGTCAAAATAAATCAATTATCCTCTATTTTTATTTTATCAAACTAATGACATACCTAATTTTTACTCAAATATCCTCTGTTTTACACTTTTTTCTTTAATCTAATCATCTCATTGTTTATTTTAATTCTCTTTTTTTTTTTTCTTTTTACTCCTTCGTTTTCTATTTTTCAAATTCATCTTACTTTTCCATAAAATAAAATATAAATTTAATTAATATAATAGAAAAAATATTATATAATTATTAGCTCTTAAAACATTTGTGTTGTAAGAAGAGTGTTAAAAATTCAAGTGTGAGTCTAAGTCCCACATTTAATAAAAATGAGAAAGTTAAACAATATATAAAAAAAAAACCTATAAACCTAATGTTTTAACGTTTTGGATTAAAGGTGGTGTCGTTCCTTTAACCCGTTTTTCCTTCTTGTGAGATTTCTCCGATTATGGTCTTTGATAGAAAAATAAATTTTATCAAAATATTATTTTTTAAAACAGAAATTGATGAAGTTTACAAATTTTCAAAAAATGAAAATTTTTCTTTGTAATTGAAAATCTTTTAAAATCTTAGTGTGTATTGTAAGGCCAACATATAAGAGATTAAAAAATAATTAAAAGTTTGTTTTCAATATTCTACAATTTTGAGTTACCTCAATTCAACCAGATGACCTAACTTAATCGATAAAAATATATTTGAGTTAAATTAAGTCATAGAGATTTGCAAAACTAGGTGTAACTTGCACATATATGTATATAGTTTTATTTATTACTTATTTTTGTTGTGTAAGGAAATTTTCTACGTGGCCAATAATATTTGATTTGAGAATTTTAATAATAAAAACTCTATCTTTATGTTTGTATTATTGATCCTTTAAAAAGATGTAACTCTTTATTTGATGTTTTTTAAGACTTCATTATCTATTAAAAATTTGAATTATGTAGCATTACAATCAGTCGTATAAATGTTATATAGGATGCAAACCTAAAAACGAACGGCCATTGAATGCTCCGTGTCCTGAGGCATTTAATCTTAATGTGTATTTTGTGTTTAAATTTACTTAAGAAATTAATATGTTGTCCGTTTGAGAATAAATGCTTAATTATTCAAAAAGTTAGAAAATTCATCAATCAGTAAAAGAAATAAAATTAAATTAAAAAATTACAATAAAAGTTCTATATCATAACTTATCATAGTCAAGCACTATTGAAAGATTTAAGTAACAACATCTATTATTTTAGTCTTTTTTTTTTCCTTCTCTTTCTTTTATTTTAATCTAATGTATCCATCTCTTTTTTTTTTTTTATGATGATATGAATGAAAACGTCTAGAACTCTATTCATTATATTTATTAATATATATTTTCTTAATTTTCATATGTTTCATTTATTAACATAATTAAATGTTTTAATGATATTATCGAGATTTATTTAATTAGTTGGATTAATCTTTAATTTTTTTAAAACTGACCAATGATTCAATGGGAACGTTATTGCGATTGGTCTTAGATCATAATACTACAAAGCTTCCAAGCCTTAGGCTTTGAGTTAAGAGGCTTGAGAATGATTCTCATGTCGCTTCTTTAAATTTAAAGATTTTAATTTTATTTTTTGGATAAAAAGTTTCAATTACCATCAAATTCAGAAAATTATTTAAATGTATCAAATAATTGTTATAAAATTAAAAATATCATTATTGATAATCTTTTTATTAATTAATCTTTATTGTTATTTTTCGATCAAAGTTCATAAAAAAAATTATCTTCTATTTGTTGAACTTTCTTTCAATTGACGTTAATCCAAATTGTTTTTAGATATAATTATTTAGGCTAACATCAATCAATATTATTGTTACGATAATAACAATTAAGAATTTTCAATTAACTTTTTTTTATTAATGTCTGACAATTGATATTGGTAAAAAAGAACAATTCTAATTAAAGTTAGGTTAATTTTTTTAATTAATATAAAAAAAAATCTTAACAAACTATTAAAAAAAATTAACATTTTAAGTTAATAAATAACCTCTTTTAACATTAATAAGAAAATTCATAATTAACATCAACTCACAAGTAGTGATTTTAAAGATGTTTTAATCTTAGTCAAGTTAATGATACTTAACCAAATCAAACAAGAAACTAGAAATATTAAAACAATTCTTACTCTTTAAATAGAATTTGAAATTCTTTAATTTTGAACACTCTAATTATTTGAACAAATTTTTAGAATTTTAATTTTTTAAAACTTCTTATACAAACAAATATAATTTATCATAAAAAATTTCTAAATATGCAAATAGATGAGTTATTTCCTTAAAATTCTGAACTACAACAACTTATGGTGAAAGTCTTAACAATGGTAAAGAAATTAATAACAAAATATATCAATAGGAAATCAAATATTCTTAAATTAAATAAAAGTATTGATTAAACTTGTTTAGTTCTGTGTTACAATCTCACACAATTCACTTAAAAAAAATGAAAATGGAGATCAAGTATACCATTGAATTCACCCCTTCGGGAATTTTCTTGAATCGGCCTTTAGCATTACTTTACTGGTTTAAGATTTCAAAATTCAAAAGATATCGAAGTGAAAGTTGTAGAACCTTTTTCATTGGAAAAGAAGAGTTTGACGTTCTTGCTCCTGATATGACCGAGAGCAGATGAAGGAATCTTGCATGCACCGACCCGAAATGTTTCATCATTGTGCTGGGATACTGAATCTTCTTTTCAAAAATTGTAACTAAGCAACCATGGTGGTTTGGATGGATTATTTTCCTCCAAAGACTAGCAGCAAAAATTTAAACTTTGAGAACATTCTTTGCTCTGCTTAATTTCCATCGAAGCCTATAAAGTCCTTTATTTTTTATCCTCTAATACTCTAGAAATTAGTTATGGAATAAAGGTTAATCTAGAATTTAATTTTAGAAATAAATAAGATAATACGGGAAAATTGTTTAAGTAAATAAAAGTTAATTATTTACTTTTTATTTTTATAACAATCATTAACTATCTCTAAAAAGATAGTATGTCTATAAGAAGATATTCTATTTTATTTTAAATATTTTGTTTATAAAAACTACCAACTCTCTCTCTTTCTTTAAGAAGATATATAGTTTTCTTCTCTTTAGATTGTTATCATATTAACAATCAAAGGACACCCTTAAATTTCTAGCATTGAGTAGTGTCAGATCAAATTTTTGAACAAAATTAGGCTATATGTGATTTTAGATTTTTGGAAGTTCTTTAAGATCTCTACTTTATATAGGTAAGGGAAAGCTAGTTTCCTTGTTTTTGATATATATTGTAATTATTTATTTTATTAAATATGAATTGGATGAATTTGAATTGAATAGAATGAATGTTTATGTATGGTATGATGTAGTATCAATGTTTGTGAATGATGTGGTGTGTGATCGAAACATAGTATATTCATGAGATACCCGTGTTGAGATTATTAGGATGTGCATTGTTTAGAGATTCGATCTAATTTAAGAAGGTATCCTGACTCTACTGGTATATTGGATTCATATAGACGAAGTTTACCCGTTAGTGAAGAGTCAAAGGAGGTTCATATGGTCATGTCTGAGGTTTGAAATATGAGCAGATCGGAATATGATATATGGATTATATGGGGACCATACTCGCAGTTTGAAATAGCAACTGATCGGGATAGACTGTATCCGAGATTTGAAATATGAGTTTATGGAACATATGGATGTTATATGACAGGTGCACACCTCTGAGTCTAACTCCATGCACAAGTGTCTTTCGAAAATAGAGAGTTTAGTGTCTTTGTTTGTGAGTTAGTGTATGTATATGATGTGAGATGAATTATGAAGGATTGAATTGTTGTTGTTTTGTTGAGATAGAAATCCAATTTATGAAAATATATATTTTTTGAAAACTATCTAGCATACCTTTTTTTTATGTGTTATTTGTTTTGTTTTTAAAACTGCGATGATCGTGTATATTACACATGAGCAGAGAATTTGACAAGTGATGTGAGTCCCAAGTAAATTAAGTGAATTATTAGAAAAATTTTATTTTATTTATAATTTTAAAGAGATATTTTTATTAATCTTATTTAAAGAAATATATTTTAAAATATATAATATATATGAATTTTTATATTCAAGTCTATTATATAATTTCTTTTTAATAAATTTTTTATTACATATTGATGTTACACCCTATAGATATTTATTCTCATCCAATGGTCGATACAGTGGTATTAACACTTTGTTTCGATGTATATGAAAGAGTAAATATTGTTTGTAATTGGTAAGTCTAAAAGAAAAAACAAACAACGATTTTCTAAGAAAGAGATGTAGTGCTCTCACGTCATATGAAAAAAAAAAAAGGAAAAATAATCACATCAATCATGTAAAAGAATCGAAATATCATAATTGTAATTCTTTTAACACCCTAAAAAAAGCCATTTAATAATCTTAGATCAAATATTGAAGCATGATCCACACTTACCCTGTTTTCTAATGTTCATAAAAAGATTTGATTTTTTTTCATGTCCATAACGTAAATTACAAGTTGAGATGACGTTGATCGTGATAGTAGCTGGAAAATGGAGAATCACGTGGTTACCCTTTATTTTACAATTAGGGAATATTTTATAAGGCACCAGCACCACGTGATTAATATAATTTCTTACACAAACTTAGTAAAATGTTATGTATTGTAACTAGTCTCTCTCAAATTCTGTAACTGATCACTGTAGCGGAACATGGTGACTTTTGCTTTTGATTTCCTTTGGAATTTTGGTTCCTCTTCATACAACCAATATCTTTTTTTTTTCATTGTCTAACACATGTAATTAACACGAGCATTGAACTGAAACATCAATAATGCACTTAAGTCAAAAGATCCTTTCGATGCTTTATCTCGGTGGGAATCTTTAAGATTAATCCTTTTATAAGGTAAAAGAGTTGTGTCCAACAAAACACATATTTTCAACAAACCACAACACTATCTAACTTACCTTCTCAAATGATGATTACGTCTCCTTAATGAAATTAAAGAGGACCATCTTAGTTATGTTCATGGAATTGGCATCAACATTAACCACATCATAACTAGTGAGTTTAACCAGTGGAAGAAAATATGAATGAACTTTTTTTGTCATGACCCACCTACTCTCTCACATTCACATTGCTCATATCCTAAATCAACCAATAACTTTCCCATAGAGTTTCAAAGTTTGATGGATTTTAACATAAATTATTTGTTTGTTTTGGTAAATTAATTTAAAATTAGAATTTTTGTCCATATTAAAGTCAACAACATATTTTATATTGAAACAGGTGTACAATAAGAAGAATAGATTATTAGTGTGAGAGTAGGTCGTACAGATATATCATTGCATACTTTTCATAATTAGGGTTATAAATGAGTTCAGCCAAATCGAGTACTTAATATTTGAACTGGCATGTCAGATAAAAAGAGAGATTATTTTGGACCATTGAAGTGTTTCCTGATAGCATCCCTGCAATGCAAATCCAAATAGAAAATCCTCAGAAATAACTATTTTTAGGGTATAGTGTTTTCCATGAATTTAGGGAAAATAGATGAAAAAAAATAAGTCTCAGGCTACAAACACGACTCTTGTTTTCCGGAAACTAAATGTATATTTCTCTCCAAAAGGGAAGAAATATTGTTTCATAAAATGGAAAATTTTAATTTATTTTTATTCTTCTAAAAAGTTAATAGAAGAGTTTATGAAAAAAAGTTATCCGAATATGTGAGAGTACTATTTTGTCAACTTCCCCTTGGGTGGGTGATTCTTGTTGCTTAGAAAAAAATCAAATGGACAAAACCAAACACTTTTAACATGTCAAAATATGACAGCAATATCATCTGTTCACACACGTTGGTCTTTGTTCATTTTCAAACCACAAAAAGATAGTGCACACACAGTAACATAATGCATGTTACTAGTCTTCATTCGTTGGTTAATTGTCATCTCAAGCAATAATAAACAAAACATCAACCAAACCTCGATGGTTGGGTAATACTAAAATTACACACTTTTTAAAATATGTGTAGCTTTTGTTATGGACTGCATTTTCTTTAATTAATAGAACAATGCATGAATACACAGATGGACATCAAATTCGAATTCAAACCATAAAAGCCAATCAAATATAAATCAGCACATACCATTTCGGTTGCCATTAATTATTAACGATTGGGTCCTAATAACTAGTAAGTCGTAGTTATCGAAAGATTGGAATAGCTTGTACGAAACATGTATTCTTCAAATCTTAATTATAAGGAGCGTGTATCTTCAATATGTTTTTTTGAAAATTGCTTCTGTAAAAATTTTACAAAAAGGATTTGGAAGAAAAAGGACTCAGCTTAAAGAAACAGTTCATTCCAGCATCTTCTTAACCACATATATCTGAATTCAGAAGCAATGTTACAGAAGAGAAAGGATGATTGCTTAATTCCTTAAACTGAAATTGTGAAAAATATAACTCTAGAGTCATGAGTCCACCTTAACGTATATAAGTGAAATAAACAAAAATTTTAGGTTGAAGACAGTGTTTATATATCTCTTATATATAAATTGACTTATATATTTAAGCCTTATTTACAAGATTTACATCTCTCAAAAGTTAGCTTTCAATTTTTTTCAATAAGTGCACAAACATATATTAATTGTAACTTATACTCTGTCCTGCTCTATATACAATTCTGTCATTAGGAAAGGATACTGTTGCTGTTGACTTATCATAATGACTTGTGGGTGAAGGGCATGACACACTAATTAAATGTATAAAAAGAAAAATCATGCCAATAATTACCATGTATTTTTTTTTTTCGTCAACATTTGAGGTGACAGTTATGCAAAAAAATGTTAATATAATATGAAAGAACATGAGAAACCCCTTAAATTCAGACTTAGGTGAGCATGATACCTGTTGCACTGTTGCCTCCATAGGATTAAGATTTTGCTTTGACTAAAAGGATGTTTCAACATTTGTCACGTGTCTCTTCATGGGTTGTCTTGAGTTTTACACAACTCACTCATTATAATTAGTAGACATATTATTTTAATATTTTTGTAATATTTAAAGTTTTCATGCCAACATGCATATCCAACAGTTATCAACAATGAACCACCGACGGTTTACGACCACCTTACACAATTCCCTTGTCTGTATTCCAGTTTCACATAAAAATGATCATATTTAACTATTCAGATGGAATGTGCATTTGTGTAAAGTTAATCATGATGAATTCAAGTTTTGGAATTAGATTATTTATATTTCGAAGCTAAATTTAAGCTGTACTTTGAGATGTGTTACCTGATCTTGTTTTATATTCTTTATAAACTTATTTTAAAATAAGAATTACATATTAATAATATTTCTTAATCTAATTAGTAATATTTTACATATTAAGATGTTATAGTTAATATAATTTATTTAAAATATAATTTAATTTTAATATAGATAACAAATTATTATATTTATTTATATTCAATACTATAAATGATATATTGCGGGAACAGATTATATTAATTCCATCTTATCTTGAATATAATCAAAATGTTGATGAAGTTATGTTCATGGTAAGTGTATTACAAGGATTAAGATGAATTCATCTCAATCCATCGCCACCATGCATAGGAAGTAACAGTACCCCATTGGTTCTCTCAGAAAAATTTAAGCCATTCATTGTTCTTGGGACAGTCCAGTGAAGAGATCTCTAACAATAATGTGTTGTTTGTCAATACCATTGTTATTTCATATTCAGAGCATAGTCAATAATAACGGCCCAAAAGCCCAAGACACTCTCCAAAAAACTAACTAAATCAACTGTTGGTGTCTAGCCCAATAACCTCAATACAACTTCACAGGGCATGAGCTCCGAAATTTCATCACTTGCTTTCGTTCTTACTAAAATTTAATATTCTGTTCTAAAGTATTCCTATTTTAACCTTTATAAGAAAAATTAGCACAAGTGTCTATTACTTTTGCTTATATACTAAATTCACTTCTTTGCATTCATTATCCTTACAAAATTTCTTCACATTGATATCAGAGTATATCTAATCTCACTCTCAAAAATATCCGGTCCTTAATAAAAGGAACTGTTTTCGTCGTCTAAAAATATGATCAATTTCTATAACATGAGTAGGAGTAAACTTTACTTAGAAGACAGTTTCCTTTTATTATATATATATATATATATTAGAACTAAGCTTAAAAGCAGAGGCAGTAGAAACCCAAAAACTAATATATCGTTATAAGCAAGATTTAAGGTGGGGGAAGTCATATCAGTATCAACTATCAACATTGACAAAACAAAGATAAAAGTTAAGAGGACACAAAATCTAGTATCTGTTACTCCTCCCCACTCCTATGTTAGTTCAAACCATTAATCACCACCCACTTGCCTCTTCCAGGAGTCTTCCACAATCAGTTCATCAACTCCCCAATCCTCGTAGCTGCAGAAATTGTGAAAAATAACAGTAAGTATGGCATAAAAGAAACTACCTAACTTATATAATGGACAGTATCTACCTTCCATCAGGCAAGTAACGCCGAATTGTAAAGGGTATTTTTCGCTCTCGGAGTTCCTTCATAGCAATCTGACACATTGGAGAACAAGATGTTACATGTTATATATAGCAGAGCTAACAAACAAAACATGTATAGTGCATGAATCCAACATTTAGGATAATTGGCACAAAAAGAAAATGTTCATTGTGGCATATTGATGGCAAGTAAATTGCTCGATAAGTAAGCCCTAAAACAGACAATATTGGAGAGGTTCTTATCAGTATATAAAAATCAGATACTACATAATCAACTTATTCCTAGAATGGTGCGCACAACGAACTCTTCAGGAACCAAAGAACTTGACAATCAAAAAACTTAACTGCCACAGTACACTCTCTTCTAAAGCAGATTATGTAAATCCTAAATGAGCCTTTGACTGATTCAATATTTGAAGACTGAATCAGTTCAAATAATTAGTTAGTTTAGGTTAATAATGTAGTATCTTATGCGTAGATATTGTGCAGGTAGAGACTGAACAAATAATTAAACCAAATGTTAAAAAGAGTATGTCATTGTCAAACTAAATACCAAATCAATTTAAGTTATTCCCAACACTCATAACTTTTTCTTAAAGGGAGCAAGAGGCAAAGAAAGGCAAGCTATAAGGGGGAAAAGAATTACTGGAAGATTAAAAAAGTTATAAACATAACATTGTAAACTGTTCTTCCCAGGTTAAGAATCTCTATTAATATCAATTAAAAAATAATATATAACAAGGACATGATTTGTTCTGTTATTCATACAGCACATCTGTGCAGCTGCAGAGTTAGGCATAAACTCAATTTCAAAAACACTCCATTCAATCAAGGAACCAGGAGATCACTGAAGTGGTTAAAGTGAAAGCTTCTTAACGAAATATTTAATTCGAAAATTCAAAACTATATAACAACTTTAGCAATGAAATAATCAGTGAGCTCAAAACCAATAACTTAACCAAAACAAGTTAACAAATTACAAACAGAACGAGAGGATATATTACCTCAAGTGGATCAGTTTCCCCCTCCAATTCGACCATGACAGGTGCATTCATACTGCTCAGCCAGAAGAAAAGCAACAGGTTAGATATAACTAATAAGCAGAATCTTAAGCCTACAAAGTCCCAAACCAAACCTGATTTGAAGAGCTCGGGTGCCCAAAATCCTAGCACGCTCATACTTAGTCATATATTTGGAGGTCTTCCGCGGGCGGTCCCCTTGTTGCTCCTCTTCCTTATCCTCAGTCTCAATAGGATCTCCAGTTACGTCGTCATTTTTATTTTCCAAATCCTCCTCTGCACCTTCCTGCACATCAATCAACCCACCAATCAATAATTCCATTAATTCATCCAACAACATAGTAATACAAAACAAGGACACGAGACAGAATTATTTACCTCAATCTCAGGCTCTGGTGGCTCATCCTCGTACCTGTATGAGAACAATTTACTCCATGAGAAGTCATTCAATAAAAACACACAGGTTACAAAATAAACTCTAACTCTGCAAGCAATTGAAGCATGAAACATAATTTGGCGGACTCTTGAAACAAAAAGATTAGAGCGATCACAAACTCCGCAGAGGAACATTTGAAAAACTTTTATTTGGCCTGAATATTCACATACAAAAAAACTACTAGAGTTTGCCATAAACCCTAATTTCAATAAACAAATTGAATTGGGAAAAACCCTAGTTTGTCTGTGATTGTAAATGAGTAAGAGAGTAAAGTAGAGAGAAAGAGAGAGAACCCCATGTCCATGTCATCATAGTCTTCATCGGCCATGGCGAGGTGCAGAGAATGGAAGAGCCCTTTTCTCTAAGCTTAAACCTGTGGTGTGTGCCTAAAACCCTCACAGGTGTTCCAGAAATTTAAATGGTCAGTCTCAATATGTACTAACAGTTTCACAAATATATATTCCTATTTTATCCTTATGTTTTGGATATTTTGAATTTTAAGATCAATTCTGTTTTGATCATCTTGATTTAAATATACTTTTTTGAAACTTTATTTTCTCGAGTTATTTAAATTTTTATTTTATTTTCAATTTAAAAACCTCTATGTTTAATTGTACAATTTTAATATTGTTTTATTTTTAAGATTTTTATAGTTATTATTTTATATGTGTAACTTTTACCTAGTGGCATTTTTTCTTAAGATTATAGTATTATTTACTATTATAATTTTTAATATTTTATTAAAATCAATTATAATTATTATCATTAGTATTTTATTTATTTATAAATGTCATAAATGTAATGTATAAAATTATATTATAAATATTAATCAACATTTTATTACTATTGTAATATTAGTATGACAATTATTTTTTCGTATTTGAATTTTTTTTTTAATTTTAACTATATTGAGCTATTTTAAATATTATTATGCATAGTATAAATTTTGAAATAATTTGATTTGGAAATAAAAAAGATGTAATCATTAAAAAAAAGGTGAAAAATATCTAATCACTATACTAATCTATTGAGTTATATTTATAAATAGTTGATATAATGTTATCTTTTGTATGTTAAAAATATTTAAAAGAAATATTCTAGAAACACAAAATAAACTACTCACAACACTAAAATTTAGTCTTTTTTGCCAGAAAAATATATCCAAAATATTCTTTTTTAATATTATGAATCCTTATCAATTATAATGATATTATTTCATACTCAAGATATTTTTTATTCATAAAAATATTTATTATAGTGAAGGTTTTGAAATCAAATGTGAACTAGGAATAAATGTTTCCTCACCTAAAATTAGTTATAATTATTTGTCATGTTTTGATAGAATTATATCAGAATACTGTTTAGCCTTTACTTTATTTTTGTTTCATTTCTTTACATGGGTATTGTGTTGTTTACCATGATTTTTCTTTTTTTTTTTTTAAATTATAGAGGAATAGCAATATGTTTAGTAAGCTTTTTATAATTAAAACGATGTTATCGTGTTGAAGCGTACCAGATATGTTTTCACGTTTGCATTACAAAAATTGGACTTGTTTCAGAAAGAAGCAATGCTTGGAATTATATAAACCGATTATTTCTTAAAGTGAATACATATGTTTCTCTTTTTAAATGTTTCTTTTTTTCTAAATGCTATAAAAAAAATTGCATATATATTTTAAAGTTATAAATTTTTATTATGTATTATTTTAGTGTGTTGTATGTATATTATTATGGTGTATTTGTATATATTATTGTTTTGTTTTGAATATTATATACATATTATACATGCAATATTATGAGTGCAATTTCATGTATAACTGTCTTTTATTTTCATGATAATACAAACGTACCCTTTAGAGAATATTAATATGATAGTTTTATAAAAAAGGGAAAATGACGAGTCTAATTGAGTAGGATTTTAAGTCATTAACAAGTTTTATATGATTAAAACATGCTTGTATTAGTAAAATATTATGTCATTCCATTATCAATTTATTGATAAATATGTATTTTAAATTTTGATAATTTTCAATTTGTAAATATTTTTTATATTATGATATTTCTGAATTAAAAAAATACAAATATAATTATTCTTCTTTTCGAAATGGATAGACTTTGACTGTGTTATGATGAAGAAAGAACATCAAACTATTATTATGACTAACATTTTGAATGTAGTTTATCTTTGTGAAAAGTGGGAGAGGTATTCCTATCCTTATAATGTTCATAAATATTAATATTTTTGTTAAAATTTATAAACTTTGTTGACCATGTCAGTTATTTATTAAAATTTATCAATTTTATTACAATAAATCTCTTGTCAACACTCTTATTATGAAAATTTCATTCAAAAAACTCATTGTGATCAGAATAATAAATTATTATATCATATGTATAAAAGACATTATGGCTCAACTCAAAATCTTGGACGTTATCAAAATATTGTGTATGTTGTTTTATCAATATGTCTTTTTTAAAATCTTTTATAACACATATAAAGATAAGTGTTCTATCAGTTATGTGTTCAAAAAGAAAAAAATATTAGTAATGAAAAAAGGGAATAAGGTAAGAAAATAAATTTGAATACCTCTAATAATAATAGAAGAATCAAGTTAATTACACGAAAATAATATTATTCAGTTAGACACAAAGAAAAAATCAAAGTATTTCCTATATAAAAAGAAGAGACATGTGAAGAATACTGCAAAAAGTTTAAGAATTGACAAGAGAAGAGAGGTAATTTATTTATTTTTGTTTTTTATAAATCTAATATAGTTAATGGTAATAATAACATATATGATGGATTGATTATGGTTATAAAATTCATGTTTGTAATATTTACCCCATGCAAAATCTAAGAAGGTGAATGGAACTAAGTAATGTTTTAATTTAGGGAGCAAGATGAGTTTAAATGTAAAGACAATTGAGATGTTCAATAATTTACTTTAAATAAATAGTTTTAAATTATGTTTATGTTTATAGTTTTAGTAAGAACTTTATTTATGTTTTGAGACTTTATTGAATAAATCTAAGATGAATTTGGTGAACGATATTATGATCTTTACTATATTAATTTATAGAATAACATAAATAAATATAGAAGAAATAATTTGTGAAAATTAATTATATTTAATATGTGTAGGATAATTATTAACACAAATTAAAAATTACATAAATAAATAGTTATAAATAAATATTGTAAAGAAATACAAACTAACAAAACATTTAAATATATTATTATTATCATTAATTAATTAAACAAGCTCACCATGATAATTATATTACATTCACAATTCTTTTAAATTTTTATATCACAACATTTTATACATTAAATAATTTATTAAAAATTAAAATTCATTTTACTAAAAAAAATACTACATAATTTGTAGAATTTTCAAAATTATTTTTAGAAATCACAATATTTTTCTACATTAAATAATATATTAAATTTTTTTTTGCTGAAAAAATATTACATCATTTGTTCCAATTCTCAAAACTATTTTCCAAAATACAGTATTTTCCACATTAAATAATATATTAAAATTCAAACTTTATTTCTCTAAAAATAAACTACATAATTTGTTACAATTGTCGAAATTATTTTTCAAAAGTATTGTTTTTTACCTTATTTATTTTTTTCACAAAAAGTTTCTTATTTAAATAATTTATATTTCTTTACAATATATTTATGTATAATTATTTATTTATGTAATTTTTGTTTTCTTGTTTTATACGTGAATGATATATTGCTGGTGATAACACTATGTCATATGAGAAAAAGTATTTTTTCATAAAGAGCTTTAATATTAAGGTTATGTCATGGGCATTAAGATGCATGGAGGAATATTTTGAGGTATTTGAAGTTTGTCTCAATAGGTTTATATAAAAAAGTTCTATAAATGTTTAACATCCATTATTGTTCAGAAAGTGTGGCTCCCATTATGCAGGGTGATAAATTTAAATTGAGTCAAAACTAAGAAATGACTTAAAGCAGGATCAAATAAAAAAATATTTCATATACTTAAAGTTTTAGAAGTCTTATATATGCTCAAAGTTATACTAGACTTGACATTATATCTACATTTGGAGTGTTGGAAAGATATGCTGATGTATAGATACATTTATGATAGATTACTTTTATTCAAAATTTACTGGTTGTATTTATACTAAGAAATCTACATCTAGTTGCATTTTTATGTTAGTTTGATGTTAGTTTGTGGAGTTGTATTTTGGAGTAGTGAAAAACAAAAATTAACTATTACTTCTATTATGAAGATTGAGTTTGTCTTTTGTTTTAAGGTTACTTCATATGATGCATGATTGAAGAGTTTTATTAAATTGAGATTTATGGACTCAATTGTATATATTGAACTTGTATTATAATAACTTTATTGTGATATTTATAACTAAGAATAACAAAAGTAGAAGTTAAAATAAATACATTCACAATCATAAGAAAACATCAGAAAAATAAAGTGGTAATTGAATATATTACCACTGAGTTGATGATGGTTGATTATTTATTTTAAAAATACTTAAGTTTGATATATTCTTTCCATTTATCTTTGTGCATATATCTATTTATATATTTTCACAAATATAATATAATTTTGATAATATACGATTTATTCATTTTGAGAAATTTAATATATTGTGTTACATATGAGATAATATTCCATATTAAAAGGATTTGTTATTATGATTCCTGTATTTAGTTTTTTGTTAACAATTAAAAATCATTGCTGAATATGATCTATTTTATCAATTATATTCAACTTATTATTATATAAGACAAAATTTCACAGTTCAAAATTATCTTTAAAACTTAAAACTTCGTCATGGATAAATCTTTAAAAAAAGATCACATATGTTTTATATTTAAGATTACTAAATATATTATTCTCATTATCATTGTGTATTGAGAATAAATGTTTAAAAATAAGAAGTGAGTGGCCTATATATAAATACCGATAAATTATATATTTTATTGTCATTAGATTATTTAAATATATTTTTTAAAATTATTTAAGATGTTTTCATTATTAGATAATCATCGTGATAAAATTTAAAATATATATTTAAAATTTGTGTAATTTGTTTAGTATTTTAGTTTTAGATCCCCCAAAGCATTATCTCATATTGGTAGCTTTTCAATATTTCACCTCCCGTCATCCTAGGTTTTATTCAAATAAATATTCCTATTTTTATGATAATATTTATTTTTAGTTATTAGTTTGAAAGTAATTTCGCCATCTACTAATGTCTTCTATCTCTCATTAGTTAATTTTTTTTATACCAGTAGCATATATCTGATTTTTTTTTCTCAATGAACTTTTTTGTTTTTTATTTCCTCAAATAGTACTGTTTTTCAATTTGCTCATCTAAATCAAATTTTGAAGTATTTTTTTTTCTTTTTTCATTAAAAATAATGGGAATAGAGAAATTTTTGGAAAAATATAAAAAGTAATAAATTTAGAAGAAATAAATTGAGAAAATTAATTATATTTAATATGTGTAGGATATAATTATTAAGACAAATTAAAAATTACATAAATAAATAGTTATAAATAAATATTGTAAAGAAATATAAACTAACAAAACATTTAAATATATTATTATTATCATTAATTAATTAATTGAACATGCTCACCATGATAATTATTTTACATTCACAATTCTTTAAAATTTTCATATCACATCATTTTATACATTAAATAATCTATTAAAACTTAAAATTCATTTTGCTAAAAAAAATACTACATAATTTGTTAGAATTCTCAAAATTATTTTTAGAAATCACAATATTTTTTACATTAAATAATATATTAAAATTAATTTTTTTTTGCTGAAAAAAATACTACATAATTTATTCCAATTCTCAAAACTATTTTTCAAAATACAGTATTTTGTACATTAAGTAATATATTTCTCTAAAAATAAACTACATAATTTGTTACAATTGTCGAAATTATTTTTCAAAAGTATTGTTTTTTACATTATTTATTTTTTTCACAAAATTTTTCTTATTTAAATAATTTATATTTATTTACAATATATTTATTTATGTAATTTTTAACTTGTCTAAATAATTATATACTACACACGTACTAAATGTAATTAATTTTATCAATTTTTCTTAAATTATTTCTTTTAAATTCATTAATTTTTATTTTTTCCCAAATTTTCTCCCTTCCCATTATTTTAAATGAAAAAACAAAAAAAAAAAATATCACCTGAAATCCCGTCTGGTAAAATAAAGCACAATCACAGGTCAGAATTCGTGTTCTTTGAAAAATAATTTTGAAAATTCTAACAAATTATGTGTATTTTTTTTAGAAAAATGAATTTTAAATTTTAATAAATTATGTAATGTATAAAATGCTGTGATATACAAATTTCAAAGAATTGTGAATGTAAAATAATTATCATGGTGAGCATGTTTAATTAATAATAATATAAATTTAAATATTTTGTCAGTTTTATTTCTTTATAATATTTATTCATAACTATATTATAGTTCAAATTGTATGATGGTTCTAAATCATCCACAAAATGATTAAAGTTACGTTTTTGTTTAATTCATCAATTTTCTTCTTTAACGAACATTTATGACTCCCCTCTCAACTACCGTTTCACAAGTTACGTAAAACGAGCCAGTCATAAGATGTTTGGTATTAATGAGGATGGGTAAATATTAAATTTATTACTTCATAAACAGTGCCAATGACGCGTTTGATATGAAACTATTAAATTTAATTGGAGTTACATGAATTGTGTGATTCCAATGACAATACAAAAATCCATGTCATCCTTTCTTTTAATGTTATTTAAGTTTTTTTTTTAATAAGCTAGAAATATAATATATAACTTTAATAAAATCTTACAAAATTTATTTATTTTTTCTTTTTCACTTCAATATTACACAAAATATATAGATATAAACTAATCACAAATTAAATGGATGATAAAGATATAAGTAACAAAAAATAATTAATATTATTTCTAACTCTGAATAATAGTTAATTTTTTTAATAAATACTATACTTTAAAAAAAAAAAAAAAACTAAAGAAGCGTGAGTTACCTATTTTTATTTTTTATATTAGTAGAGTAACAAGTATTTATCTTTTAAAATTAATTTGGAGCGGTGGTTAACAAAATTAGTAAAAGTAGTGGAACATTTTCTTTCATAAGAGTAAGCATTAATTATTTTCATTTTCTCATTAATAAATGTATTTACATTTTCAGTTTGTATTTAAGATCGATGTTACGCAATATTTTATTTATGTTAAAATAATCAGTTATATCTAGTATATATGATATTAATCAATAAACACTTTCCAAAAAATATATTACTCATAAAGTAATAAAAATCTCAATTTTTATAAACCAAAAATATTTTCCACTGAATAGTTATAGATAATAAATTTGTCGTTAAGAATATTTTTTCACTCAGGTATTCTATAAATTATCAATTCGATTACTTTCTTCTTCTTCTTCCTTTTCTAAAAAACCTATCTTATAAAATGTATATTCCAAAGTGATACCAATCGACTAATAATCTAAAACAATATTAACCGATCTTCCCATGAAAATACTCTCATATTAACCATCTAATTTACCAAACAAGAGTTATTAAATAAACCCACTTTTCAGTCAATATTTTCTATTATTATTTTAAATATCAACTAAAAAATACATAAATCCTTTAAACTCTGCTACGGTGATTCTGATCCTTCCGTTTTTATTTTTACCAATTTAATATTTTAATTTTAAAAAACTCATAATTTTAATATACTATTAATTATGTTTTGCTTTGGTTCAATTAACTGTAAATCTACTGTATACAGTTAAGGTATGAATAAACAAGTGGTCCCAAATTAAAAATTCTGAAACAGGGTTCATTCAAAATCTCCAATGGTATCAGTGATTTCTTTCAGTACGATGATTAGAAAAATACAATAAAAATAATTTAATTAGTTGAAATACGAAAATTAAAAAGCAAACATTATACAATTAAAAAATGAACTAAAATATAGATCTTTTTATAGATTAATTATGAATATATATATATATATATAGAGAGAGAGAGAGAGAGAGAGAGAGGTGTTTGTGTCACACAGAAAGATACGTAAAAGGAGGGACTGAAATCTTGTTTTTTTACTGTGCTTGCTTGCATTATAAATGCACATCATTTCCAACCTCTCTATTACAACAATCCAAACAGCCATGGCCAATACTGATTCTTCTTCCCAAACCATTTTCAACGTAAGAAAAACGCCAACCTTCGTCTTCATCGTTCTTCTCTGCATCGCCTCCTATTTCCTCGCCGCCTACCACCAAGGAGCGCCCCTCCTTTCCACCGCCACCACCGCCGCCCTCTCCCTCTCCCTCTCCGCACCCTGCAACCACCTCACTGCCAAATTTTCTAGAACCTTCCCACGCTGCAGCGCCAACTTCAGCGAGTACACGCCCTGCCAGGATCCTCAACGGTCTCAAAGCTACAAGCGCCACAGAATGATATACCGAGAGAGGCACTGCCCCGAGGAGCCCTCGAAATGTAGGATCCCTGCCCCTCACGGATATCGAAACCCCTTTCCCTGGCCCGCGAGTAGAGACCGCGCCTGGTTCGCTAACGTCCCCCACCGTGAGCTCACCGTGGAGAAGGCCGTGCAGAACTGGATCCGCTTCGCCGGCGAGCACGTCGTTTTCCCCGGCGGCGGAACCACCTTCCCCAACGGCGCCGACGCCTACATTGAGGAAATCGGAAAGTTGATTAATCTTAGAGACGGCTCCATTAGAACTGCTCTGGACACTGGCTGTGGGGTAATTAACCTTCTCTCACTCTTTTCTCCCTAATTTCTTTTTTATTTAATAAATCAATTAATACTTTGCTTATATTTTTTAAAGTAATTATAATAAAAATTAATGATTATTAGCCATCTTTTTTACATTTGGAAAATAGATTCAATATTGTTAAAAGTTAAACACACCCACACAGGTTACATTTATTAATGGAAATAAGGCAATTCAGATCTTACATACCTATTTTAAATTTGATTTATCTTCATCATACAATTCAACCTATTTGATTTTTTATAAATATTTGATGAACTCAAAATAATTCTTTTAGGTAATAGCTTTACAGAATGTGATACATCATTTAATTAGTAATAAATAATTTATTTAGAATAATATTAATAACAGATAATTTGAGAAGTTAAACAAAAGTTTAAGCGTGTACGTTACAAAGTGAATTATGGTGGTTCCGAAACAGGAAATAAGGAAGCGAGATGGCATTTGTTTACATGTAGAGTACGCGTTGGATACTGTGTAAGAGTAATGCACGTTGACATCACGCGTCACAGAAAGGTGTTCGTTATAAGTTGTTTTTGACCATGTTGTCAAATAAAACCAATTCTAACTGCCTGTCTGCTTCCTTCTCTGTCGATTCTTTTACCTCAATTGTCTATATTTGAGATACACTTCAGTTTCTTAAGCTGCATTAGTATGTGGCAGCTCAAAATATATTCAATTTTAGTTTAAGTTGAGTTGTATCCACCGTTTTATTTTATTATCTATTAATTTTAATAAAAACTTTAATTTTTATATTTAGTTAATGAATAATTATTAGCACTTTTAATTTATACCTAATACAATTTAGAGTCAATATGCAATTTTTTAAATTAAAGAGTTGTTTTCAACTTATAAAACAGTTTCATTGTTATATTTTAAAAAATTGAAAGACTTGAAGATTCATCGTGTATTTGATTAAATTTTGTTTTTAAAAACGTCATTTGAATTAAACAAAAATCTAAAGAAAAGCAATTTAATTAAGCCTTTGTTTAAATTTGATACTATAAATTTGAAAATCTTAGAGTCTTACTAATGAATACTGTATACGCAGGTGGCTAGTTGGGGAGCGTATCTTCTATCGCGCAATATTCTAACACTGTCAATTGCACCAAGGGACACCCACGAAGCACAAGTTCAATTTGCACTTGAGCGTGGAGTTCCTGCACTCATTGGTATTCTTGCCTCTAAGAGGCTACCTTTCCCTTCAAGAGCTTTTGATATGTCCCATTGCTCTCGCTGCCTCATCCCATGGGCTGAATATGGTATTGTGCCACGTCATTAAACCACAAACTATATAATATATATTTGAGACCTTGGCTTAAGTCATGACTTATATTCAGTCTTAATTTTGACTTGTTGAAATAGATGGAATTTTTCTCAACGAAGTGGATCGAGTTCTACGCCCTGGCGGGTATTGGATTCTGTCTGGGCCACCAATCAACTGGAAGAAATACTGGAAAGGGTGGCAAAGAACAGAGAAGGATTTGAACGAAGAGCAGACCAAAATTGAGGAGGTAGCCAAAAGCCTTTGCTGGAGCAAGCTAGTGGAGAAGGATGATATTGCTATCTGGCAGAAACCCAAAAACCATTTCGATTGTAAGCCCACACAAAACCGATCTTTTTGCAATGCACAAAATGACCCTGACAAAGCCTGGTTAGTCCAACCTCCTTGCATGTGTTTTCTTTACTGTTGACGTGCCTAGTATTTTTGCATTTTCTTTTACAATTATTTTGGTTATCTTCAGGTATACCGATATGCAGACATGTTTGACTCCTGTTCCTGAAGTGTCAAACAAAGAAGAAACTTCGGGAGGGGTGGTGGATGATTGGCCAAAGAGATTAAAATCCATCCCTCCAAGGATTTATAGGAATACCGTAGAAGGGGTTACAGATGAAGCCTTTTCAAAAAATTATGAGCTGTGGAAGAAAAGGGTATCGTATTATAAGACAGTGAACAAACTAATAGGAACCGGGAGATACCGCAATCTCTTGGATATGAATGCTTACTTGGGTGGATTTGCTGCTGCACTAATTGATGACCCTGTTTGGGTCATGAATGTGGTTCCTGTTCAGGCTAAGGTTGATACGCTGGGATCAATATATGAACGTGGGTTGATTGGAATATATCATGACTGGTAATTAGCAGAATAATATTTCTGGTCACATGTTTCCTGAATCTCTCTATATATAATATGCATGAATGAATTGTTTGGTTTCATGCAGGTGTGAAGCAATGTCTACTTATCCTAGAACTTATGATCTAATTCATGCTGATTCAGTGTTAAGTCTTTACAGTAACAGGTAACATGTTGGTTAACAAGTTATATTTTTTCAAGACAAAAGCTGAGTTTAGATTTAGACAGTGTTATTCAACTGACCAAATTGTATGTTGTAGATGTGAGTTGGAAGACATTCTGCTAGAAATGGACAGGATTCTTCGACCAGAAGGATGTGTTATCATAAGAGATGACGTTGATATGTTGGTCAAAGTAAAGAGCATTGTCAATGGATTGGAATGGGACAGTATAATTGTAGACCATGAAGAGGCTCATCTTAAGGGGGAGAAACTGCTATTTGCTGTCAAGAAGTATTGGACAGCTCCACCAGCTTCCAACAACACAAATTAATCTTTCTCTTTTCTGCTTTTACTTTCCTTTTTAACTTTTTTTAGTTTATTTATTTTTCTATTTTACTTATATTTTTTGGGTTAGGTAGGGGCATATGCAAGCACTTTTTTGCAATGCAAATTGTAACCGTGAAAAAAGCCCCAGTCCAGGAAGAGTATAGTTGGGTTAAATGAGTGACTCCATATAATTCTATTTTCACTATTTTTTATGAAAAAAAGTGAAAAATATTTTGAAAATAATTCACCATATAAATATTGAAAACAAACAAATAAACTGAAAATATAATAATATTTTTATAATTATTGAGAAAATAAACAAATATTTTTTAAAACTAAGTATGTCTTTTGAACTACAAGAGGTGGTTGGTTATTCAACCAAAGGCAGGTAGCGTCAGCTGTCTTTAATTCAAAAAAAAACAAAAAAAGTTGTGTGCTGAAATCCATAAAAAAGCATCAAACTTTCTATTCAAACTTTTCATTATAAATAAATCCGTACAAACATTGTTTATTATAATATACCCAAAAGAACATCTATAGTTGAACATGAATTTTCGAAGTCATGATAGGTATAAAATCTCTCGATTATTTGAAAAGTCACAGTTATATTGGTACTGAAATTGAATAACTCATAACATCCGCTGTATTAAAATTGAAACAAAAATGTTATGAAAATTTATAATGTTATTTAATTACAAATTTTTATGAATAATAAATTTTTCAGCTTTTATAATAAATATTTTAAAGTTGACATCAGTAATCTTTTTTATTTAACGATGATGAGTGTTAAAAACTATATTTTTCCTTCAGTTTATTTATAATTACTAAGATAATATAACTATTATTTTAGATTATAATGATAAATATTTAAAACTTCCAAAATATTTTCATAAATTTAAAACTGATACCATCCTTTTTGGTAAAAAAGTTTCATAAAAGGAAAAAAATATTAACTTATTACAATATTTAATTATTATCTATAACTATATATAAAGAGATATACGTACACAATCTTTTTTTAACTTTATCCTTTACAGTATTAAAATATAATAGTTTTTTTTTTTTTCACGTTAACGATTATCTATATCATTATATAAAGATAGTACATCATTTAATAATTTTCTCTGATGTAATCTTTTGATTAAGCATAAACCTTTTAATAACTAAAAAAGTAATTTGTTTATATATTTATTTATTAAATTATATAATTGAATAATTTTTATTTTATTTCAAAATTACTAAATAATTTTTCTTTTTAAAAATAGTAGTTACATAATATTTTAATATTATTTTTATAAAATTATATGTATATATATTAAATTGTATTTTTTAGTTTTTAATTAATTGGTTATGAAAATAATATATATATATATATATATATATATATATATATATATATATATATTTATATATCGTTATATATATATAATAATTTTCTGAGATGTCATCTTTAAAATTTAACAATTTTACTGTAAATAAAAAATAATTTATTCGTTATCAAATAAATTAGATAATTGCATAACTTCTCTATTTTAAAATAACTTAATCACCTGTCTTCTTAACAATATACAAAGAATATACATATCTTTTATGTACACAATTCCTTTTCCATTTTATCATTTATAATATTAGTATATGACAGTTTTTTTTTTTTTTACATTAACTTATCATTTGGTAATTTTCACTAGTGTCATATTTTAATGGGATAATTTTACCTTTTAATAAATAAAAAACAATTTTTATTTTTATTTAATAAAATAAACAAGTAAATATTTTTTCTACTTTTAAAAAATTTAAAAATTTCCTTTTATTCTAACATAATTAAATAATTTCTTTATTTAACTATACCTCTTTTGTACCTCTTTTATGTATACAAATATTTTTTCAATTTTTATCCTTCATAATATAACTATAGAACTCAGGTTAGACATACATTCATCACAAAAAATTATTAAAAAAAATCATAGAATTTAAATCAAATCTATGAAAAAAAATAAATAAATCACTAAATCAAAAAATAACAAACAAAGCTAAGAAAACCAATAGATGAGTTATAAGAAGTTTATCCTTTAGGTTAAAAAATAAAAATGAAAAATGAGGAAACCAAAACTTAGAAATACAAATCTCTCTATTATTATTTTTTTCTTTGTAATATCTTTTTTAATAAGTTTTCAGTAGCTTTGGGAGCACCATTTTTCCATCTCCTTTAAGTTTTCTAAAAGTTCAAACTCACCCTTTCAATTCATCTGAATTATTAGGAAAACTTTGTTTCACCCAATCCGCTCAGTAGTTAAAAATCAACTTACTCTTTTTTAAATAATTAGAAAAAAAGTCTGAGTAACTTACATCTTTAGAGTCCTATGGATAAAAACTAACAACAGTTTACAAACTAAAAGAACTAAAATGAAACTCCTAAACTTCCAAACTACAGTCACTGTAGCATCAAACTTAACCACAATATAATCATGAGAAGCTATTTATGTTCTTTCTCCAACAACTATGAAAACATTTTCAGGTGATCTATCATGTCTGTAGAGTGATTGGACCATATCACCATGACTATCAGACTCCGCTAGAAGTCTCATTCTCCAATATATCTGCCTTTACCTCTTAAAAATAAAACTTTGCATACCAACACATGGTAAGTAAATATCTTCAAAAACAACATGCTTAGAACTATTATTATTTGTTTTTGGATATAGTGATAGCGAGAGCAACCAAGTGTGGATTATAATCCACAATATTGATATTTTCATGTTTATCATCTGACAAGTTTTCATCCATAATATATAGTATAGAAAAAAAAATTAAAAAAGTTAAACAAGACGGGTGAAGTCATCCTTAAGAAAAACATATTGTATCTGCTTAACATTCTTAATTGGACTGGTTTGCTGTCATTCATTAATAAGATTTCACATTCCTTATAAATTATCTTTCTTACCAAAATATTATTAGGAGCAACTATTATAGATTTAGGATTAATACTAAAAAAATTCCTATTCTAAATTATTTAATATGTAATACATATTTTTTTTTTGTATTTTGTATAATCCATAATACAAAAAGTTTATTATATTATTGACTCTGTAGTCTAAAATAAAAAAATTATACAATCCAGAATAAGATTTTTTTTATTCTGAATAATATAATCCAAAATATAATTTTTATATTTTGGATATATAATCTAAAATAATATTTATTTTTATATTTTGAATTATATAATTGTATTTTATATTATATAATTTAAAATAAATAAAAAATAAAAAATAAATTAAAAAATAAAAAAATAAGGAGGATAAAACAATATTTTTATTTAATTTTCTATATAAATGAAGATGTAGAAAGAAAGTACAGATATACATTGTCTTTATTCATATGTAATCTATTTAATGAATAATACATATTAACGAAAAATCAAAATTTTATTTAATTAAGCATTTTAAAATTCACCACTACCATTACAATGTTAAATATGGCCAAATCTAATACATAATAAAATAGGAAAATAATGAGTATAAACAAGTCTAATTTCTTTGACTTCATTAATATTAGAAAATATTATATATATTTATTAAAATATAAATATGAATTGTTCAACAATAATGTATGTTATCAATATTTTAAACCATATATAAGATATCATCCAATAATATAAAAAAAGTTTTTTAAATTTGTAAAATCTAGTATTATATAAAATTGAAGAATTTGTTCAATTATTAATGATATTATAATTCAATAATATTTTCTTATATATATACATATATAATATAATACAAGAGAAATAAAATCAAATTACATTTGTATAACTTTAGTCAAACATGATTCAATACCTTTTGATTGAATTCTGTTTTTCTACTGAAAATTCATTTCAAATATATTATATGTACAAAATTTTATACTAAAATAAAAATATTTAATATTTATAAAGTTGAAAAACTACCTAATTTTGAAAACATATTAAAATATAAATGATTTGATAATTTTATTATTTTATTTATATTTAACAAAATAAAGAATTGCAATGATATGAAATTGTAATTCAAAGATTGAATTGAAAAAAAAAATTCAGTTATTAACAACCTAATATTATTTAATAAAAGTTATACTGATATAATTTAAATATTTAAGAAAAGGTATATTAATATTGTTTGAGTTTTCTGGTATGATAAATACGTAAATGAATTTCTATTTTAATTATGTAAAATATGTAACTTAATTTTTAGATATTTTTTTTAAATTTGTACATAAAATTTGTCTTTCAATGTATGCGATATCATTCTAATATTTATATAAATAAACTAATACTATATCAAATTATATTAGTTATTATATTTATTAAATATAGAATATACTTGTTATTACATTTATTAAACATGTACTTTTAAATGAATTATGTAAAAATCAATTCTTAAAATATAAAACTGATATATTTTAATTGAAAAATATATTCTAATATATATATATATATATATATATGTGTATATTTATATGACATTATATACCATATAAACTTTAATATAAGAAGAGAGGAGATGAGAAAATAATGTAATTAAGGGATCTTTTAGAAAAGGGGAAAATAATTTACCTTACACTTTAGATGTCCTAATTACTTTTAAAATTTTTAACTCGTCACTGTGGATTTTTTATGAAGAGATCAGAAGCCTTTCACCAATAGTCTTCTTCAATCTCCATCTTGTTAGGGTTTGCAGAGTTGCCATTTCCTGTCTTTCTTTGCACTACGGAAAACCTCTAATTCACCTTTTTCCGCAATTATCTGTATTCTAATGCGTCCTCCGATTCAAGAAATCGAAGTTCTTCAATCTGATTATATCCCAAAGATTATGGACAGTGTCGTGCGTCCATTGCACGATATCTTGTTCTTTCCCATCGATCACTTGCTCTGCCTCGAACCCTAATTGTACTACATCGGCTTACATTCCTCGGCTACTTTGTTCCTCTCTCGATAACTACCGGTAAGTTGTTTGCACTGGAATAGCAATAACTGCATAATGTTTTATGAGCATGATTCATAATAAATTTTTATCCAGTAAAAAAACTAAAGTGTCCTCCCTTTCGATCTTAATGCACGATAAAGCTCCATTTGATTGTAATTCTCACAGTGGAATGTCAATGTGCAAATTGCAAAGTGAAACTAAGTGGATTTTGAAACAATTATTTGTTGGTTTAGCATGGACTTACTTCTCGCCAATGCTGGGTTTAATTGGTGATCCGTATTTTTTTAGCTAAGCAAATTGAGTTAAAAATAAATTAGATATACATTTTTTACACTATTATTCAATCAGTATGTGTGAGGTATGGTGAGTTAGTTGACTTTTATAAATGTCTATTAATGCGTGGATATCAAATTCTTAAATTAATTTGCTCGTCTCTCCCAATTTGGTGAAGGTTTCAATGGATGGGGATCGGAATGAGTTGGGTATTATTGTGCATGAAGGTAGTTTTGATGTTGGACCTCATATGTCGAATAACTTGGACTTGAATGTGGAGCAGAACTGTTGTAGTCCAAACATGGCTCATGCTAGTGACAATCAATCCTTTCCTCCTTCAAAAAATGTACTCAGCACCAATACTGTATTGGGAATTGGTACAGAATTTGAGTCTGATGATCATGCATACCGATTCTATAACAAGTATGCCAGATTGGTGGGTTTCAATGTCAGAAAAGATTGGATAAATAGGAGTAAGGTGCATGGTCAGGTGGTGTCTAGGAAGTTTACCTGCTCCAAAGAGGGATACCGCAGGAAAGACAAAAGAGATGTCAATGTGAAGAAACATCGGAAGGAAACGAGAACTGGCTGCTTGGCACATCTGATCGTCACTCGGCAGCCAAACGGTAAATACCAGGTCACCCATTTTGAAGCACAACATAATCATGACCATGTAAACCCTAACAATGCTAACGTCTTAAATTTGCTAAATGAATTCAGTGTTGCTCAAGCTGTGGAAGCTGAATCAAACAATAGTTTGGGACCTAAATCAAGGTCAGCATTAGATATGTTGAATAAAAAAATAAGTGCACACGAATCTCTTGATCTACTTTCAATGAATTATGACAATTATCTTCATTGTGCAAGGGAAAGAGATATGAGGGAAGGAGAAGCAGGGCGTTTGCTTGGTTACTTCCAAAGGCAGCACTTTGAAAATCCAACATTTTTTTATGCCATACAGCTTGATGTTGATGACAAGGTTAGCAATATTTTTTGGGCTGACGACAATATGGTGGTGGATTATGATCACTTTGGTGATGTCATTTGTTTGGATACAATTTGCAGAACAAATGAAGATCTTCGGCCATTTGTACAGTTTTTAGGTGTTAACCATCACAAACAAGTATTAGTATTTGCTGCTGCTTTTTTGTATGATGATTCCATTGAATCATTTAATTGGTTATTTCGAACTTTCATTAATGCAATGTCCGGGAAAAAGCCCAAGGCCATTCTCACAGAACAAGAAGCTGTAATCGTTGAAGCAGTCAATACAGTTTTACCTGACACAGACCATTGTACATGTGTATGGCAGTTGTATGAGAACACGTTGAAACACCTCAGCCATGTTGTCAAGGATGCTGAATCTCTTGCAAATGTTCTACGGAGCAGTATTTATGACCCCAAGGATGAGGAAGAATTTACTCATTCTTGGGAGACTATGCTGGAGAAGTATAATCTGCAGCAAAATGAATGGCTGAGATGGATGTATAGAGAAAGAGAAAAATGGGCTGTTGTCTTTGGTCAGAATACATTTTTTGTAGACATCAAAGGCTTTCATTTAGCCGAGATTTTGTCTCATAAGTTTAGAAGTTATCTAAATCCTGACCTTGATGTCGTTCAATTTTTTAAGCATTTTGAAAGGGTAGTAGGTGAACAGCGTTATAAAGAAATAGAAGCTAGTGATGAAATGAGCAGGTGTTTGCCAAGGCTAATGGGTAATGTGGTTTTGTTGAAGCATGCAAGTAATATTTATACTCCAAGAGCATTTGAAGTATTTCAGCGAGCATATGAGAAGTCTTTAAATGTTATTGTTAATGAACACAATAGAAATGGATCATTGTTTGAGTACAAAGCAAATACCTTTGGGCATAATAGACAATACAGTGTCACCTTCAATTCCTCTGACAACACAGTTGTCTGCAGTTGTATGAAGTTTGACCGTGTTGGAGTTCTGTGTGGCCATGCGCTTAAAGTTCTTGATCAAAGAAACATAAAAGTAATTCCATCTCAGTACATCTTGGAGAGATGGACTGGAGATGCAAGGATGGGAAATCGTAGGGAGATTAGGCAATGTAAAATGCAAGATAATCCTAAAAGGGTTGCTGCTAGCTGTTACAAAGATTTGCGCCACAGGCTGCTCAAGTTGTCAGCAAGAGCGTCTGAATCCGAGGAAGCCTATCAATTTGCCATGAGGCAACTTGATGAAATGATGGTAGGAGTGGAGAAAATCTTGACACTGAAAGCTAAAGGTCAAGTTATCACCTCACGTAATAATGATGCAGATGCTTCAGAAAGTGAGCCTGCAAAGATATTTCTGAATGGGCATGTAATTGAGGACCAGGATGAAAGTAACAACGCAAATGGTGGAAAAGACAGGAGAGCCACGTCAGACAGGGGGCACTTAACAACCATGACATGTAATGGAGCTGATTCTGATAGGATTTTGAATGTAGAAGAACCTCCAGAAAATACCGTTGTCTGTATTTCGAGCTCCCCCTCTCCATATGTTTCATCTCAGCCTGCAGGCCCAAATCCCGTTCTGCAGGTCAACTTCTATCATTTATCAGATTATGACATTTTATACTGTGATCATATTATTTATTTACAATTATCAACAAACTCAATGCTCATAACCTTTTAAGATAATAAGTTCTCTCTAGTATATACACGCGCCGAAGAGTCTGACATTTGTGATTCTTTCATTTGTGATACAGGGTTTGTACAGTTTTGAAGCCAATCAAGTGGTTCACTGCATGTATGAGCAGACTAATCTTGTTGTGGATAATCAATCTAATTCTAGCATGTTGCAACCGCAAAACATCTTTTCTAACCCACAGGATTCTCCTGGTCAATCTCAACTATTGCAGGTGTTTATTTTTCTAGTCATGGAGTGTTTTTATCTTATGTGGAATATGCATTTATATAACATTTTAAGAAATTTTTACTCAGGAGCCTATAATCCAGAGCACATACCTTGGGTCCTTGCCAAGCAATAATCAGATGCGGCAGGTAAACACTTGGTCAAAAACACTCACTACCACCCCCACCCTGAAAAAATAGAAAGATTTTGGTGGGTAGATTCATGTCAGGTAACTTCATAAAGCTGCTCTGGGTATATTGGTTGCAGGTAATGGATCTTGACATCCAAAATCCACATTCGTCTTCGTTCTTGCTGTATGACCATAGATACAGAAGTTCTGAGTCTGCATGAAGTACAACGGAGTAAAATGGTTAAATCATTTTCCTCTAATACTGTTCTGGCTGTACCAATATGTTTTGCTGTACAGTGCGGATTGATGGAGTCATTAGCATTGAAAACAGAATCATCCTTCTCTCCTTGTAAATAACCAAACATTCATCATACAATATTGTGCAGCTCATATGAACATTACATAATTGAATGCGATGGGTACACAACTTTTTGGAATGAAAGTTAACATAAATCTATAAATACATCCATATTTTGTGGTAGATAACGCATTCCTTTTTATCCTCTTATTACTTGAAATGAATTATTTTTGTTCTGTTGCTTTTACAAGGAATGCAATTCAAAATATTTCCCAGCCAATCTGAACGAGAAAAACTTTTGGAAGCCCTAGAGATTTTCTGGTTGAAAAGTTGTGCTTGAGAAGATTCTGAAAATTCTTGATACATTTTTGTTTTAAGAAACTTCTGATACACTGTTAAGTTGATATATAATGAGAATAATTATTTTTTTCATAATGTGAGAACTTTAAATTTAGACTGTATAATAAATACACACATGCAAAATATTAAAAGTTAATTGTGGTCATGATCAATTAAAAAAGTTATTAAAAGTTAATTGTGGTCATGATCAATTAAAAAAGTTAAATGGCTTTATATTTGTTCTTATTTATCTTGGTAATCCGTTGTTCTTAGTTGGGTAACTCTATACTGTGGAAATTTTAGTTGCACGATATAGTTATATTACTTGTGGATCTGGATCCTCTCGCTCTCGCTTGTAACATGAGCACATGACTTTGTTATTTGAAGTTATACAGGTTCAACGATGGGACATTGTGCCGAAATCCGGGACCCTGTCCAAATATAGGTCTTTTGGATCATGGACTTGTGTCTTTAGTCTATTCTATATCTTTTCGAAATTGGTAAGGAGATATTTCATCCTTGGAAACCAAGAATTTTCAGATTATTTGCCCCCTCCCCCTTCATCTTTTAGAAATTTGATGTTGGAGCAATGGGTGTCTCCGATATCCATGTGTTAGTTCCCCCTCACCCCCATTTATTCTTTTAGAATACTAAAAAGAATTTGTACCGATGTTTAATTACAGTTTGTCGTATGAAAATTAATTTTTATATTAATTATTTTTAAAGTTATAGTTAATTAGTTGATATTATATATTTTTTGTAGTGATATTGTGTGAAATGTCATTCTTTTTTAATGATTTTACAGTGGTGTGAGTTTTGATATGTTTTTAATGAATGAATTCATGACCTTTCTGGTATTGTATTTTCCTGCTTCCACGCATGTGTTAATCTAATTTGACTACTTTGTAGTTCTATTGTTCACTACCTTATTTAATTTTGTTGACTTTCCAGGTATAGAATTTTCCTATCGTCAAGCCACATTCATTGACTTGGCTGCTTATTGTGTCGTTTTATAGCGTTTTCATTTGCTGACTTTTGATTGATGCACTTAACCAATGTCAGAATTAAACGGTAAACTGGTATTTGCAATATTCAACCTCCATATCGACCATATTAACCAAAATGTCTTGTTATTTTATTTTATTTTTTATAAAGTGATCACTACAAAGAATGTTTTTTTCTTCCATAAAGAACTAGAAAAGATAAACAAAAACTAGGTAACACCAAGTTGCACGATGGCTTCCCATCTAGTTGTTGGGAGGTTGGATAATTTTAGAGAAGCAAGATGGTATTATGCCTGTCTCCTTCCTTGAACTGATAGGATATTAATGGCTAAAACATATATGTTTAGGAAGTATAAAATAAAATATAGATGTACCTTTATATTTATTATTCTGGTAGAGGGTAATCATGGATCTTTCCTATTTTGGTTAGATTAACTGTTTTAAAGATGTTCTTTTTTAAATCGATGAAGTGTTGTACAAATAAGTTTTAGGCAATATTTATTCAGAGTGAGCAGAGAGAATGATAATTCTCATCCATGTATCTTGTTTAAAACTTACAAGACTTAAGAAAATATAAAATAACATTATTTTTTTTTTCTTATTTGAATATACTATATAAATTTTATTAATATCTAAAAGCTTAGAATAGGTGAGATATAAACGCGGGCATAACACGCACGACCATGCTTATAATGCATGTAGGTAACCGGCCCAGCAGTTTCTCTCAAACCACGACATTGGTTTTCATTTTTTGTTTGACACTGGGAAATTCTGAACCCTACAACAACTTTTTTCTCTCCATTCGTTGTCCAAAGAAAAGCAAATCTAGATTGATAAAAGAAAAAACATGCAATTTTTTTATAAAAAGTATTATTATCCATTTTTCTTCTTTTTCTCAAAGAATCGAAATATATTGAAAAACATTTTTAATTTGTAATGGTAAAGGAATTTAGACTCAACGTTTCAAATCCTTCACCTTCTTCCACGGTCATACTCAAAAGTTAGCTGGCCAGATTATTAAGATATTAAATTCCACGCGTCTACTGTGCATGCACAAGTGAATATACATTAATGTCTCACAGTGTTTGTATATGATCCCATTCAATAAATACTTCTGTTACGAATTAAAAACCTCAATATTAGATGGTTAGATACATTTCACAAAAGTAATCAATTCATATGATTCATTCATTCTTAGGTACACAGTTACCCAAATAATTTTCCGTACGTCTATCGAATCAAATAATGGGTTAAACTTTACTTTTCATCGTTTATATTTCATTTTAATTTATTTTTTAGTATAATAACTTTTTACTAAAATAATTTTACCAATTTTAGTTATGATATTTCTTACCACTAGTAACGCATTACATATAATCATAATTTATTTTTAACAGAACAAAAAATCTTTTTTTATATAAAGTTATAATATGTAGTAAAAGTTAAATCGTGGTAACTTGACCCATATTTTTTATTTCTATGACAATATCCGTTTTATTTCTCGACTTATTCATTTAAATTGTCATCTTTTTCTTTGATAAATACAGTGTATGCGTGAAAAAGTCGCCTATGTATAGTAGTTACATTCAATTCACAGAAAGAATTTTAGAGGAGTTCAACAACATCTAGGATAGAAAAGTAAAATAAACAAATTTATTTTTTATACATTAATTAAAATTAGTTTATAGTAGCAATTTATGAAAAAATTAATATTAAACGTTGTTAATAAATTCGTCCAAACAACATGTACGTACGACAATTTAAAAGGAAATAATCTAATTCACATGAGTTAAATTCCAAATAATACTTATATTCCATAAACAAAATTTTAATTTGAACCAACATCTAGAATTAAATTCTTACCAACTCCACTAACTGATTCGGTGGTATACTACATAGTCTGCTGCAACAAGGTTTGAGTGAAGAAATGAAAAAATTAGAAGAGAATTAGTGAGAGGAGAGTGGGTGAAAAAAAACAAAATGGGAATTGCGAGTGAAGAAGAAGGTGTGGCAAAAGCGCGTGAAGTTGAGTGGGGAACAAAATGAGACGTCGAAATCTCCGACACTCTAACTACAAAATCCAAGTATTCCACACTTCTTCAGCAACTTCCATTATCATTCGCTCTCTTTCTCTAACTAAACTCACTTCACTTCTCTCTCCACCCATGACTTGACTTCACCAATGGGCTTTCTCCGGCGAATTTTCGGCGCCAAAAAGCCCTCTGACTCCAAATCCCCCAAGAAAAGATGGGCCTTTCTCAAGCCCACACCCCGGAACAAGTCACTCCCGCCGCCGCCGCCTCCCCCCGCCGCCGTCAACACCCACTTTAATTCCTCCACTCCCTTGGAAGCCAACAAGCATGCCATCGCCGTCGCCGCTGCCACCGCAGCCGTCGCAGAGGCCGCTCTAGCAGCTGCACACGCCGCAGCCGAGGTTGTCAGACTCACTAGCGGCGCCACCGCCGCCACTAGCACCAGCACAAGACCCGCCGCGGCGGCGCGTGTTAGCCAGCTGCGGCTGCCGGAGCAGAGTGCCGCCGTTAAGATACAATCGGCCTTCCGTGGTTACTTGGTAAGTTAAAAAAAAATAGCAAAAACTAGAAAATTGTTTTCTTTCATGGTCATACTTTTTTTCCGAAGTTTATCTGACTCAGTTAAAAATATTCTTCCACGGTCATAGCGCGTCAGCTAGTTTCCATTTATTTGACTATTTTTTTTTTTATTGAAATGGAATTTTTTCTATGGATTTTCTCGCGAACAAACGATGGTCAAATATTGCTTATTTTTCAATAATGAGACTATTTTTTTTAATCTTTAAATAATGTTTTGCACTGAAAGCAACCTGTTCCGGGGACATAGGTATTGGTCCCCTTCCACCACCACACCCCACCTTTACTTCCTTCCAAAATTCTATATGAACTCATTGTTAAATAATTAATTAAAGACTTTTTTTAATTTTATTTTATTATAGTAAGATTCTGGAAAGTATTTGTTCTCTCTGTCCTCTGAGGGTTGGATACTGCTGCTGAGTGCTGACTATTTGCTATATGTATATCATCTCATCCTATTCAAGTTACAGATTCCTTTTATTTTTCTATTCTAAGCTTTTCGATGCACAGTTTACGTTTGACTAATTATAATTTATACACTTATATTTTATAAGGAAATTCATTTTTTTTCTTAAATTATATTTTATAGTTATGCTGTTCGTGTTTGAGAATTATTATTACATCTTCTCATCACGTGCTGGGTGCAACATTTAATTCAATTTATTGCTTTGAGTCATATCTTCCATGTGCGTTTGAGTGCCTTACTTCATAAACTTTGGCTCTACATTTGGAGAATGTCAAATTTCCGTCACAAAATGTTGTTCTATTCAATATACTGTTTCCTTATCTATGAGTTTGATTGACAACAACAAAGGAAGTTTTAGATAAAATTAATGGAATTATAATTAGGAATGGCATAGGAAGGGAAATAATAGAGAGTCCGAAGTTCCCTACTCGTTTGAGATGTTTGTGAGGGGTAAAGATTTACAAGTGGGAAGCAAGGTTCAACTTTTTTAAGGAAAAGTTCCATTTTTGGAATTTGAGTGTGGGGGACTGAAAAGAGGAAAATGGGACGTGTGTGAATAGCACAAGAGAGGCCCACATAGTTGGTGAATGGTGAGTTATGATAGTTACCTTTGCAGGAGGCAAAGTAGAATGACCCTCTCTTCCCAAAAAACATCAAAGGTTAGTGGCCCTGTGCCAGCCCGTCTTCAACCACATAAGGTCATGACCCTAACTACTCATTGGTGGGGGTAGCTATTAATGTATTGTAATAGGAGAGAGAAGACCAAGTTGGTAACCACTAATCTTGTTTTTGCCTTTCTATGAGGGGAGTATTTGTGATCATGTCATTTTCTTGCCATATCAGAAGAGCAAAATACCATTCCTTTGTGACAAAAAAAAGGCATTTTTCACCTTGCTTTAAGATAAGCACATTCTAGCTTTAACGAGAAAGAAGTAACTCTAGTTAAGGTCACTGACCAACCATAATGCGTTCTTTTGTTTGAAATGGTTGGAGAGAGAGGAATGAGGTTACAATGTTCATTGAGCTAAGGAACTTAACTCTTTTTACCTTTTTGCCTTTTTCTGCCGGCTATGCTAACCAAACTAAAGAGGAAATGTGGCATAGGAAGGTTCAAGGAATAAAGAGTAATGATGATGCAACAAATTATTACAATAATTTCTACACAAGGATAGTTTTCAGATGAAGGAAATTCAAAAAAATAAAAGAATTTCTACTGAAAAGAAAAACAGGCCTTTAGATTCAGTTCAACAGTAAAATTTTGTTGGAAAAGAAAGGAACATGATTATAAGATGGCTTTTAACTGTGTTTATTTGTTTAATAATGATTGGTGCATGTAAGGTTTCCTTGCTTAGAAGGTCCTAAATTAAGCATGTAGCAAACATGTTCTCTTGGCTTTGGATTTTCTCCTTCATGGAAATTGATTTTGTTATTGGTCCTCAAGTATGGATTGGGTGAATGTGGTTGTTATAGGATAGTGTGTATAAGAATATAAAAAGAAAATGTGTTTGGATGAAATTGGAAGGCAAGGAGGGCATTGAGAGCACTAAAAGCATTGGTGAAGCTGCAAGCATTGGTTAGGGGCCACATCGTGAGAAAGCAAAGTGCTGATATGCTGAGGCGCATGCAAACATTGGTGAGACTTCAGGCCCAGGCACGTGCAAGCCGTACGCACTTGTCATATAATACGCCTTCTTTCAAGTCTTCCCTTTCTCACTATCCTGTAAGCAAACACTTTCTCTTTTTCCATTTCACAACTCTCTTCATTCTTCTTATTTCTTATTCTCAGGTCAACTTTTTGGTCTAAGCAACAAGTTGAATGCTACTCTATCTATTTCTTCAAACCTGTTACTTTTATAACCTAACTTTACCAAATTATTTTCCACCTTGTAGTAAAAGCTCAACAACCAAAATTGTAAAATATGAAGGTGCATAGTATAGTGTGCTCATATTATTATTACTCAGCAAAGAATGGCTCATCAACCTTTAACGTGTCTGATTCATTATTTTTTTATTATTATTTATACTTGTAGGTCCCTGAAGAATATGAGCACCCACCTCGTGCCCTGAATACAAAATTTGATGGATCTTCTATCCTTAAGGTGCACGATTCTTTCCCCATTTAAGCACGATAGATAAATAATATTGACTTATTATGAAATTGTGATTTTATTTCTTCGCATAAAAAGGGCTGCATTACTTCTTTTAATCCCTTCAGCAATATTCTTTCTCTGTCGTTCACATTAGGATTGAAAAGAAATGTTGAATGAATTTAAATAAATTATCAGCGACTTATAATAAGTTTGCTGTAAGCCTAGATTGTCACATTGGACCCAATCAGTTAGGTGTTGACATAACTTGAAGAAAAGTGTTCCTCTCTTAATTCTCCCTAATTCAATAGCATTTTCTTCGTTTAAAACTTGCAGAGATGTAGTTCCAATGCCAATTCAAGGAACGTTGACTCAGAACGAGCCCGGTTTGATTCGAGTTGGTTAAACCGTTGGATGGAATTAGATAACAAGTGCAGGCAAACTGGAGATGGTTCATTGAAAACTGGACGCCCTGATGATGATAAAAGTGACAAGATTCTGGAAGTAGATACTTGGAGGCCACACTTCAAGTCTCACCACAGTAGCAGCTCCTTTCAGACAGCACATTATTATTTGAGTTCTGACTACAATAATGATAACTTGGTGGCACATGAGTCTCCATCAAAACGTTCAGCAAAGGCTCTAAACCAAAGTTTCTCATCAAGGGAGGTATTGCAGCTAAACTCTTTGAAGTTTCACAAAGGGAAAGAAGAAGCAACTTCAAGAACTGCTGACAACAGTCCACAGTCATTTTCAGCCAATTCTAGAACAGGAAGTGGTGCAAAGAGGGGTCCCTTCACACCTACCAGGAGTGAGTGTTCCTGGGGTTTCTTCAGTGGATACTCGGGGCACCCCAATTACATGGCAAACACTGAATCTTTTCAAGCTAAGGTTAGATCACAAAGTGCACCGAGACAAAGGCTGGAGTTTGACAGATACGGTTCCACTAGGAGACCTGTTCATGGGGTGGGGCCTAATTCAGACCAGTCTTCAGATTTAAGAAACAAAGTCTTACCTGCTTCTAACAGTGTCAACAGAATTGGGAGTAGTAATTTAAGGTGACGTTGAGTGTTTTTATAAGATAATCCCCACTTTCTTCCATAAAATGAAGAGACATATTTTCTCTTGTTTGAGTTTATTGTGTGTGGCAGTAGTTGAGAATGTAATTATATTTTGCCTGTATTCATATTATAGTCCATACACCATTATATTCTCCCACTGTTGACGTTTTCAGTGTGTGGATTTGTAAATCATGACTTGGTTTGACTGTTTTCATAGTGGAGTGCATGTTTTGAATCATAACTTACATGGAATTAGCCCCTTCATGCCAATAATTAATGATGGATCCAAGCAATCATTTATCGTTAGGGACAAATGCTTGGCAGTTGGCACATCATTATGTGTACGACAGTTTTTTTAATTCAAAAAGGGAAAATGTCTAGTTTGATGTTCTAATGACAATTTTTTCATAAACTTTACTTTTTTTTTTTTATTAATGTTACTATTTTGAGATAAATGCAGTAATTGATTTATAACAGCTTTCAATTTCTGCTGTGCTGTTAATTTTGACATAGTAATAGGTCTTCAACCTTTAGATTTGTATATTTAAGTTAATTCTAATCACAATTTTGTGTTGAAATTGAAAGTCACGTTAAAACTATGGGAGGAAACAATTTTGTTGGTACAAAATTTTTTTCTCTACTTTTTAGACTAAATATGCACTGCTCACTTAGTGACTTCGATAAAAATAATTCAAATTACATTTACTATGTTAAATTACATTTAATATGATAGTATGTAAACAAAGAATAATAGTATAAACTCACAACCTATAAGTTTGCAAAATCGAAGTCGTTTCAAACTCTCAAACATACCTACTAAGTAATGCATCTAAGTTGATCTTACCCCAGAAATTTTGGGATAGATGTTGGCCAGTGGGGTATGCACTTTTTCCTTTGAACGCTAAAGCCGTTATCAAAATCCACTAAACTGGTTTTGCTTCTTTTGATGACTTCATCACTATATTCCAGAAAACGGGTTCAGGTCCCAAGCACATACGTACTAACACACATTAACTATATTATACATATACCATTTTTGCTATCAACTTGTAGAGGTCTTCATCTTTTTACGTGAGATGATGTATCTTAATGGAACTACAACAACCATCTTATTTTCTCTATCTAATTTGCATACGTGTAATTTTGAGGATTATTGTTTCGTTACAAAACCTTGCCTGAGGATTATTTAAAGAAAATCTGTTTTTCTTTTACTTATTAGGATTCCCATTTTGATTTATTCACTGTGAGTTCACGGAGATTAGATCTATGCTTTGTCAGTAGTTTAGTCTTTCGGTGGTCCATTTTGTCAGACAGGGACAAGAAACAAAAGGACAAAATAATTCATATATGACAGCATTGCTCACACCTTTGGATCTTTCCCTTATCTTGTTCTGTTCTAGTTTTTGTTTGTGATGAGACTACGAATTGGAACAGTTGAAATCAAGCTGTTTGTGAGAATAATTAATGTACAACTAATCTCACTAAGACACCCTACTTCTCCTTTTGTAAACGCTTTTATCAGATGCATACTTACAATGCACACGCACTTTTCTTTTCCTGCTTTTATAAAGTATGATGACCTTCATTATGCCAAAATCATTAGCTTTTTCCCAGTCATGCAAAAGTTGCAAAGGAGTAACAACTTTGAATTGAATTGAAACTTTACAATAAAGAGGTCAGATCTACTGTTAGCTGAATTCTCCTGAATTAAAAAGCAAGAGAGAACGCGATTTGACATCGGTCATTATGCTTCATTATGCTTGACATTGGTCATTATGAATTAGTTGAACTGATTTCACACAAACATAAAATACTAAACAAATGGGGGCAATAAAAGATGGGAGAGACCATGGCTTCAGGTATCCAACGACAACCACTACACCAGACATATTAATGTGGGGACATAGCATTGTTACTAACATGGCTATGAAATATCTGCCATAGGCACACTATATATTCATATATTTTTAGAGACTATTAGTGGTGGTAGATGAAAACCTTCTATCTTATTTAACCTTGAACTCTAAATATGGTATAAAAGTATATTTAGACTTTTGGGTCCTTACAAGCCAAGGGAAAAGCTTATAAACTACAGTCTGTATTAGGATCAATGTTGAAGCCCAAAGAGATACCACATAAGCCTGGTAAGATACCTATGGCTGAGGCATTTGAACTGAAAGAGTCAATCATGTCCATTAAGCACCTACAAACATATTGCATATTATCAGCAGTGTTAGCAATGTTGTTCACTCCAAACATAGCATCACAACAAGGGGACCCTGGAATAGGGTCTGGGAAGCCATAGGTGATGAACATGGAGCATGCTGAGAAAAGTTGAGTGATTGTAGAGCATTCTATAAATGAGGATACAATTGTAGCCGAGGAAAACAACATCGCCAACCCAATTATTCTTAAAGCCTTGTTGCTTCCCACACAAGGTTCCATCACAATATGCTTATAAGGAATGGTCTCTTTTTACCCCTTTTTGTCTCTCCTTAAAGAAACTTTTAAACTAGTTAAGTGGAGTTTCTTCACTACATTATAAAGTTATATGATATATAGGAGGAAAATGATGGGTTGGTGTGCAACGTGAAGCATGTGGTTTACATGAATTTTTCATGAGCTGAGACATGCATGACGTAAGCATTTCAAAAGATATCATGGTAATATTATTAGGTATTATTTACACAAGTAACCGTCATGTAATGGTGTCGTGGTGTAGTTGGTTATCACGTCAGTCTAACACACTGAAGGTCTCCGGTTCGAGTCCGGGCGACGCCATTTTCACCTAATTTTTTGAACTTTTTAATTATACTTCTGACGTAAGAACAAAACAGATGGGTTGAATTAGAAGTCTTTTTCATAACCCAATTGAACGTGCTAAGAAAACCCCGTTTCTACCAAAATAATGGGTGAGCCCAACCAAAGTGTGTGTACAGTAGAAGCAATGAACAGCTACTGATTTTTAAATACAGACACAAATTAGGTGAACCCAAAAGGGTATAGTTAAAGGAATGAGTGGTGATTCTGGTGAGACGTCCAACCTATGTGTTCTCACCAATTGCTTTACTACCTAATTTGTCTTTTCTTAACACATTATCTGTTAGATGTTCAGGTCTTAACCGACGGATAATTTTTTTTTTGCTTATTGCTTCTTCTAAGAAATTGATTGCTGGCCATAGTTTGAATGTTACAATGCTTGTTCCAAAATTGTGTCTTCCTTCCAATGATAATTGCTTCAGAATTCTTGAATTTAAATATGAAATCCATGATTACTTTATATTCATATAGAAGATGGAAAATGAGTTTTCATATACAAGTTTCTTTATATATCATATACTATATAAAAAAGAAAGAAGTTAGCATGTATCCATAAAGCCAAACCAATTACTTAAAGCAAAAATGAAAAAGAAAGAAGGAAATGCACAAAACAACCAAGTTTCTAGGAGCTATGGCTATACACGTAAAAGAACATGCAAGCGAACATCATGTGTCCACTCTCATTTAACTGTCATTGCTGCATTCCCATTTAGATGTCGGGACACACGTTAGGTAGCGACACCAATGGCAGTGATCATACCCTTTCTCACCCCGAAATAGCATCACCAATGCAATTGTTAACCTGCCATTCAATAAAAAATCAGTGATTTTTAGCATTTATTTAACATAATTCATGAATGAATTCATGAGACTATATGGACATGTAACAAAGAGAAAGGAAAATTGCCTGTAAGACCCTATATTGTACTGAAATAACAACATTCTTGATGAGGATTTAAGGAAGGAACTAACCCTGCAGTTAACAGAACAAGGGACACGATCCATAGAACATATTGGTAAGCCTTGTACTTTGACTTCAAACGAACACCGGCAGGAAGCCGACGCTGCTCTAACCATCCAAACTGAGGACGAGGCAACAAAATAAAACCAAGGAGAAATCCCACCAGGAATCCTCCAATGTGAGCAAAGTTATCTACGTGTGGCAAAATGCCAATGCCAAGGTTGATCACAATGATCACTAGAAGGGTGAGTAATGCCATTGCCTACAAAACAAGGCACAAGAGTGAGTCAAAACTAAAAGTTGACACTTCCCATATTAATGTAATTTAAAGGAATGGTACTCATTGATGGCAATGAGCCATAAAGAATTAACTACACTCACTTTGTTAGAATATATAGTCCAGTTTGTGATAAGTTCAGATAGCATTGCGCCAAGAAGTCCAAAAAGGGCACCAGAAGCACCAACCGAGATATGGTCGCTGAGAAACAGAGATGACAGTACACTTCCACCAAACCCAGACACCAGGTATATGATTCCAATCCTCACTGCCATCAATTTGACAAAGGAAAATGTTAGGTCCATTTACTACGTAAACATTGACCGAAAGAGAAACGAAATTAAGTTTCGTAGGAAGCAAATGATAAACTCAGAAGTTCTGTTTTCCTGATTTGGCGTGACATTTTACTAGTCTGCAAGAAAAACATACCAAACCCGAATTGCTGTTCCAGACGAATCCCAATGAATATCAGGCTCAACATGTTAGCAAGCAAATGAATAATCCCAGCGTGTAACCAAATGCAAGTGACAAGTCTCCATCCTTGATGCCCGTTCACAACATTATCCCACCGAAGGGCTCCCATCTTGGTCAATCTTCATGCGTCAATAAAACATTTCAAATCAATAAATTTTCTTCAAGAACAAAATAGGCTATCATTTAAACTGTTACAAAAATTGTGGATGCAAGTTACAGTTACAAGATTGGAAAATCCACACCCTCATTGCTGGATAGGTAAATATTTTGCTTTGGCCATTTCGGTAGATGTTTATAACCAAGTCAAGAACCCAAATGAAACAAGTCAGCTACAACCATTTGTAGCTAAATACGTATCCAATAAAATTGAAATGTCGATGAATGTACAACCCATTTCACATTTCTTATGAATGACAACATGAAACCAGCCAATAAAACAAAGTTAGATACAAAAGGAGAAAAAAAAAAAAAAGCCTTTCCTGAAGCATTCAACCTGAAACAAAGTACTGGTCAATACACCAGTTTTAAAGAATCATTGAACCTTTCAATGTTTGGCCCTCATAAAGGGTGATGGAGAAAGCAGTATAAAAAACTTATACTGTCATATCATACAATAATGAACAATGAAATTTAAAAGAATATAATTCCATAGCGTTGTGCATTGTAGCCAATTTTTTAAGACCCAAAAATAGACATAGTCCTAGCCAAATCAAATGATTGTTAATCACAAAAATAGACATAGCGTCAGTTCAGTTGAGGCACTTAGCACGCAAAGAACCTTTACGTTTCACCCTACTTGGTTTTCTTTTCTTTCCTTCTTACTCTGTCTATAAAGGGTCTGACTAAGGATATGATGGTTTCAAAATCAAAATGATTACCCAAAGGAACTTTTTTTATTTCTACTTTACTTTATGTAGAATTACATCTTAGAATCAGCAATAAGATAAAAAATCAAGTGAGAAATGTGAATATTCGTTGCAAAATACAAGAAAATGATGCCATCGAGTTCTCCAATTTCTACCAAGGCAAACAATTGAAAAAGGCCATGAAGAGTGAGTCGTTTGAAATTTGAAATTCATCTGGTAGAGTAAACAGAAAAAATTACCATAAAGCAATCGCTTAGCATACCCAACATATTTAAGGACATGGAAAAAACAATCGCAAATTGGGTTCTAACCAAAGGGAGACCCCCAATAAAAGCGTATCAAAATTCCCCCAAAAGAATAGCTAATAAAACCAGAAACAAACACAAGCAAATAAATAGCACATGGTATTGAATAAAAACAAGTGACCGAGCTTACGTTGAAGAAGAAGGACCAAGCAACGGATTCTCCTGCATAGGTTCGAAGGAGAACCTTCCAAGGAACTTGGCGACGCAGCCACCTTGGAGACCGAGGTTATTCTTGGGACAATTGTTGATGTACATGGTAATAACAAAAACAGCAATATTGGCAACCACAAACATAGGAACGAGCCATGATGTCCAATGGGTCTCAGCTTCGTAAAAATGAGAAGATTCATTGGCAGTGTAGTTTTCCTCTGTTCTGTTGTTCTTGGTTCCCCCACCGCCACTCTCGAGATCTCTCCTGGCCATAACTTCTGTCTCTCAATCAAACCCAATATCCAAGTTTCAAACTTTATTCTCTAAGAGTGCTTTATAGGAGAAAAGAAAGATGTGGAGTTGGTGAATGGGTATAAATTGGGGGAATGAGAAAAAAGAAAAGTACAAGAAGTTAGTGGGTTGAGCCGTTTCACTCCTTCATTCCTTCTAACCGCCACAGTAAGAACTTCACATTACTCACATCAAACTGTTCCTTTGAGTTTCTGATCTGTCCCAAATTTTCATATTTTACTTAGATAATGATTGATCATTTCTTTAAAAAGAATATATTCCATAATAAATTAAGTAGGAAAATTTAAGATATATTTTACTATAGATAATTAAGATATTGTTAACAAAATATTATGTGCCACTGAAATTTACTCGGTTTTGCAATGATAGGACTTGTGATGTGGCAGGTTTTAGTTGGTAATTGGGTTTGGATACTGCGTGGTGGAGCCGGTGGCGAGATTTGTGTCTAAGCTGATGAGATGTGTCCTTTTATGGTCGGAGTATTTTAGGTCAAATATTCATAAATTTATTACAAAATATTGCTTGTGTTAATCCTAAATTTTTATCAGAATTAGAAATCAAATTTATTTTTTAAATTTATTAAATTAAGATTACATATGGTATTCATTAGCAGCATGTTTGGTCAGGTCCGGAAAATTCGAGAAGATGGAAACATAAAAAAAAATGGATTTTAGAATTTAAAAACTAAAAGAAATATGAAAGATAACAAAAATTTTATAATTTGAACTTTTTAGGTATATGCGAAACAATTTTTAAAAATACTGTATATTTTAAAAAATAATGATTATATATTCTATATCATTGATTATTATTTTAATATTTATGTTTTCTATTATAAAATAAATAAAGTAAAGTAAAAAATATTAAAATAATACATTAAATAAATTATATTATTCTAAAATAATTTTAAATTATTTTTAAATTTTTATTTATAAAATAGTTTTAATATAATAATTTAAAAAAATATTATATTATATCAATCAAATCATCTGTCATCTATTCACTCAAATTGATTCACATTTAATCCAAAATAACTTTATTTTTAGCTCTCTTTTTCTTTATTTCTATTATTTCCTACTCTTTCAAATCCCCTTCAAGTTCATCTAATAAATTTTAAATTGACTGTTATGGATTTAAAAAAATTTGAGATATATAATTAAAAATGATAGCTTTTTTTCTTCTTTAGGATTTATGTAATCCACGTGATTGAATTTATACATTTAAATGAAAAAAATACGTTAGAAAATGATAATCAATGTCCTAAAACTAAAGAAAAATACAAAAAAATACATTAAAAATTAATAGAAAGAATATTTGTTACTTAGTCTGAACCCTGCACTATCAATCTTATATATAATGTTTGAGATTAAAATTATCACATCAACAAATATTATCAAATATTTTTTCGTTTATAAATACTCTATAATAAAATTATATAATAAAAAGGAAAGACTAGAAAAATCTTGAAAAAAAATATATTAAAATATATTTTTTGAAATAATAAATCAACAATAATCATTTCTAAAAGCTATAAAAGGAAAATAGTGCGTTTATGTAAAAAACAAAAGAATATTATGATAATAATAATAGTAATAATAAAAATATACGATATTTTATTAAACATATCATCGTTTTATTTCAAAATATAAATTATTTTAATATTAATATATCATATTATATACATTTAAATTTTATTTTAGAATTCTTATTATTTAATTTAAAATATATTAATATTAATATAATATTCTATATGTATATATAGAGAGAGAATTTTAAATTGCAAAAAGCCCTATGTGGTTTCGTGGTGTACCATTCTCCCTGTTAAAATTCAAGCGGAAAATCTTAGGAGGGGAAAACACCCATATAAAATACCTGTGGAAGAGAGATATTTAACTTCTTTTTTATTTAAGAGTGTCTTTGAGAGTGAAAGTTAGTCATTGTGATGCACACTAAAGTTAAAAACTAATTAATTAATTTAATTTGGTTTATTCTTTGAGAAGCTGTAAATTTTGAAATTTTCTAATTTTCTCTCCACCATTAAATTTATATTTTCGAGTTTTATAGGTAGATGTCGTTCCCTCTATGAAGGGGTTGTACATGAAAATACGGAAGGTAATTTATGATTACATTAGTAAATATTTTATGACATTACAATTCATAGGTTACAAGTAATATAATATATTTTATGTATTCTCTTTTAAAAAATAATGCACTCGCCTCTCTTTCTTTGTATATTCATACTTTACTTTCGAATAAAATCAGTAGAAAATACTAATTAAAAATACTATAAAATTTCACTGTTTAATGAAAAAAAATAAATTTTTTGTGTTATAGTAATAACAATAAAGATATTCATCAATAAACTGAATTAGTCTTGCAAGAAATTCATGCGGAAAATTAAAAAATAAAAATAAAAAGCATAATTCGAACTACCATGTTCTTCACGATAGTGCGTCTAGACATTTTGATATCCTTGAAAAAAAAATTAATTTGAATTATATTCCAATGAAATTGTAGAATACTTTTGAAAACTCAAAAAGCAAACAATTTCAATGTTTCAGCTAATACAACTCACTCCTTCAGTCTCGTAGCATATTTCTCTAATTGAATCTAACAAACTTTTATTACGCAAATTTTCTTTACACAATAATAATAATAATAATAATAATAATAATAATAATAATTAAAAATACTATTAATAATATTTTTTATAAACATTCCATACATTTTTTTTTGGAAATAAGTAATAAGCACATTCTTCAATATATTTACATAAAATCATCTTTTACCCCACATGATTGTCATTATTAGACCCTGTCCCCTATAGTGTAAGGAAATGTCCCAAAAAGTGTAGGCAATTGGTGCCTAATAAAACAATCACAAGTGTAATCCCAGGGATTTATTAAGGCCAATTAGGACATTGGATCTAACACTGCTGCTACCTACCTATAGCCTCTGGAATGTTCAAGCCCACATGTTAATTGCAAATTTGTAATTATGAATACCACAAGCTAACAAATGCATAAGCAAATATTCCATAACGAAACGAAACACCATAATTAAATAACTGAAATTAATGAGTAATGAACCAAACAAAGTAATGGTTAGAGGGTTTCGCCTTGCATTCATAAACTTGCCTCCTGAATTTGCATAGATGCCAAGTTTATAAGTTGAATGAGACAGTCACATAATGTATACATGTGACAATTGAAAACATAAGAGGATACACCAATTTTAGAAAGCTATAAACTATCCCTAACTCAATAAATAAAATAATAGTTAACCTTTTTTTTCTTAGTTTTCGTTTTCTCTTATATAGAATCTCATTATCTTGTCTTGATAACTATTATTTTCTAAATACATGTATTTTTATTCAATGTTTTTCCTTTTTATTTTATTTGCATCTCTTATACTTTTATGAGATCGTAATTATGCTATCCTAAATTTAATGTTTAATACAATTTAAAAATTAGTTGAAAATTAAATTGATTTAAAAACAGTATGCTTATAGACGGATGATGGTGAAGAATTTAATGCTTTTTATGGTTTTTTTTAAACATCATGGGTTCGTTTATAGATTCAATTGTCTATAAATATATTTATGAACAAAATAGATCACCGAAAGTTGATCTTTCAATGCTGGATAATGCTTTTATACTTCTGGAATTTTAAAGAAAGACTTTTGTTGTTTATGTCATAAACCAATTATCTTAAAAGGATTACTCTTGTCTATCTAAATGAAGAAATGCAAATGTAAATCATACATACTTTTAACTCCTACAAATTCATATAAGTGTGTTAGTATAATATTTTTTTTTTTGTGCTAACGTATAAAACAAACAATAACTTTATATGATAATAGAAAAATATATTATTTCATTCATTCTTATGTTTTTATAGTATTTTTGTTAAAATTAAACAAAGGAAAAGACAAACAACATATGCACATTTTATATATAAATTAGTACGAGAAATGAGGAGAAAATGAAGTAGAAGAGGCCACGATTAGATTTTTCAAATTGTTTAATTTAAGAAAAAGTGAAAAAAAAGTAAGAATTTATCTTTATGAGAGAATATAAAAATAAAAATTATAAAAATGTATTTACTTCTAATGTAGAAAGATGCATTTGCAACTAATCTATACTCACCAAAATTGGAAAGAGTACTAACACTTCTCTCCTCTTCACTATTCAACAAAGAAAATAATAGCATAGGCTTCATCTTTATTTATTTTTTTGCTTTTTTTTATTATTTTCAGCTGTTGCAAAAAGTTAATTGGAGAGTATATTCTTAATATATTTTCTATTTACCGTTAGTCCTGTTTTTGAGTTGTGCAAAGTTAAGAAGAAAGATATAAAGTTTTTTGGGGGTTGAGAAGTCAAAATAATGTTTAAGAAGGTTATTCTCTAAGCAGAAGCAATCCTCATCTAGTGGCTTTCTGGGATCTTGCCTGAAAGGAAAGAAAGACACAGAAATGGAATATCTAAGAGGAATCCTTAAATGTATCCAGAAGAGTCAAGAAACAAAAAACTGACTATGCTTTCATCTTCTCCAAAACTTATGAAGCAATCAATGTAGAAACCCAAAAGTCATAATAAAGCCATAATCACAATCATCAATTTTGGTTGGTGCCTTCTCAATTCTCATCATCCCTCAATCACAAAATGGTACACACTTTGACTTTGACTTTTACTTCTCCACCCCTAGTTTTACATATGAAAATGAAGGAAGCTCATCACCACCTTTCTAGTAAACACTGTTCAACTTATAATAATTAACCTTTTTTAGCTGAAAAGCCTTTGCTATAAAAACAGCTTTTGGATTAATTATGCCAAAAAATCATCAGATGGAGCATACCATGTTGTAGGCTCCTATCCTCACTTTTTCATTTTTATGTTCAAAACTATACCTTCTAAAAATGTTAAGGAAACAAAAAGAATGTACTATGGAAAGTTAAAAAAATCGTAATAGAAAGTGCAATATAAAATGTAAAAAGATATAGAGAGTTAATGAATAACTTTTGGAACACATTCTTTACAGTTTGAAACATTTTTATTTATTTTTCATGTTTCGGAAACTAATTTTTTTAAATGTTAAAAAATAAGATGTATTTTGCCTTTTTTTTTAATTTTAGTGTATTCTAGAAAACACATTTTGGAATGAAAATATGAAAATGACAAATTTTCTCCAAAATACATTTCGAAATGTAAAGAGAGTGTTTCGAAAAGTACTTTCTACAATTTTTTGTTCTCTTTTTACATTTTGGATTGTAATTTTAAGAAAAAAATATTATTTTCTATGAAATCAAATAAAAGAATAAAAAAATAAAAGTAAAAATGTCATTTAACATAAAAGATGCAAAAGGAAGTGTAATTAGAAAAACTTGAGAATGTAAATAGCAGGAGGGCTTTAAGTATCACTCAAAGCCCAAATTCAAGCAGGCCCAAAATGTATGAATTTGACTTTTGACTCTTCTTAAAAACACGTGTTGTCTACACAATACAGATACTTTTAATCGCAGATAATCTTTAGATCACCTAATTATTTAATGAATTTCATTTAGCTTCTCTATGGTTAAGATATTAGTACTTAGTATTTTGTTATGGTGTATGTCATAACTTATTGAATGAACTATTTTGACAAATTAAAATTATATATCATATTGAGTTTAATGATTAATATTTTGATAAGATAATTGATTATGAAATGATTCATCATCTTAAATACATTATAATTTTTGTTAATTGGAAACAAGGGCTAGTTGATTAAAGTGTCAATATTAATTGGTGTATGTCATAACTTATGGAATGAACTATTTTGGCAAATTAAAAATTAGAATTTGATATCATATTGAATTTAATGATTAATATTTTGATAAGACAATTGATTATGAAACGATTCATTATCTTAAATACATTATAACTTTTATTAATTGGAAACAAGGGCTAGTTGATTAAAGTATCAATAACTATTGCTGTACCTTTAAACTAACGAGTTTTTATCCCTCATTGAGCAAATAGTTATTATATATATATATATATATATATATATATATATATATATATAATGTATCTGTATTAAAATTTGAAAATACAAGAATTAAATTATGTCAATTTTAAAGTAAATATTTAAATTTCATTTAAATCTTTTTATGTCCAACCACCTTTGAGATTTAATGAATTTTGCCCCTCCTCTTGGAGACACCTCGTATATTTCCTATTTTTTAAACATGAAAAATCTAGAAAATAAAAAATTATAATTATTTAAAATTAATTGAAACAAAAAACGATTTTTTAAGCATATAATTTTTAAAATAATTTATGTTATAACTTCATGGCTATTGCACGGTTAAATTTATTGTTATTATCTATTTTTTCTGTAAAAGAAAAGCACTTTTAACTCGTAAAATTTATTTATTTTCTCAAATTGTATGTTAGATAGGTAGAGATTGTGATTGGTCTGGTATTGCCAAACTCTCACCAGCACCAATATTCTTGAAACACTGTATTTCTAAAAGGTGAAAGTTGAATAAACTTAAAAGGTAAAAAATATAATAAAAAGACTTGAAGACACAAATGGATGTACATAATCATACATTAATTATATTTCATTGCTTTTCTATGATGATATCACTGAAAGTGTTCAATGTATGTATGGTGATTATTTATGTCTAATGTTGGCCATAAAATTAAAAAAAATCAATTAATGTATGAATAAAAATAATTAATGTATATGTATTTTTAGTTGGATTGTGCAAATAAATTAAAAAGTCGTGTCGGCTCATGAACTACATTATATACTGTACTGGTTTCTTAATAATATCTCACCTGTGAAATGAAAGCTATTTAATCATCACATATCTATCATTTAACCCCATTAATTAATAATCAAAAACCCCTCTTCTTCAAACTTTAATTCCTTATTGTCTCACTTATGTCCATTGTGGAAAGTGACAATAATTTTCTACTTCTACAATCTACTGTGCAAGCCTCTCTTTAGAAAATGCACTAAATATAGTGCAATAGAATTAACTAACTAAAAGTTCTTATTCTTTAGCTAACTTTTTAATTATCAACTACTTCACACATATCAGTTTGTAAATATTGACTTGATGGAAAATTTCTGCAGAGTAAAAAGGGAAAAAAAATCAAAAGGGTGATGAACATGTTTCTTGTGGAATGTTGATCGTATGAGTTGTTTTGTTTTCAAAGTTAAATAATTCGAATATATATTTATTGGAATAAAACAAACATTTAAGTAAAAGTAAAAGTTTTTATGTAAATAGATATAAATAAATAAACTCGTTAAATACGTGCTTAATAAAAAGAGGCAGTTTTTTGTTTTTATTTTTATGTTCTATGGAGATTGCCTTTTTTTTGTACTTGGCCAGAAAATACCTTAATTCACATGAAAATTTTCATGGAAATGATTTTCACGATTTTTCAGGATATTTTTTTTTTCACATTTTTTATAAAATGAAAAATCAGTTTTGCGAAATTTTGTGAGAATGTTTCTAAATCCTTAACTATGAAAATAAATAAAAATTAAAAACATGTTTTTAATTATTTATTAAAAATAAACATATTTTTTTCTAAAAACATATAACTACTTGTTTAATTTTTTTTTTGTGAGTTTTTACGGTAGTTACATTTACGAACTTAAATATATTGAAGGAGATAATTTCCGTGATAGATTGATCCTAATATAATATTAAATTTAGTTCAGGTTGAATTTGATTTAGTTTAGTTTGGATTGAATCGGTTTATTTAATTTAAAAATAAAACTAAATAAATTTATGTAAAAGGAAAAAGGAAAACTGTTATAACGTTTTTTCAATCAATGCTCATCAAAGTATGTTACATAAAAATAAGAGATTTTACACGTATGAACTGAACTCTAGATAAAATATAAAACATTTGTTAAATAGATAAGGATTTGATTACTTTTAATTAGTACTAATTAATAGTTTAAAACCGTTTGAATAAAACTATAAGGTAAGATAAGATAAGGAGATATTTAGGGTTGAGGGTTTATTTTATAATTATTTTTGTTAAATAATGTATCTTTAATCTCATTGTATTTGTTTATTGTTAATTTTATAATTATTTTTATTCTCATGTTCCTAATTTCATTTTATTTATTTATTAATCTTACAATTTATTGAGTGAGATGTCTCAAAGATATCACCCACAAATATACAAAATAATCTATCTAGCTAGCTTTAAACTGATAAGTAATCAATGATGAAAGGGATAATAAAATAAATTTATTTTGAACGAAACTTATAGTTATATCGTAAGTAATCTTTCCCCCTTGTACTGTAAGTGATCATCTCTAGATGTATTGTTGTGACATGTATGGTAATTTTTCAAGAAAAAGAGTTTATAATAGTTATAATTAATTATTTACTTAATTATTTTTGTCTTCTTATGTTTACTTTTTTCAACAGTCCAGGTTTCAGTTGTAACTGCTAAACACAAAATTAATAAATATTAAATATATATAAAAAAAATTACAATATAGCTCAGAGTCAAAATTACATTACAGATTGTAACTTTTAATTTATTTAATCTTGAGAATGAGACAATTGATATCAGTTCCATCATTAAACCCATTCTGTGAGACTTTATTAAAAATGTTTTATTGATTTGGAATATATAATAAAAATACTTTTATATTATTAGTGAATAAACAAACTTTTATAATTTTAGTGCACTCAATTAATTTTCACATATATATTTGTTTATCCTTTTCGTATTAGTTAAAAGAAATACCCAATGTTTATATTTCCGTTGAAGGCATGCTCCCAAAAATAAATACAGTCTTCCCAACTCTTGAATCTTGTTAATGCCGTGATTGTCTAAAATTGTATTTGAGGCAACCACAAAAATAAGCTACCAATAGCCCCATTCTTCTTTTCACATTCATTGTATTTATTTTTTTTTTATAAAAATCACCTGAAGATTTTATAAATAAAAAGTCTTTGAATATATAACATTATTACATACTGAATCTTCAAAATCAATATCATTAATTCGATTAATTCATTTACATATATTTTTGAAGGTTTTAAACTAGGTAAAAAGCGGAAAGAGGCAAATCCAATTTAAGAATGGATAAAATGTTAGATTTGGTGTGACACAAAATCCAATCCCTTAAATCTTCGGGTTGCAAAACACTTACAATATAGAAGCAAATTAATAAGAGTATAATACAAGAATAATAATGGTAATATTAATGTGGAAATGCTTATTGTAAAAAATATGAAAATGTGAATGTAAGTAGTTTTTATGATATCTTGTATAATCTAATTATTACAGGTAATTATTTTCCAATTCTTATAAAGTGTTTTGGAAATATAATTTTTTCTCTAAAAAGATATTATTATTACTCTTTTACTTTTTTTCTATTTTTTAAAGATGATTTTTAACTATATACAATGAAATTAAATATTGTTTTCTATAAAGAATTAAATTCATACCTAATGAAACATAATTCTTTACAAAAAGATATGATTTTTGATGATGGTATTTGACTATTTATAAAAGTATGTAATTTTTTATGAAAGACTATGAATTTTCATAAGAAATATTTTTACAATGACTTGTAAGAATCTATATTTTAAAAATTATTTTCAGTGCATCTAGACTCTTCATGGTTAAAGACTAGCTCAAAGTCCTTTTTAGAAAAAAATATTTTATTTTATTCTTTTTTACAACTAACATATTATTAATATACAATAAAAGTATAATGAAATTACCATTTTCATAGTTATGTACATGCATAATAAAATCATGTGAAGTATTATTTTAATTTGTGTTGGTTTGTGAAGAGATTTAGCAGTGTCTTATAACAAAATTGTAAGTTTGATTTTTCTAGAAGGATTTAAGTTATAGTATGTAACTGCTAATTTTTTTTATTCAACTCAAAGGTTTCTTCAAAACTTGAAGGTTCTCCTTCACAGGTAAGGATGACATGTTTTATTTGATAAGTAATTTTTAATGGGTTTCTAATTTACATGAATTGTCTTACTTTAGATTTTTATTCTATCTAAATATTATTTATGGCTTGTTCCTCATTGATCTAATTGTCTGATTGAGTGGTTAATTTCTTATTTCATCGAGTTATTATCTATTGTTTTCATTTGGGAATTTTCTTAACTTAATAAGTCTTTCATCACAATCCACCTTGAAACTAGCTTTTCAAATTTTATATATTAGATTGTTTATCCTCAAATAATACTACATTTCTCTTTCAAACAATTATACATTTGCAATATTCCATATGCAACCAAATTCATCTCTTAATAATTTAATGTATATGCATTCCTTCTTCTTTGCATCACTTTATTTATTTTTCTAATAATTTTGGCTTCAAAATAGTTATTTGAATATTGTTTTTTTCATTTAACAAATAATATGGAACAACATTCAAGTTAAATTGTTTGTTTTATAGAACGAAATTTTTTTGAGTGATAACAAATTTCTCAACTTTTAAGAAGAGAACCAGAAAATATATATGTTTCAAACTCATCGTCAATTTTTATTTCTATGTATTAAGAACTAATTCATAAGAATTTTGAAAGTGTTAATTTTTTTTATCATATTTCAACCTTTTGAACACTTCAACTTTATCAACTTTATAACAAAATGAAATCATATATTCAAGATTTTGTCCATAACTCTACATTATATCTTAAGTCTTACAATAATTTTGTGATTTAGAAGTTAATAATCTTTATCAATCCTTTTCACATTGTTGTTTTGATTTATAATCGACATTTAGAATTGATAATTTTCTATCATTCACTTTTCATAAGAATATTTTTTTGCATTTAGCTTTAACATTTTTTTATCATATTGATTACTTGCTCTGTTTAGTTACATACACTAGAAAGTTGTGAGATAAAAAATTAGTATAACAAATTCTCACTTTTATGAATGTAAAGTGGTCATTATGGGAAAACAAAATAATAAGACTACTACCATCAACAATTTAACATATAAGCAAAAAATAATTACAACATCTAATTTAGTAAAAAGAAGCAGTGTGAAAATGAGAATACAAATATTTTGTCTTTAGATATCTTAAATTACCAATCATTTCCCACTTTTCATGAATTGTAGTAAAAGTACACTTTTCTATTTTTTAAAAGAAAAATCTTAAACTATATATATCAAATAAAATAGTTTCCTTATTTATTCATAAAAGATGAAAATTCTTATTAAGAAAGATAACTCTTCAGAAATATACATTACTTTTTCATGACAAATGTTTCATGGGAGGAATTCTAACACATGTATCCAGAAACAGCCTTAATTTTCCTGAAACGACCTTACAGTCGTTAATCCTAGACACTCTTATTAGCTGTTCTGGTCTTACGGTGGAGGGGCACACACTTTAAAAAAACCATTCAAAAGGACAAAGCGAGTAGATTGTAGTTGACAACAGTAATAGCGGGGGAAGGGCGCGTGTACACGCGCTCCATGCTGAGTTGTGATTGGTGGCGGACATCACGAACCCCTCTTTCTAGCATGGACCCCACACTCTTGTGCTATACATTGAAGATGGAAAAATAATAAGTGTGTGCAGAGAGTAACCAGAGAGAAAGATCTGGTTGAAGAAGCAGCTATGTTATTAACAGGAACAAGCACAAAGGGGTTTGAAATCTAACTTGGATTCCATTTCAAAGCAAAAGCCCAAAGGGTTTGTTTCATTTAGGGAAAACACAATTATCTTAAGAGCAGAAAACCATTGACTTTCTCATTACCCCCATAGTCACTGTAAGTCAGCTCCATCTTTTTTTATTATTGTTAATCAATCAACATTTTATATAAATATGAAGAATTTATTTTATTTTAATTGTCCCTTTCTCTTCCACCAATCTCAATAGACGCAGCATGTATCAATCTTTAAGAAAAAGAAAGAAAAATAACAGCAAGAGAAAGAGATTTTTACCTTTTAAGATTTAATGTTTTTGCTGTCAAATTTATCAACCACGAATTGGATTATTTAATCTAAAAGAGAAATCATAACTTTCTAGGCTGTGGAACCCAGCGGCTTTGTTTGTTTTTTTGGCTCTTTTACTTTGCACACTGTCAAATTAAAAGGTATCGTTTTCTCCGTACCATGGTTGGTTTGTATACCATCTAACTTTCTCCATTTCTCAGTTTCTCACTTATATCATCAGTGCCGGGGTTGAGAGAGAAGAGAGAGAGAGAGAATGGCGGGGGTGGTGTCAACCTGTTTTTTTAGCTTAGATTTGGTTTGATGCATTTGAAAAGTCAGGGTGGTATGTGAATATGACTGAGATAAGATACTTATGAGAGAAGGTTTTGGTATTTGTTGTTGTCCTTTTTATATTTGTGTGAAAAGATTCTCAATCTTTGTTTTTTATTCTTTTTTTCCTGAGGGACGTTTTGGCTTAGACTTCTTTGGATTTTCTTCTTGCTGGGGTCTTTTTCAAAATTCTCGATACTGACAAAGAATCGGTCAAGTGTGAAATATAGAAAAACAAGGGTTCTCCTTCTCATGTCACTGTTTTGTGTTTTTTCTGCTGTTGGGGTTGCAGACATGAGATGCAGGTGTGAACCTTGGATCAGAAAGGAAGGGGATTTTTCTTTGTCTTGTTGCTCTTTCCATCTCTTTTAGGAATACCCTTTTAGCTTTCTGCTGGAGAGAGAAAGGGGTGTCGACAAGGAAACAACTTTTTGGCCTTGTCTACTTTTTCACAAAAAAAAAAATTCAATCTTGTCAGTGCTTAGCTCAATCTGTTTTAAAGGTCAAAAAGTTAAGCGTATTGAGGAGTCAAAAAACTCAAAAAGCTCCTTGACAAAAGTGACAGTGACAATTTCGGGTATAAAATAGAAATAAAAAAAGGGAAGAACATGAGAGTCAGCGTGGGAGGAATAGAAGCACAGAAATTTTTGGGAGATAAAAGGAAAAGGGTCAATCCATTTTTTTAAAACCTTTTTGTGGGGATTGAGCCTTGAGGGTTTGATTAACAGTTGCAGTTGGGGTGCAAGAGTTGTTGTGACTGATAATTATTTCTCAATCCGTTTCCTGTTCAATGCAAAATTCATCTTCCTTCTCCTACTCAAATGTATGGTTTTGGTCTCTATCTCTAGACATCTTATTTTATTGTTTATTTCTCTGTTGGCATTGAATTTCATTTATGCATCTTATTGTCCATCCCTCTTCATCTCTTGTTGCTGATGAAGCTATTATTATGTTGTGCAGCAAAGGAAAATGGAGGGCCCCAGTGAGATGGGTCTCATTGGGGAAAATTTTGATGCTGGTTTGATGGGGAGGATGAGGGACGATGAGTATGAAAGCCGTTCTGGAAGTGATAACTTCGATGGTGTATCTGGTGATGATCAGGATGGAGGTGATGATCAGCCACAGAGGAAGAAAAGATACCACAGACATACTCCTCACCAAATTCAAGAGCTCGAGTCGTATGACTTTATGAAACTTAGTGGCTTTATAATTTATTTACTTTTTGCGAATTTTCTTCTGTGATTCAGTTACGTGGTAAGATTGGTTTGAGGTTTTTGTGGTTTGCTTTTATTGGTTTTTAGTTTCTTCAAGGAGTGTCCTCATCCTGATGAGAAGCAAAGGTTGGATCTCAGTAAGAGGCTTGGCTTGGAGAATAAGCAAGTGAAGTTCTGGTTTCAGAATCGGCGAACCCAAATGAAGGTGAATTTAAGGACAATAATATAGAATTATTGCACTTGAATGCAGTTTGGTGATTCAATTTAGATGCTGTGCTAATTGAAGTGATTTTTGCTGAATCAGACCCAACTGGAACGCCATGAGAACATAATGCTTAGGCAGGAGAATGATAAGCTCAGAGCCGAGAACAGTCTGATGAAGGAAGCCATGTCAAATCCAGTGTGCAACAGCTGTGGTGGCCCAGCGATTCCTGGCCAGATTTCATTTGAGGAGCACCAGATTAGAATCGAGAATGCTAGACTAAAAGATGAGTTGAACCGTATATGTGCCTTAGCAAACAAGTTCCTTGGCAAGCCAATCTCGTCAATGACCAATCCCATGGCTCTACCAACCTCAAATTCTGGTCTTGAACTTGGTATCGGAAGGAACGGGCTTGGTGGTTCAAGCACTCTTGGCACTCCCTTGCCAATGGGACTTGACTTGGGAGATGGAGTGTTGGGCACTCAAACTGCAATGCCTGGGATTAGACCATCATTGGGGTTGATGGGAAATGAAGTTCAGCTTGAGCGATCTATGCTTATAGATCTTGCATTGGCTGCTATGGAGGAATTGCTAAAGATGACTCAGGCAGAGAGCCCTCTTTGGATTAAGAGTTTGGATGGTGAGAAGGAAGTGTTTAACCATGAGGAGTATGCAAGGTTGTTTTCTCCTTGTATTGGTCCAAAACCCACTGGTTATGTAACTGAAGCTACAAGAGAAACTGGGATAGTAATCATCAACAGTTTAGCCCTCGTGGAGACTTTGATGGACGCGGTATGTCTATGATGATCAACTTCCTAGCTAGGCCTCAGTGAAGTTTAACCAATTGTTGTTTTCTGTTGTGAATTGCCAGTGATGCAGGGATCAAAGCAATATTACTTTTTAGGATAACACTTTGATTTAGTGCTTTTGATATTAATTAATGATTATTTAATCTAGAATTGATGCAGGTATGTTTAATATCTTGTTTTAATTTGTTATTTCTTTGAATAGAATCGATGGGCAGAGATGTTTCCTTCTATGATTGCTAGAGCTATCAACCTCGATGTTATATCCAATGGCATGGGTGGAACACGTAATGGTGCTCTTCAAGTGGTGAGTTTCTTTGCTTTTATATTTGCTTCACTTTGTCTTAGTAGTTGGTGGAACTGATGACTAGGATTATGCATTTCAGATGCATGCTGAGGTACAATTGCTTTCACCACTAGTCCCTGTTCGTCAAGTGAGATTCATCCGGTTCTGTAAGCAGCATGCAGAAGGTGTATGGGCTGTGGTTGATGTTTCTATTGATATTGTTCATGATGCTGCTAATGCACAGCCATTCATGAGCTGTAGGAGGCTTCCTTCTGGCTGTATTGTGCAGGATATGCCCAATGGTTACTCCAAGGTAAGTGCTCCTATTTTTATAAAAATTGAGGATATCTTTGATGTATCTGATGTAATAGTTTTGCAAGAAGTTTCACTTGACTTCTTTGTCAAGTGAACTTTGTTTGTACTGGTATAAATAGAATAAGGTTGAACTTTGCCTGAGAAATCAGTCACGTTGAGTAGTTTTTTAATTTAGGAGATGCTTCCTGTTAAATTGTATTATAATGTTCAAACTTCAGAGAAAGGGTTTCTTGTTGTCTGTATTTAATTTGTCCAGTGCTACTCCTAGAGAATAGTGAATCAAGGCTTATATTGTTTAGCAATATTTTGAAACTTCGTTTCTGTTTCGCATCTTTTACTATTTAAAAGTGCATGAAAATTTTAAATCTTGGATTCTTCAGTCTTTGTCGTATAAACAAATACACTTGATGCTTCTATTCCTATCTCCTTTGATAAAGAACGTACTACTTTTTTTACTGCATACGAGACCATAATGACCTGGATCCAGTCATATGCTGCTATATTATAATGTTGTCAGGTGATGTGTTAATCCGTGCCCTTTAATATATTGATATAGGCTTTGTACTATTAAAATAATTCCATAATCTGCTAACTGTGTTGGGATTCGCCTCTTTCGCGTTGACATCTGCTCCGATTTTGACATTTTGCATAATCCTCTACAGACTTCTTAGTTGAAGTATTAATTTATAATTAGCCTAGGGTTTTATGTCAAACATTTTTTATGTATGTGGAGTTTTACGTAAATTCAATAATAACCCTTCTAGTTTTAGCCTTGACCACGTAAACAAAACTTTGATTATTCTAGTTATGTTCGGATACAAGTTAGAAACGTATTTTTATGATTGAATGCACATTTTTATGGTTATTTTTTATTTTGTACTCCTCGACTAGCATGCAAACATTTACTACATTGCCTGGGGATTCTTTACATAACTACCTCTGCTAGTTCTAAAATACTTCTTTTTTTGTTTGTTTGTTTGATATAATATAAGTTGCACTCTTTGTAGGTTACTTGGCTTGAGCATTGGGAGTATGATGAGAGTGTTGTTCACCAACTATATCGCCCATTGCTTAGTTCTGGTGTTGGATTCGGTGCTCATAGATGGATCGCCACTCTCCAAAGGCAATGTGAATGCTTGGCCATCCTCATGTCCTCTTCCATTTCAAGTGATGATCACACAGGTACACATGCATGCCACGTTTTGTTTAATCACATGTAGTGTAATGTAATGATGTCACACTATCATTGTGTAAACTTTGGCACTATGGTTTTGCAGCATTGAGCCAAGCTGGTCGGAGGAGCATGTTGAAATTGGCACAACGCATGACCAGTAACTTCTGTTCGGGGGTTTGTGCTTCGTCTGCTCGTAAGTGGGACATGCTTCACATAGGGACTCTTGGTGATGACATGAAAGTGATGACAAGGAAAAACGTGGATGACCCTGGGGAGCCTCCAGGGATCGTGCTCAGTGCTGCAACTTCTGTTTGGATGCCAGTGTCACGGCAAAGGGTGTTTGATTTTCTGCGTGATGAACGGCTGAGAAGTGAGTGGGACATCTTGTCCAATGGTGGACCCATGCAGGAGATGGTACATATTGCCAAAGGACAAGGACATGGAAACTGTGTTTCCCTTCTCCGTGCTAATGTAAGGCACACAAGTTTCAACAAGATGAAACATTGTGAAACACAAGTACTTTGTCTCCTTCAAGCATTATAGTATCCTTAACACGGGTTAAGGCTTAAGGAAACAACAATAATCATCGTAACTTGTTTTTTTTTCTCGTTTGCAGGCTGTTAATGCGAACGATAGCAGCATGCTGATTCTGCAAGAGACATGGATGGACGCTTCGTGCTCGGTGGTGGTGTATGCCCCAGTTGACGTGCAATCACTGAACGTGGTGATGAGTGGGGGAGATTCTGCATACGTGGCACTCTTGCCTTCAGGCTTCGCCATTCTCCCCGATGGTCACTGCAACAACAGCAGCACCTGCAATGGGAGCATGCAGAAGGGTGGCGGCGGCGAAGACAGCGGGGGAAGCCTTCTGACAGTTGGGTTCCAAATTCTGGTGAACAGTCTCCCCACAGCAAAACTCACAGTGGAGTCAGTGGACACTGTGAATAACCTCATTTCATGCACCATTCAGAAGATCAAAGGTGCTCTGAGAGTTGCATAAACATGACAGCCATTTTGTTAATGCAAGTTAAGTTACCTTACCTTTATATTTTGTGGTAATCTTTTCTTCTAAGGAGAGGGAGGGGTTATATTATTTATATTTGGGTGTATAGGATTTAAATTATATAGAGTAGTGGACGAGGCTGAGGCAGAAGGGTCGCGCAAGGAAGGTTTCGAGTCAAGAACGAACCGCGATGGAGGAACTTCATTCCGCTGCTGCATTGCATGCACTGCACTAACCGTTTGTGCGTTTTCTGCTCATAGTGGTTCGGGTATTGACTCGTTGACCTGCGAGTTAGTCTCAGCGTCTTCTTTCGATAAAAAAAATGTTCGTGTTTGTTTCTATTTAATTATATTACTAGTGCCCTCCCACGTCCCCTATATACACTTTTAAATTGCTGAACTAGTCTATTTTACTTCCGAATGCATCTTCACGTTTTCATATTTTGGCTCCTCATTTCCTTTTCTTATAATTATTTTGGGCCAATTGGGTTGTGTTTTCATTATCATCTAATTGTTACAGCATGGTTATGGTAAAAAATGATAAACTTGCTATTTGGCATTATTTCTGATTGAATGATGTATAAGTTTTTCTCAATTCATAAAAGATACTTAAGTCGTAGAATTATTATAAGTAGATTGTCAACTTGGTACAAACAGACGTTTATTTGTTACTTAAATATTAAGGCGTCGTTGTGAAGGTTATATCTTCTCAAATCAGTATGAAAAATCTATGATCATTAACATAAACATTGCAAAAAGATTTTACGTTATGGATAATAATCAAAACGTGTTGCCGACTGCTATGTACATTTCAAACAAATGTACTTAAAAAAAAAAGGCGAAAGTAGGAAATAATGGAGGATACAATAAATTATATCATACAGGTAAATGCTAGTATTTGCTCTGAGAATTATTCTGATTGGGAGAACTATTTTTGTATTTTTCTCACAATCAGATTTGTAGGACGACAGATGATGCATCAATGCAGCATAAATAAAACTTTTAGACTCAAAGCATTTATAACAAAAGTTTTTACTTGAAGAAAATAAATTGAATTATTGGTAAAAAAATCTAAAAATCTATTTAATCATTTTCATTTTTGGTATATTTATATTTATT
>Ga0209489_100419_pt1 | contig 77797 bp, 31 predicted proteins | sample SiratrowhiteBW_FD_187527 | JGI IMG/M metagenome (GOLD analysis project Ga0209489, IMG submission 187527) | Root nodule microbial communities of legume samples collected from California, USA - Siratro white BW (SPAdes) (version 2) | ecosystem: Host-associated > Plants > Roots > Nodule | place...
AAAAAAAAAAAAAAAAAAAACATGTACTACATAAGTGATTAGTGATGACGAGGGTCAAAGGTACCGCGTTCCCATTTGGTGCACACGCCTACGTTTCTTTCTCTTTCCCTTTCTTCTGCTATAAAGCCCACACCTTTCTCTCTCTTTCCCAAATTCTTCACCGTTCACACAACCTTTTCACACCTTCTTCGTTTCACATGGAAATTGGTTCTTCATCGTTCCTTACCCTTGAAGACTATTCTTCCTTATTCCTCCCCGATTCAACCATGGATCCCAATTCTACCTTCATTCCCAATTTCTCTGCCAACCCAAGAAAGCGTTCCCAATACGACTTAAACGACACCACAATCAACCACTTCCTCAATTCCCTCGCCAACTTAGACCAACACCCCACCATGGATTCTAACCAATTCCAATTCGACTTCAACTCCTCCCCAACTAAAAGACCTCGCCGCGCCGTCGAAGATGTCGACACTGCCACCTCTTCCACGCCGCCGCAGCAGCGCCGCCTTTGGGTCAAGGACCGCTCCAAGGACTGGTGGGAGCGCTGCAACCGCCCCGACTTCCCGGAGAACGAATTCCGCCGCTGCTTCCGCATGAGCAAGGCCACCTTCGACATCATCTGCCAGCATCTCGACTCCGCCGTCACCAAGAAAAACACCATGCTCCGCGACGCCATCCCCGTGCGCCAGCGCGTGGCCGTCTGCATCTGGCGGCTGGCCACCGGTGACCCTCTCCGCGAGGTCTCCAAGCGCTTCGGGTTGGGAATCTCCACTTGCCACAAGCTCGTTCTGGAAGTCTGCGCCGCCATCAAAACCGTCCTCATGCCGAAGTTTCTCCACTGGCCGAACGAATCCGAGATGAAAACTGTAAAACAAGAGTTTGAGTCTCTCTCGGGAATCCCTAACGTTGGAGGGTCAATGTACACCACTCACATTCCCATCATTGCACCCAAGGCCAACGTGAACGCGTACTTCAACAAGCGCCACACCGAGCGGAACCAGAAGACGTGCTACTCGATAACGGTTCAAGGCGTGGTTGATCCCAAAGGGGTTTTCAACGACGTGTGTATCGGGTGGCCCGGTTCTCTCTCCGACGATCAGGTCCTGGAGAAGAGCGCGTTGTACCAGAGAGCGAGTAGGGGGAGCTTGAAGGACGTGTGGGTGGTGGGAAATTCGGGGCACCCTTTGATGGAGGGTGTTCTGGTACCCTACACGCACCAGAACCTTACTTGGACGCAGCACGCGTTTAACCAGAAGGTGGGGGAGATTCAGGGAATTGCTAAGGAGGCGTTTGCGAGACTGAAAGGAAGGTGGTCTTGCTTGCAGAAGAGAACCGAAGTGAAGCTGGAGGATTTGCCTGTGCTTCTTGGTGCTTGTTGTGTTCTGCATAATATCTGTGAGATGAGGAATGAGGAAATTGAGCCCGAGTGGAAATTTGAGATCTTTGATGATGAAATGGTGGCGGAGAATGGCATTCGCTCTAATGCTGCAGAGCAGGCCAGAGATCAGATAGCTCACTATTTGTTGCACCATGGCCGCGCCGGCACCAATTTTTTATAGAGATATGGGTCAAATCTCTACTAGATGTTTTGAGGCATGGTTCTGATAATGATGTGTTGTACTTGTTTTCTCATTTTGTCAAGCATTCTTTTGGCTATACTTGGCTTCATCATAATTATTATAGCCAATAATTATAATAAGATTGTGATCGATGTTAAGTTGTTGTATAGATAGGTATCTTTTGCCCACTTGGAAAAGGAATGAAATTGATTTTCATTTTCTTGTTCTTATTTGAAGCCTTTTGGGCGCGTCCCTGAGGTTTCAGAAATTTTGTGGTCAGTTCTTGCTTCTGGTTGAAACAACGCGCTGATTTTAAAGATTTTAAAAACTCCTCAAAGTAACGTCACCCTGAAACCGCGGCGGCTTGTTTTTCTTATTTGAGTTTCCGAAAATGTTGTTTTGAGAATGGGAAATAACTCTCACTTGGAAAGTATGGTGTGACTACTTTGTTGTAACTACATATCATATATTATATATTGAATTGAAGATTGAAAGAATATTCTGCCTTAGGATTGTAAAAATTCAAGCATTAAACTGCTGTTTTACTTAGTCCCCTTTGTCTATATACTTCCTTTAGTGTACTAATTGACCATTTGTTTGAAATGAAAATAGAATTAATTTTATTATGTGATACTTTTCTAAAACATATATATAAAGAAATAAATGAAATATAAATTTGAAATCAGATTAAAACACATCTCACTGCTAAAAAAACACACATTCAATTACCAAACTTAAACCTACATCAAAGAGACAACGAAACATATCACCGTGAAAAAGTGCGATGTAGAAAGACAAGACATATAAATAAGATAGAAAGAAAGAAACTAAACCCACTAAATCAGTAGATAAAGAAAATAAGGAAAAAAATAAACTAACAAATTTAACATTGAATTTTAGTAATTTGTTTAAATTAATTGAAATCTATAACTAATTAAAATAATGATTTTTTTTTGCCAAATTATGAAAGGATAAAATAAAGGATGTTGTGAAACGAAGGTACAAAATACAGGGTCGTAAATAAATGGTAACTCTTAGATTTTATTTTATTAGTGACGTAATATTGTTTATCTTGTCCCACAATATTAGCTCTGCAACCTGGAAATATCAGTAATGACTTTTGTGTTTCGTCAGTTTTGACTTCTATCTAGGTTGTCTGAGAAGAAGATCACTTTTTCTTCTTCTCTATTAATCACTCTGAAAAAAGGAACTTAAATAGTGCACATGTAGGACAAAGGTCTACCTGTCTAGCTCCAAACTTCTGGTTACAGAGAATATTTTAGTTATGTTTTTCCTTCTGAGTGGTGATCGCAACGAATTTTGAACTGTCGCTAACTCCTATAAAATGGTGGCAGTTGCGTGGTTAATTTGTCTGTTTTGTTTAAGTCTTATAATTCTTTTTCCTCTTCTCTGTTTCATGTCCTGCAATCCCACCCTCAACTACTTTCCCTCTTTTCACATTGAAGAGAACAATATTATATACCTAAGTGCATGTTTCCTTCTACCTCGACATGCTCCCCTTTTCAAACCATAGTGATCACACACTTTTTGTTATCAGCCACTGATCCAGCACCTGTGGGAACATTAGAAAACGACATATCAATATAAACATTTTTTTCCTAACATGTTTGCATAAATAAATTTTTTTCTCAGATTTTGTTGTTGGTTTCTATCTCATTAATAGCTCTACTAAACATATTTTAAATTTTGATAGAAAGAATTTTTTCTATTGGCATAATTTATTTATACTTTACATCATCTTTCTATGCTATTTGTCTCCCTCAATTATCTAAAACTAGGCATCATGTATAGTTATGTCACTAAAACTCACATGAAGCTTAATTAGTTAATATCTTTTTCTCCTAATTAATTGTACTAACTATTAAATCTTTGCATCATCACATGCTGTCTATGTGCAAAACTCACATACGTTACAACCTATCCCTATCTTTTTTAAGTGTTAAACTTAAATATAAATTCATTCATGAGTTTTTTTTTTTCATTTTTTAAAATTAAAATCCACATTTCAGAATAATGTAAAATGGATCTGGGTGTTGAATATAAAATTACTAATAATTTATAAGTATTATAATTTATTAGGTTTATCAGTGTTATATTTTTTTAAAATAAAAATAACTTTTATTATCATAGAAGAAATGAAGATTAATTTTACTAATTTCGTATAAATTAAATATATGACAACCATTTAACTCAAAACTTTTAAAAAACAAATTTATGAATTTTATTTTATATTATTTTCTTGTATTTTTAACTAATATATAACTTTAACTTAGATTATATTCTAACACGTTAATAATCATAAGATTTATATATATATATATATATATATATATACCAAAATAGATTTTTTATTAATTTTATTATATAAATTCTTATGAAAATGTTGAATGATTTATAATTTAAGAAGAAAGAGTATAAATTAATTTTAAAAACATAATTAATGTATGAAATGAAAAAAGTAAAATATTTTTTAAATTCAAATATAGATATAATAATATTTTGAATTCCAAATATTTATCAATCAACGTAAGACACTTGTCTCTGATCTTCTTTTAGCATGGGACACTAGTGTGACAAAACAACTATGTTAAAATAACTCCCACTAACAATGAGGCCCTTAAAGGGTAGTATAGATCCAAAATCCTTTACTAATAAAATACTACTACTGAGTAATTGACGTGCTTTTAGATTTCATGGAAAATTCATTTTAAACATATTTGTGAAGAGAATGGTTAAACTGATCTCTCATCCAAAGTTATCAACACCAATCAAAAGGGGCAACATTGGAAAATCATCCAACAAACATTATCATCTTCCACACTTGAAATGGAATAAGGCTCAATGATGAATAATGAACCTATTTTTACAAACTCCATCACACGAGAATCTCCAAACAGGCACCCTTCATGATGGATTAAAATATGAGAAAGGCTTTAAGAGGAAAATGTCATGTTTCGTTTTTAATAACTATAAAAATGAGGTACTTGATACCATCACCGAAAGGCATCACTCTTTAACATTTCGAATACTTGAAAGAATTACACATGGAGATATGCAATCTACATTTTGGATATGGCCAACTATGGTTTCTCACGTGTTCAAAGTCAAATATTGTTTGTCAACCTTGCAAAGAGATTGCACCAATTTTGTTAATAAGTGTTTAAATTGTCAACAACAAACTAATCTCATACACTTGGCACCCAAAGAGTTGCACCATATTAGCATGAACCCTTGTAATGTGGGGGATAAACATGATTAAACCATTTTTACTCATTAAAAAAATGTCAAATTATTTTCATTGTGGTTAATTATTTTACAAAATTGTTTAAAGTTAAACCCCTTGCAAAAATAACTGTACAAAAGTTCCTATGGATAAACATCATTTGTCACTCTGAGTTTCCTTATACAATTATGATCAACAATGATTAAAAATTTATTGAAAACAACCTCTCTAACTTTTAACTTTTACTAATGTCTTGACATTTGACATTATATGCTTGTTTAGACCTCCTAAAAAAATACTACAACAAACTATTTATTGCCAAATAAATATATTTAGTGTCAAATATATAATACAAAATTATGCAATTTTTATCAAATATTCTTTTAAAATATTATGAGATACACATGAAGAAGAACCAAAATGCAATGATAGTAATTAATTATGAAATATATAGTTCAACAATTATAAGATTAAATATGTATTTAGCAAAATCTAAAACTAATCATACTTATAATAGTCCACCATTTTATCTTGTACGTTGTGTTTAGTTTAGCGATTCGACTGTTTGAGAGAAAACAAAAGAGAGTTGCATGGACGCTTGGATATGTTGATCTGCACTATTTTGAGGAAGTGAATTTGAGGGAGGAGGGGAGAGTCTCATTCGTACACCACAATGAAGAAAGAAAGGGAAAGTCATGGTGATAAGGAATAAAATATTCAACTATTAGCAAGAAAAGAAAGGAGAGTTGCATTAACATTTGAATTTGCAGATTTGCACTATTTTGAGGACGTATATTTGAGGGAGGAGAGAAGAGAGTTATTCGAGCACCACAGTGAAAAAAGACAACGAAAACCAATATGACAAAAAAAATACAAATTTAACCCTTGCATGTGTATTTTCACTTTTTCTTGTTGTGCAAAAGTGCTTCTTTTTGCCAATAAGGTCACTGAGCATCTTGATGGATTTTTGATAAACACATGAAGACTCGGAGCACATATAAGTTTTATTCTATGATTCCTTGTTCTTTCATTGTCACAACATCGATAAAGTTGCAAGTTCTTATCATGTTGGAATCCTTTCTTACAAATCTTGGAAAGAGAAATGACTCATTACCAAGAATACCTTTGACAACAAAACAATCAGTTCATGATTTGAATTTAAAAAAAAAAACAAAAAAACACACACATATAAAATCTAAAACAAATAATATTCATAAAACAACTCATATTAAATATATTTATCATATATAAAACATAAAAATGATGGTTATAAAAAACTCACAATTATACTTTTTTATAAATTTTAATATTTTTGTATCATATAAAGAATTAATTATATTTTAATTTTAATTATTTTAACCACAAAAATAAATTTATAATTTTATAACTTTATCAATAAAAAAATATAAAATATCAATCACACCCATTATATCATTAATAAATTATATTTTTATTTATATTATTTTTTTCCATTTTTTCTTTAATTCAAACAATTTCGTTTTTTACAAAATTTCATTTTAAATCTACAACCTCAAATCTATATTTCAAAACAAACATATTATTGAATTCTCTTTTTGTTTTTCGAAGAGTTAAAATGAGATTAAAATTTACTTATGATTTTTTTATTTTACGCTAATTTATTTTCACCTCTTCCTTAAAATGATTTACAAATACATATTAGGATTGACGTTTTAAATCGTTATTTAAATTTAAACAATATCATACAATAGACTTATTTTATTGATAATAAAATATATGATCCCTTTATTTGATTGTGTATCTTATCACATTAGTCTAATATATAATCCTATATTGCGAAATTAATTAGATTAAGAAATAACATGTATTTACTTATTCCGCTATTAAATATAAGACGCTTATAATTAAATTACATTTGTTGAAAAATGATTAACTTAATTAATAACATTAAATTTGTTTGTAATTATTAAATTTTGTTTTTTTCGAAATTATCTTTAGATAATTAATAAATAGAGAGAAAATAACACTATAAAATTTTTATTTTTTAAACTTAAACTCTTGAATGTAATTTTAAAGATAGAAAAAGACCATGCATAATATTTATCATTCATGAAAACAAATAGTCAATTATATTTTTGGTCTAGAAATAATCAATATAACTTACAGATTTAAAAAAGTATTACAATAAATAACAAGAAAATTTCGAAATAATACAGTTTAATAAGATATGAGATATTACCATATATATATATATATATATTCATATACTCATATTTCCTATTATAAAACATTTAATAATACTTATATATCTGATTTATTACTTTTATACTTGTAAAATTTTTAAAATAAAATAATCCATCAAAGCAAACCACATGCTAAAAGTTAATTTTGAAGAGTATTATTATCATATCCACTTTTAATTATAAGATAAGACAAAGTAACTGCTTCTTAATATTTTAAACATTTATATATAGGTATATTAATTAAGATATTATATTATGTTATAGATGATACCAGAATTTAATCTTGCTCTTGTAATTTATTATTGTGGCCACAAAAAGAGATGAATTTTTTTGGAAATAAAAGGACCTGACTCTTAACTAATTGTTATATAGCTGATTACAATAATTTACATGATGCCATGATAATCATGGCACATGTATTGTAACACATTGCCAGTTATACGGTGTTAAAGAGTGGTATTCCTAAAATGCCCTTAATTTAACGAAGATCGTAGTTTGGGAAAAGGAGAAAAGATGGGGAAAATGGTAATTTGAAGTCGGTCCAATTGTTGGCGATCATGATCAAAACACCGGACTCCATGGCTTCGCCTCGTACGAATTTGGAGCTCCAACTCAGCGTCGGGCAACTCAAATCCTCCTAATTCCAACCTCTCTCACGATTCCTTCAATCTCCAATTCCACTATCTCCTCGTTGCCACATTCAAGGTCTTCAAATTTGAATTTCGCTCTATTTTTTTTTCTTCTTTTCAATTCTCCTGATTCAACTTCTAGGGTTTTCCTTTTATGCAATTCGTAATGCTTTTACTGCAAAACCAAGGTAGTTCGTTATTCTCCTTTTGTCGTTTTCCGTTGATTCAACCCTAGGGTTTCCTCTTCTTGCTTCAAAACATAATTGAAATTAAAATCGTGCTTTCGACCAAATTTAGATGGAGGCAACAGGGGAAAACTACACAAGGGGTATCTGCTTGAATGGACTTGCTCCAGCATAGGCAACGAGAGTTATCTTGTTGATTCATGCATATTTTTTTTTTCTGTTGTTTTCTATTTGAAATAGTATACCACTGGAGATATTAATTGACCAGAATTGCCTTTTTTATTGCATTGTGTTTTTGTCATATACTCAAAAGTAAAGACTACATGGTAAATTTTAATGCGCCGTCATTGCTTATAGATAGGTAGTGCATTGAACTGGGAAGTATACTTAAGCGCGAGAGATGGGCAGGAGTATAGGAAGGACATATTGTAAACTAAAGTGTTTGTCTCATGTTTGCTTCTGCATGGCACATCCGGAGAGTGGGACTTGAAACTGTTTTATTCGGAAACTATGTCGATTATTTGTAAAGATTGACATTCTGTTTTGTCTTGTGAGTAGGATAAAAACAGTCTAATTAATGGCTTAGATTGGTGTTTGAAGTCTAGTCAGCATAAATTGTTGTGGCTAGTGTTGACAATTTTTCATAGCATTTATTGTAACATTATAGATTTCACCATGATGCCAATTAAACATTTATTCCTATAAAGTTAAATATTTTTTTATATGATCATGATGCTTGGTAAAGTAAGTGCAGTCTGACTTGCATATTTTCAACTTGTTAGTATGTTCTATGGTCAGAATCAATGTTGGCTGTTGTGGAGTTGGAAAAATTCTTACACATGCTCATATGGATCATTTTACCCCATTATTGCATGGGGGACTTAGGGTTTGTTTGGAATTCCGCTACAACTCAGTTGAACGGAATTAGTTTCCCACTTTCTGATACGTAAACTGAGAATGAGTTAGTGTGTTGGATCCATGTTCAGGTCAACTGAACCGAAATACAAACATACACTTCACAGTAAGAATTCCTTTTTCAATAATTTGCTGCATCAAAAGTCAACTGACTGTACAAATCTTTTTTACGCAATTTTTTATCTCGTAGTCCCTCTTCAACTGTAACTTAGATAGTTAAATTTGTTTAGAAGAAGATTCAATTGCTGCAAGGACTTGTTGTGGTGTATGTATATTATTAAAATAAAGGGAGATTTTATTTTGGAGATTAATGATATGTTTGTTTATGCCTGCAATAAAGTGATTCTATACTATAGTTTTTTAAGTTTTTTTTCCTGGAGTAATTATTTCTCCTAAAGAAATCACTAAAATGACTTATTTTATTTATTTTTTCTTTTCAAAAGCATAGAAATATTATATTTTTAAATATTTTCTTTAGTGACTTCACCAGCAAACCTGCCTTCTAATTTGTTTTTATTTGTTGAAATGGTATGCTGTAATGATTAATTAGTGATATAAGGATGAGGACCTACTCTTATATACAGTAGATTCTGTCAAATATATGATGCAATTTAATCCTCTTTTTTACGAGATTTGTCTAGTAGGTTGGTGGTTAGGATACGAATACAAATGTTTTTATTGGAATATCCATTTGAAGTAGATTTGCGCTAGAGTGTCGGCACTGGTAGTTCTTTTTATGTATATCATATGTGGCAATTATTAGAATGTGTATCATATATTTTGTCTTTTTTACTATAGAATACTGAGAGATTTGTAATGAGAGTATAATGCAATTTTAACCATTCAGATCAGCTTTATACATGTTACAAACTTTTACCTATTAATTAATTTAAAAGTTTTTTTTGGTAATACGTGTTTGTGTTGCTCGAGTATGAATGCTTATTTGCTATCCCAAATCATACCTTTGATGAATTGGGGTGTACATAAATGTCCCATATCTCTGCCAAAGAAGAATTTAACTTTTCCGTGATTATTTTGACCTTTCAGGTGCTTTGGCCAATTGTTCTCTTGTTATTTAGATTTGCCCTTTATGTGCCATTGTGCTGCATCTTTGTCATGCACCACTCTCTGTTCTGTACTTTTGACTCAAAGGATGTATGGGAACTAGGACAATGGCAACATCTAGCAAGTTTGATCCTTCTTCCAGTAGCCCAGATAGACCATTGTACCCTGGGCAACGTGGATCCCACATAGCTGCTTCATTAGACAGATCAGGTAGCTTTCGGGAAAGCATGGAAAATCCAATGCTATCTTCTCTTCCTAACATGTTAAGAAGCAGTTCTCCAGCAACACAAGGGGATGTGGAGAACTTCTTCAATTATGTGCATTTTGATCCGAAGTTGTTAACACTAGAGCATAAGTCTAATCGTCAAGTGGAATATAAGCGACATGTTAATGCTGCTCTTGGAATTTCATCCGACGAATCTCCATCTAGTTCTTCAAAAAGCAAACTACTGCCATCACCAGTACCAGAAGACATGAAACGGCTCAAGGCTGTTTTGGGTGCAAATGCAATGGCAGCAAGGTAGTTCTTTGTAGGTTTTTTTGCTTGCATTGAAGTTAGATGTTAAGTTTATAACATTGCATTATATGCATTATTCAACAGGGAACGTGCGAAAATGTTTAACGAGGCTTTATCAGTATTTCATGAAGTTTTCCCAACTATAACATCAAAGAAAAGATCTCGAGCTGAAAGTTTCTCTAATGATCGTTCTAATGCCATGTCAAGTGATCGGCCAGTCTTGGGGTCAAGCATGGGTAAGGGTGGTGTTCAAGGTCATCCTGTGACAGGTGGATTTGAACTTGAGCAGCAAAAGTCAGAAGAAAGAACCAAAAATGTTGTTCCAAACAAGCGTACTCGAACTTCTATGGTTGATGTAAGGGTATGTGTCTTCGGTGATTTTCCTCGTGCTAGTTTGCAAGTGTTAACGTGCTCAATTTCACTCTTCTTTTAATTCTTCCTATAATTGCATATTCATTTTCTTACTGTTTGGAAAATTAAAATAAATACTGCAGTCACAAATAATGTTATACCTGTCCCAGTTGTATATTTTTATTTTGTAACATTGGTTCCTAACTGTGATTTACTTTGAAACCGCTTTTGTTTAAATACGCCACCCATTCCATTTCTCCAGTGACATTTTTGTGGATATCACTTTATGTCTAGAATTATATTGCTTTAAATAAATTATATATACAGATTTACTGTACACATAATGTGTTCTGCCTGAAATTTGTAAGTAGGTTTCCGACAGCTTTATGTTTGCTTATGCCTTCTCATTTTTTTCTGTGAAATGAGTGAAATATAGAATGTTTTGCTTTTTCAGTTTTTAGGTTTTTGTGAGCAAAACTGTTGTCCGCTCGGATTTTAAATTTTGTTCTTTATTTTACAGAGTAACTTTTCAGATTAGTATGGCATGCACAAAATTTTTTTAGCAAGACTGACTTGTTTTGATAAATTTCAGATGGATGTGCGGACTAATTCTCTTGTCAGGCCATCAGGCACAGTTGACAGAGACAAGGAAAAGTCCCGGATTACAAACAATGGTGTAGTTCAGAGTGAAGAACGAACCTTACCTATTGTTGGCGATGGTTGGGAAAAGTCAAAGATGAAGAAGAAGCGTTCCTGCATCAAACTAGATGGTTCTCCAAGTACAACATTGACTAAACCTGTTAACACCTTCCAAGAAACTAAACAGGGAATGCAACAAAGACTTGTTGCTGATTCTCGGTCGAAATTGAGTAATGATTCTCATTCTTTCAGGTATGAATGTGTTACATAGTTTTATTTTTTGTTATAATATTCAATTTTAATTATAATATATCATAATATTAAAATAATATTTTAATGGAAAATGGTAGAGTTGGCACAGTATGTGGGAGGATTGAGGATAATGAAAACCTCCTTTAGAAAAGAGGAAAAGAGAGTGAAAATATAAAAAAAAATGTTATATCCCTAGAGAGAATCCATATAAACAACGATGTTGAATGTCGGGGCGAAGAGACGTTCTTGAAAACTTAATCATTCTATTTCCTCTTTAACCAACTACCTGATAACTGCATAAAGTGCTCAGTTCCATGAATTGTAGCCTTTTCTTGCTGCTATATGCTTTAAATGGAGAATGAAAATAAATTATAGACGATAACTGTTTTGGAGTTCTCTCCTCAGAGTATTAATGGTGAAATGGTTTTTGTCTAAGAAAGAGAATACAGTTGTGAAGGATTTTACTGATTTAAGGATCATGACATTAAAATCTCTGATGGAAGGTAACATGGAACTACTTATATTTATATTTATTAATTTCTCTAACCAATTCTAACTGATTATAGTGCTTAAACCTAGCCTATAAATATAATAATTTCACTATTTTCTTACAGGCCAGGAGTTTCTAATGGAACTGTTGGGGCTGGAAAATCAGATGGTATCTCTCAACAAACTGGGTTGGGCATACGAGCCTCTACCCCCAGAAACAACCAAGATAACAATTCCCCTGTCAATGATAGGCGAGGTCGCCCTGTTGGTTCAGACAAGGAAAGGGTGAATTTCAGAGCTGTAAACAAGTAAACACAAGCCGTGGATCCCATATCTTCTTTATATGCTTTTTTGCTTTAGGAAAAATTGTCCTTTACAATTTTGTTGCATGTTACTTTCTCATTGTCTCCTTATTTCATCTTCAAATGTCTCTAGTCTGTGTGATATTTTATGTAAGCGATGATTGATTCAGTATTTATGTTATATGGATGCCCAGGGCAACTGCACGTGATGAGTTTAATTCAGCCAGTCCTACTGCTAGTGCAAAAATGAACACTGCTATTCGGGCTCCACGGTCTGGTTCTGGAGTTGCCCCCAAGTTGTCCCCTGTTGTTCATAGAGCAGCTGTACCTAATGATTGGGAACTCTCTCACTGTGCTACAAAGCCACCTGCTGCTGCTAACAATCGCAAGCGTGTGGCTTCAGCACGGTCATCTTCCCCACCTGTTGTACCCTGGCAGAGGCCACAAAAGAGCTCTCGCACTGCTAGAAGAACAAATTTCATGTCTATTGTTTCAAATAATGATGAAGCTCCAGCTTTGGATACTGCATCTGATGTGGCTGGTAATGATCTGGGGTTAGGATTTTCCAGACGCATGGGTGGCAGTTCTACCCAGCAAATTAAATTAAAAGCTGATCCTTCAACTTCAGCTGCCTTATCTGAAAGTGAAGAATCAGGGGTGGCTGACACTAAACCAAAAGAAAAGGGTAGGAAGCCGGAAGAGATAGATCAGAAAGCTGGACAAAACGTTCAAAAGGTGTCTAACTTGGTATTACCGACAAGAAAGAATAAGCTTGTTTCTGAAGAACATGGAGATGGTGTTAGGAGGCAAGGGAGGACCGGACGCAGTCTTACTGCCACAAGGTCACTGATGCCAATGACATCTGAGAAGCTTGGGAATATTGGAACTGCAAAACAACTTAGAAGTGCTAGACTGGGATCTGATAAGAATGAAAGGTTCACATCCTTCTATCTAAGCACTTTGTTTAAGTTGTTTGACAATTTGTTTGGCCAGATGGTTTAAAGTCTGTGACTTGATGAAATCCTTGCAGCAAGGCAGGTCGGCCACCATCCAGGAAACTTTCTGATCGCAAGGCCTATGCACGTCAAAAGCCTGCTATTAATGCAGCCACAGATTTTTTTGGTACTAGTTCATTCTTCTAGAAAAGATTAATGAACTAAATTTTTAACTGAAGTACTAGTATATTGTTATTCACTTTTGGTTTATTTGGTTTAGTTGGGTCAGAAGATGGACATGAAGAGCTGCTGGCAGCTGTAAAGGGTCTTATCAACTCTGGTATGAATCTTACTGAATACTATCTATATATTTGCAGCCTAAAAATTTCTCCCTGATGGAGTTGTTTGTATTTTCTTATTACTGCAGCTCATACTTTTTCCAGCCCCTTCTGGAGGCAGATGGAGCCTTTCTTCAGTTTGATAACTGAGGAGGATATTTCTTACTGGAAGCAAAAGGTAACGTTTACCTTTTCAACGATTACAAATGACAATTTATTTTTGTGAAATTAAGTAGTTGGTTCCTAGTGACACCTTTTTTGTTTAACTCCCACATGAAAAACTCTATACTTCGGTCCTTGCATGAAATTAAAAGCATGTGAATCAGTTCTTATTTTTCATTGATGCTACAACGGCCTTAGATTTGGTCCCTATATTTCTCAGTTGACAATGTTTTCTGTTTTAGTTCTTACGTTAAGAAATTTGACTCTTCATTAGTTCATTTTGTCTTTAAAGGAAATGAAAAAAAGCTATATTTTAGTCCTTACACTAGACACATTTAATGGACATTTTTAACATAGTGATCAACATTCAAAATTTAGTAGACATCACTATAGTTGATAAATCGGTATAAGATTTGGTTCCTATGCTTGTCAGTTGACAATGTTTGTGGTTTAGTTCATGAAGAAATTTTAGAATTTTAGAATTCCTTAGTTCATTTTGGTCTTATCATATAAAAAAACTATATTTTGGTCCTTACAGTAGACACATTTCGGGAATTTTTTAATGCAGTGATCAATATGTGAAGTTTATTCATGTAGGGATGAAAACAAAAAATGATTCAGTGTAGGGACCAAATTTAATCTAAACCTTTTCTTCTGTGTTGGATTTGTAGTACATTTTCTGTAAAATTTCGGAAAAGAGTACATTTTCAGCAATATATTTATTCATCAATAGTACTTAGTAATCAGGAGACCATACCTGTGTGTTATTGTTGAATACTTGCAGGTTTATTTTATTGTGTTAGATATTTTTATTAGTTCTACTGTAGGCAATGATGCCTGTAGAATACATCAGTATTATTACTGAGAAATATTAAATGTCGACCAGATCAAGCACTCAATGTTTCCTTTTGGTATAGATATTTATGTGGTGTCATAGGTATGATCTAGAAGATGAAATACAGCACAGCCATTTAGTGTTATAGTTTAATGTAGCATTGACACTGATCAGTTCTGTATGCATCCAAGGTCATTTCATAACTGTCATATTTCGTCTTAAAACCAATTGACAATAAGCGAAGGTGTCCAATAAATATATCACACTTCAAGAATTAAGGCAGACGATGCGGAACTTTCCAATACTCCCTGGTGCCTGCTGGAACATGCGATCCTATTAGAATAAGCAATTTACCAAGATGAGCTATATACCCTGGTACCATTTCAAATTTTATTTTAAAACCAATTGACACTAAACCAAGTTGTCCAACAGATATATAACCCACACTCTAAGAATTGAAGCAGGGGATTTCAGACTTCCCAACAATAACTATATTAGCTAGCTGCAATTACTGTTTTGTTTATTTTAAGCTAAGCCAGAATCTGAAAATGCTTATTGTAATTGGCTGATTCACTCATATCTGAGAACCATGGGGAGATTGTTTTTAATTTTTCCACATATATAAATGTTTTTTGAATAAATATTTCCATACCCACTTGTAGAAAAAAAGAGGAAGGCAAAATGCATTGAGCTTTTCCATAAGCTAAATATCAACTTATACGTCTTAGCTCTTGGATAAGATAACAACTTGTATAAGTCCGCAGGTTGATTTTAGCTTTTGAAGGAAACTCATTTTGTTTTACCTTATTTTTGTGGAGATTTTTATCCAAAGGCCAATGAATACAACCTTCTTTTACTATAGTAACTTCTAGCATAGTTATCAGAATCTTATAAATTGGCTACTGGCCGATTTGTATCATAAGGTGAATATTAAACAAATGACTTTATCTTACAATACATGATGAATATGTGCAATTTCAGATCATCGATATGAATAACACAATACAATGGTTTGTGATTTTTTCTTTTCTGTTTACTTTTCTTTCACCAATTAACATGAATATATGAAAAGTCATCAAGTTTAAACTGTCAAGTGAAAAGAAATTGAAGGAATACTTTTGAACTTACCCCATTTGATTATTCCACTACTTCATTTAGTTATTTAATTGCTTAGGTGTATATCTCCTAGTTAAGTTGTTTTATGTACTTCTAGTTTAAATTTTTTTCATAAATACTATATATTTTCTGTATGATATATTTAAAGTTAGATTGGAGGTTCATGATTCAAATATCGATCTGATAACCATGATTTCAAGCAACAGGTTTCTTTCAGCTTTAGAACTTTTGTTTTAAACTACAAATGCTAGTTATGTTGTGATGAAGCATGGAACTATGGCCATCAATTTGTTTGGTTTTGTTATGATTGTTTTGTGTATCAAGTCATTTTTATTTTGATATGTATAGATTTTTTAAATTGCACTTATTGTTTTATAAATTATATTTGTTTTTATTGATGATTAAAACAAAAAGAAATTGATTTGAAAATTTGACGTACCTAGAATAGGAATAGATTATTTAAACATTTATTGATACTTTACTTGCCTTCAGGTAAATCTTGAATCAAGCGCTCTGATGCCAACTCCCATTCCTTCAAATGTAGATGGCTGTGAAACCATTGTTAATGGATATGGGTTGAAGGCCTGTGAAAGAGATTCTGGATCTGATGCTCAATGGAATGCTGGAACTATTACAGAACAGTTGCAACTATCTAAGGGAGATCATAATATGATTCCTCTGTGTCATAGGCTTATAGCTGCTTTAATCTCAGAGGAGGAGTGTAGTGGTGGAAGTGAGCAATTCAAGTTTGATGCATTTGACCCTGAATTTGACCTTGATGGGCAATCAGAATTGAGTGGTTTGGATTACCACTCAGGAACAAATTTTCAGTTTGCTTGCCATTCTGCTTCTAATGGTTATAGGATTATAGACAAGCCAGAACATGGTGTAACTGAAAGTGATATAGTCGGTATTCCTCCAACTGGGTTGAATTCAAGCTTTGGTAAATCTGTATATGGTTTTATCCATGATAAAGCATCAATGTCTAGCTTCACCTGTTCAGAGATGCAATATGATAGTTTGGATATAAATGATAAGATTCTCTTGGAGCTTAAAAGCATTGGAATTGCCCCGGTACCTGTGGTGAGTCTAAATGCCCAATCCAGAAGATTGAAACTATATTGTTCTTTTTAATTTTTGCAACCAATAGATATTTTGGCCTTTGTTGTTGAATCTTTTATGTTACTCTGGTACTGATTTTAATTTTGTTTTTCAAGCCTGATATGTTGCAAACAGATGATGAAGGAATATTGGAGGATATTACTAGGTTGGAGGAGCTTTACCAAGGGCAGGTACTGATTGATGCTGCAGCCAAGTTATACTTCATTATTTGTCGAAATCCTCTTCCCGCATAACTATTATTTGTTATGATGTGATATTTCACAACGTTAGATTTTATATATTTTATAAGTATATAGATCAGTCAAAGAGATGGAAACCTTCAATTTATAGATTATATTCAACATTGGACGCTCTTCATTTTTTAATCGATATAATCCATTTTGATTTCTATTTTCTTGTATTTCATAGATTTCAAAGAAGAAAAGCTTGCTAGATGGATTGTTCAGAGCTGCCTCAGTGGATAAAGAACTTCAAGAAAAGTAATTGCACTGCCACTTATAGCCTAATTATTTGCTTATACTAACTTATTTTGCCTTCATTCTTGTGACTGGAAATATAAACTTCTTTTGAACAGGGATTTTGAGCAACGTGCTCTAGATAAACTTGTTGTGATGGCTTATGAGAAGTACATGGTAATCTTCTTAACATTCAATAATATGCTTTCAATTTTTGAATGAAATTTCTGCATGCTATTTTAGTTATGCACCTGTTGAAAAGTGTAGTCTCAAGAAATCTAGGGGTTAAGGAGGATAAGATATTCGTGTAATTACTTGCAAGAAAAGAGACTCTTCAACTGAAACCCTTACCCTTACTGTTTTGCAAAACTCGCCCTCAAAATGCTTTCTTTTACTATTGTATAGTTAGGTCAGATGGATGAGTAAGTTGACAAACGGTTGATTGACAGGCTAGTTGGGGTCCTAGTCCCTCTGGTGGGAAAAATACAAGCAACAAAATGGCCAAGCAAGCTGCATTGGGATTTGTCAAACGAACATTGGAGCGATGCCATCAATTTGAAGAAACTGGCAAGAGCTGCTTCAGCGATCCTTTATTCAAGGATATGTTCCTTGCTGAATCTTCAAAACCTCATGTTTCTTCCCTTTCCGTGGAAGCAAGAACAGGTAGGTGTCTTTTTCAGTACTTTATTGAATAAATGCTTTGATCTACTCTGCCTTTCTTTTAACACAGCATCACTATTTTAGCCTACATTCTAATAACTTTGAGACTGTATTTACCATCTTTATCTAAGATGCTTTGTCAACTTATCTTGTTTATCTTTTTGCACATCTCGACAAACTCTGAATTTTTATGTTTTAATTTATTTGTTTTACTTTCTGCAGCTTCCATGGGTTCACAACAGAGTCCGTCTCAGTTCAGTCAGAATATGGATAATCATGACCTCCATTCATCAGATATGCTTCCTGCTTTAAATCATTCATCTGAACAAACTAGTGGGAAGGAAGACCTCTGGTCAAACAGAGTGAAGAAGAGGGAATTGTCCCTTGATGACGTTGGTGGTACTCCTGGTATTTCTAGTGCTCCAGGCATTGGAAGTTCTGTAACAAGCAGTGCAAAAGGAAAGAGGAGCGAGAGAGATAGAGATGGAAAGGGGCACAGCAGGGAGGTACTATCCAGAAATGGAACTACAAAAGTTGGTAGGCCAGCATCATCCAGTGCTAAGGGTGATAGAAAATCCAAAACAAAGCCTAAGCAGAAAGCAACTCAGAATTCAGTTTCTGTTAATGGCCTCCTTGGGAAGTTATCAGAGCAACCAAAACCAACATTATCTTCTGCTCCAAAGTCTAATGAAATCCCTACATCTAGCAATACAAAGGGAAAGGATGAGTTTGGCTTGGGTGGATTGGATGATCACGAACCTATTGATTTGTCCAATCTGCAGCTACCTGGAATGGATGTACTCGGTGTTGGTGATGACCAAGGTCAAGATCTTGGTTCATGGTTGAATATTGATGATGATGGATTACAAGATCATGATGACTTTATGGGCGGCCTTGAAATTCCAATGGACGATCTCTCAGACTTGAATATGATAGTTTGAAGCTGCCTTCTTTGTATAGTCCTGTTCAGTATACCAATAACAAAATCAAACAGTACGTTCAAGAAATGACTAGTTACATAGGATGGTCTTATGGCTAATCCCGTCCACAATTAGGTTATATAGATTCTTTGGTAGACTATGCCCTCCAAGTTGTTTTTGAGTGACCTTTCCAGCTGTTTCGGATTTTGCTCGTGTTAAAGTTGACTTCCACTGTAAAGATCTTTTTGTTCTAAGGTACAACAAGTTAGCATTCCTCGTAATTATATCTTAGCCAACACTTCCTGGTTGTAGCTCTTACAAATCAGAGAAAAAGACCTCTTGTACATACATTTAATATTTCTAATAAAATCAGCTTTCCATTTGCTGAAATTCACCTGGCTGGCCACTCTCACGGTCTCCCTTCCATCTCTCCCTTGCTTTGGTTTTCTTTTGGCATTTTGCTTTTTGCAGATACATATTCAATGTGATGTATTAGCGGTTTGCGGCTGTAGCTTCATCCAGGTATTATCCACATTATTATACGAGATTTTCTTGCAAAAACTGATACTGATGCTAATGTGATCAACTGATTGTTGTCTATGTTGCACCAGATAATCCAGTTGCTGTGTTACTCTGGGTATATGGGGCAGATTCTCTGAATATCATCGCTCATTCTCTCGTCTCCAATTAAGGTTTGGAAGTGAATAGGGAGTAAACATCTTGCCTGGTATTATAGTAGCCCATTCTAGTTGATTTTGACTTCTGAGATTCTGTAGATGGATGAATTACAACTGTTGAAGATTGAGGGGAGATCTTCTGGAGTATTTCTAATATTCTTGATAGGATTCACCTTTGTAACAGATTAACCAATATGCAAGGGAATTTTTTTCACTGATGAAATTGAGCTGCAGTTCCTTGTGTGCTGGGAGGTAAGCTTTGAATCCTTGCTGGACTTCCTAACTTCCAGCTTTCTATTTAAATTTTGTTGAGTATAGTGATGAAGAGACTATGCTATGTTATTGTGGTAAAATTGCAGTGGGACATGAAACGCGCTAGTTATTTTGTTACTATTCGCTTGATTAGTAGCATGTGGCACACATGGAATATCTTCCTCCTTAAGCCTGACGTCCTCTATATATTATATGTTGCTGGAGCCTGGGTTTTCCTCCATATTGGGACGCGGTGTCAATTTTGAATTATGTCTTGAATGCGCAGTTTTAACCCCATAAACAAGTCAACAATTTAGTTTTTAATTCTTACATGTCTTACATGGCTGTCTGCTTCAAAATTAAGAATAGTGCAACAAAAAGAGAGAGACAGATAATGGGATTTAATATAGAGTGTGTTTGAATTGTCGGTAGGCTACATTCAATGGAAAAGCTTTAGGAGAGTAAAATTCCGTCGAACAAGCTTCGTAAATCGGGATTAATCTAGAACAGAATGCACATTGTAGTTGTGAAGTTCGTTTCAATCCTCTACGGATGCCTGTTGATATCTGTATATTAGTCTTCAGACTATTCTGCTGTATAGTTTATTCCCATGAATCGTATTGGTCTTCATGGATGTAATAAAGTGGCTTGAAATTACATATACTGAATTCACACATATAGTTTGACTATCATAAAAATTGATTATAGATTAGATACTTAAAAGATAACATTATTGTTCTCTCTCTCTCTCTCTATATATATATATATATAATGTATGTATGTATGTATATAACAAAATATTTATATTTAATAATGATTTAAGAAACCATTTTGCCAAAGGAATATTTATTTATAATTTCGTAATATTGTGACACTGGTATTATTTTACTACAAATTATTACTAATACTATAAAATTATTACATACGAAGGAACATTTCATTTGAATTTAAAATGTAAACTAAAATGAAAAATAATATAATAGTAAATTATATGAAGAAACAGAGAAGGTGGAAGAAAAATAAATTAACATCTTTTGCAATAAAGTCACGGGAAATAAATTGTGTATTTATCTATCTATGTGAAAATGATACTGGTATTGACACTAACAATAATATAATGGAAGAGATGCATTTAACGGACTTTTTATATAATAGTATTGAAATAGTTTTAATAAATATGATTAAAAGAATACTTACACTGTCAATTTATGAAAATACTTTCTTATCTGTAGAAGTAATTTATGATAATACAATGTTTCACTTTTTTGTCCTATTAAATAGTTCCTTATTAGAATAACTTTTTTTTGTTTTTTAAATTTTAAAAATTAATCATTTTAGTTTTGTAATTATTTTTTTTCTTTTGTACTATTTCTTAATCATATATTATTGGTGTGATTTTTTTATGAATTTCACTAGTAATTAATGTTTTGGTAACTTTATTTTCCATTTTAGGCTGGAAATAGGTATGGAAGAAGACATACATAGGCATAGATTGAGAGAGAGAGAGAGAGAGAGAGGGAAATGAAAATGATATGGTCGGTTGGTCAGCAGCGAAGATGGAGAACACGTGGAGACAAAGGGAAGGTGTTGTGTTGTCTCTCTGTCATACCTTTCTTTCTTTCCAATTCCAATACAATTTAATAATACAAAGAGAATCTCTCATCTCATCTCGTCATATCTCATCTCATATTGCTCATCTTCTACGCGTCAACTCCCATCCCTTTACTATTTTTTTTTCTTCTCTCTGTCACCTCTCTCTCCACTTCAGTTCATGCATTTCCCCATCTCCTTTATTAGTCAAATTATTTTTACTTTTTTATTCACAGTATTCTTCTACTTTTATCATGTTTTTCATTAAAAAATCTCAATGATATTTTAGTTGTTATAATTCACTTATGTTAACGACTGAAATCTTTAATGTTCACCTCTTTGGTTAAGAGATGAACAATAAAAACCTTAAACATTATCCAACATTAAAAGATGTAGATGAAAATATTATTGTAAACAATAATTAAAAAATAAAGTACATTGGTGTTTAATGCCGGAGATGTCGTCTTGTAGAACCCGACTAAATGACATGAAACATGATTGATGTGCACATCCAATTTTAAAGAAGAAGAAAAAGGAAGTTAGAAAAGGTGATTGCACATGTGTTGCATTAAGTTGCTACACATCTCTATTCACATGTTGGAATTGTGGATGATGTAGTTCAACTTACCAAATTTGCATAAACCTTATATACATTTGAGTGATAAATCTTAATTTATACATTTGAGGGATAAATCTTAATTTAAGTTTTTCTCCAATGCATCTCGTACCAACTTTAGAACTAAATCAAATGTTAAGTGGAATCATGATTTTCTTTTTTAAATATATATGAAACTTGTTATCTTATTTTATTTTGATTTGATTGTAAATTTGATATGATTGTATTTTCAAAGTTTATTTTAGTTGCACTTTGAATTATGATAACATATTTTGTAAAAAAAAATGAGTTACCATTTATTCTTATTTTTACTACATTTTCTAATTATTTTTGTGATTAATACTTTTAAGATATGGTAATCCAACCTACAATGTTAAATAATGAAATTGTTAACTACGGTTATTAACAATATCAATATCCATTTGATAACGTTAAGACTTATCGAAGAAAAAAATATATTAACAGAAACAAATTATAGGAATTCACTTATAAGTGCTAGCACTATATTCTTCAGCAACAAAAATAATAATTTCACTTTATTTTATTCGGTAACTTTTCAACTTAAATGAAGAAAAATGTGAACTAAAAAAGATATATATTAATATAGCATTTGATTGAGGAGGTAAACATGTATCATAATTATTAGCAAAAGAATGAGAATAGAAAATAACTTCAAATACTTAAATACTAAAATATTCGTATTTGATAATGTAAAAAACAAGTTCGCTCCTTTTAAAAAAATGTAACTTATATTTGATTATAAATACAAACTTTTAAAAGAATCAGCTAATAACGTGAGAAAATATTCAAAACTACATTTTAATTAGATCTGATACTCTTTTAGGCTTTTTATTATTTTAAAAAGCTGAAATAAATTTATAAAAGTGGAAATAGATATTTATTTATTTAAAAGTGATTATATTACAAAAAGGAACAGTGACAAATTGAAATAGATTTTCACTCGGAACATTTCCACTTTACTGTATCTCTAAAGAAAATACCCACACCCAAAAAATAGAAAAATAGTGAGATAAAGTTAAAGTAATAACAAAAATAGCTTTATTACAGGGTATTTTGGTATTATTATGTTAGAAGTAGTTTCGTACATGTAATCTACCTTCGAAGTTGGGTTCTCGATTGTGACGCCCACGTGGCCTCCTCGTACTGGCCCTCAACTTTCCGTGCGTGGTTTTTCCAATTAAAATAGGAAAAATAATGTTGTGGGTGGTTCAACGTTTGATGTTTGATGAAGAATGAATAACATAACAGTATAAAATGACAGCACATTCAGAAAAGATAGTAAAGTCCATAATGGATGAGAGAGAGACACTGATATTAGAATGACTTCCACGTCTTAATCTTGTATTGGTGGATTCAACCCAAAAAATAAAGGTTCCTTTCCTTGGGAAACGATGTAACAAAACTCAATCCCAATTAAAAACCATTTTTTTATTATTTTTCACAAAAAGAAAGGGCTACGTGTCGATCCTCAGGGAAGAAACGGAAAGCCTGCTGATAATTCATTTACTTTTTGTTTCTGCATTTTCTTTTTGTTTCTAAAGAAAATTAAAAAATTGAATAAAAAAAGAAAACATAGTCATCTGTTGCGTGATAATTTATTTTTCAAAAGCTGAAACTTCTCTCTCTCTCTATTTTATTTGTCAGAAATGAAAACTGATGAATGAATTACTGTGTTTCTACTGCATAAAGTTTGTTAAGGTTTCTGTTCCACCTTCTTCCCTTCTCTCACTTTTCATCAGTGTTTGTGAAGGTAAATAACTCAGGACTCATGTTGCTGAATTAATGTTATGACCCTTTTGTTATTTGTAGATATTAATTAAACTGAGTGCACTTTAGAGATGGAATCTAGGAGTAGTTTGAGCGTAGATGGTGAAGGCACAGATGGGTATGAGTTGACGTGACCAAAAGTATTTGCCTTTGGTTTTGATATGATTATTCATTTGGAGGGTGGGTGGTGAAGGCTTCTTGTAATTGACACATGAAAGGAACAGAAGAGGTGAAACCAGGGAAAGGAAATTTCAGTGGCCGGGGTGACTTACCTCAGATCTAGGAAACCTCTATTATTTCTTTGCTATTTTTTCGCTTTCAGTGACCCCATTTCCCTTGTCTCCCTTTGCTAGAGACAAGGCATTGACGTTGTCAATTATTTGCTGCTGGTTTCTTAAACAATTTGTTTTCTGGTTTTCCAGGGTTCTCATACAGAGGAAGGAATAGAAGGTTTTGGGTCATCAATTGTGTGCTCTTGGCTTATAAAATCTAAAACAGGTGAATTCAGAAAGGATCTCATGGATCGTTTATTTTGTTCTAGTCTTTGATGCCCTAAGCGAATAATAGAACCTTAGGATTGAATTTTGTTATACTGTATTATTTGACTGATTTCCTAGGAGGTTGGTTTTGAACCTCTTAAATTTCTTGCGGTAGGAGCCTTGTTGGTGTTTTGATGCCGATTGGAATTGTACAATAGAAAGAGGCTTGAGGGAAAAGGGTGGAAAAAGTGGTTAAAGGGATTGCAACTTATTGGATACCGAAGGATAAGAAGACTATTGCTACAAGGCAAAGTAAATGGAGGAAATATCTTCGAGTGTTGCAGTACCTTTTACACTTGGTGTTGGAAATTTGATTCAAAAAGAGTCTGCAGTGACAACTCACATGGAGATAACTGGGCTGAAGCTTATGGCAAATACTGCAGCGGCTGCTTTGATGTTAAATCCTGCAGTGGAGTGTTGTCAGTCATATTCTGTTGGAAGTGAAAGCCATGCAGATGTTAGTCTGCAGCACCAGATTACGGTATCTGCGGAGGTAAAGGAGAATCAAGTTGGAGATGCCCTTGTCTCAGAAATGGTTATTGAATGTGAGAGTAATTGGGTTTTGAATGAAAACCATCATAAGGCTAGAAAGGAAGATGAAGTAATGGTAGCTGTAGATTTTCACTGTCTACATAGTTCAAGCTCTGTGGCTAATGGCCAAACTGATCCTTGTAGGGAGGAAGCTGTGCCTTTGAAGACTAGTTATTCTGAAATAGAATCACCAATCATCATGAATGTTAATGATGATGTTCATGGCATGTCTGGAGTAAACGAGACGTGTCCATCAATGAAGCCAGTGGAGAACACAGTTTCTGTTGCAATGGACATTACTAGTGAGGATCAAAGTGGATCTGATGAGTCTGATCCTAAATCATCTGCTGTGCTTCTTGACCAGGTGCGTGGGGAGAACACAAGCAACAAAAATGCTTTGGAATTGAATGGTGGCCCTTTGTGGGGTTATTCATCAATTTGCGGAATGAGACAGGAGATGGAAGATGTTATTTCTGTTAAGCCTCAACTTTTTCAAGTTCCTTCACAGATGCTGATGAATGACCAAATCGATGAGAACGAAAAACAGTCACTAGCCCACTTTTTCGCTGTCTACGATGGACATGGGGGCCTTCAGGTATGCCTTAAAAATACTGTCAAATTATACAAATTGTGTAGTTGAAATTAATGTTTCACTGATGGGGTGCTGTTTGGATAGGTTGCTAACTACTGCCAGGAACGTCTTCATTCAGTATTGATTGAGGAGATAGAGGCTGCACAATCAAGTTTGGCTGAAACAAATGGGAGGGATGATTGGCAGGACCATTGGAAGAAAGCATTCATCAATTGTTTTCAGAGAGTAGATGATGAGGTGGGAGGAACTGGTGCAAGTAATAATGGAAACAACAGTGGTGGATCTGAGTCTCATGTTGAACCTGTTGCTTCTGAGACTGCTGGTTCCACTGCAGTGGTAGCTATTTTAAGTCAAAGCTTCATAATAGTTGCAAATTGTGGAGATTCAAGAACTGTCTTGTACCGTGGAAAAGAGGCCATGCCACTGTCTTCTGACCACAAAGTAAGGCATTTCGTTCTAGTTTCATAGTATTTTGGTGAATTTATATTAGAAGCTGAAGTTGCCGGATAGAGGTAACTTAACTTCCTGTTTTGCAGCCAAATAGAGAGGACGAGCGGGCAAGGATAGAAGCTGCAGGAGGAAGAGTCATACATTGGAAAGGATATCGAGTTCTTGGTGTCTTGGCAATGTCAAGGTCCATAGGTATGTATCTGTTGCATCATCTCTACAACATGATTGGTTTTCTTGCAACTTTATATCATGCTGTTGAACGTAAGGAGCTGTCAAATGGTTCGGCCATTATATTTTCAGTTATACATCTCTTCTAGATATTATTTATCACGAGTTTGTCTGAAGTTGAATGTGAGGACAAACACTGTCTTATTCATGTCAATGATGTGTTTTGTTTTAACTTTTGGAAGTCTCAAAGTAACTTGTTTTTGCAGCAAGTATTTTTTTTATAGGTAGTCTCTTGTTTCTTCTTAGTTGTCAGTTAAAGTTGTTTATTTTTATCTATTATTTTAAAGTAATATTTTTTTTCAATTATACTCTTAATTTAATCAATATGAAGAGAAAAAGATTAGTTGTGATAACACAGAGAGAAAGTGTATATCGAAATAAGAAAACTAAAAGGAATATAATAGGTAATGCACTTAAAAAGCATTAAAAATAGAAAATTATTTCCTTGTTTTTGGTGAACACGCTTTAAAGGGTTATTACATTTTTGTTAGTTTCTTTAATTCAATCTGGAAGGGAGAAATTATCTGAAACAATCATTGTCCATTATCACAATCAAATTTTACATCAGAAGTAACTCGGATTTTCAAATTAAGCTGAGTTACAAGTCAAATAAAATTGTTTGAAAACACGATGAATTGAACCATCTAATAATATTTCGTCTCCAAAGGCATTAAAATGTTAATCTTTGGAACAGAAAGTGGCTTTAGTACGTTTCCTTCAACGTCATTTCTTTATGGCTACATAAATTTTTTGTTCAAATAATCTCTGTAGACTAAATTTTCTTCTTATCCAACGACAGGTGATAGATACCTTAAGCCATGGATAATTCCAGAACCTGAAGTCAATATTGTGCGTAGAGAGAAAAATGATCAGTGTCTTATTCTAGCAAGTGATGGTTTATGGGATGTAATGACAAATGAAGAAGCCTGCGAGGTTGCTAGGAAGAGAATCCTTCTTTGGCACAAAAAGTTTGGTGAAGACGGAGCAACAGGACCTGGCGAAGAAGGAGCTGATCCTGCAGCACAGTCTGCTGCAGAGTATCTAACAAAGCTTGCCATCCACAGGGGAAGCCAAGATAACATCTCTGTAATTGTGATAGACTTAAAGGCTCAAAGAAAAATTAAGAGAAAGCCTTAAAGTGATGTGTTTCCCCTTCTGGAATATCTTCATTTTAAGCTATTTATTTATTGTATTTTAGAGTCATTGGCACATTTTAGCCCCTCAGTTTTTCACCAGGGCTAAGTTATATATGCTAAGATTCGCACTGTACAAGGGTACATTCAGCTTGGATGAGACATCACTGGGTCTCTGTGGGAGCTTTCCAAGCATAACATTTTTTTTTTTATTTGAAAAATTTGAGCCAACATTTTGTGTTAGTTAATCAATTGTTCAAAAAATAGTTTACGCACCTTGGATTTACTCGTGAATTTGATTGTTAGTAATTTGCAAGCAATAAAAACTCCAACATCAATCAGGCAAATTGATAAGACTTAACCAAATACAAAGTCTCAAATATAGCTTGAGGAACTGTCAGCTAGCGTGACTCAAATTCAGCGTTCATTTGGGACTGCCTGACAAAACTTTTTATCCCATACAAGTTTGTACATCAGATCATATTACCAGCAACTCAGGCAAATCCCATTGATACATTCTGTTGCAATCATAAAATTTTAAACATTTTGCTGTAATTTCTTGACCCATGCATCTCTGAGTTTCTCAACAAATTCTTGAACTAAATCACTCAACAACTAAGTACAGAATAATCTTTGACGTAACTCTGGGAGCTGGTTCTTCAACTCATCTGCAACCGCTCCTCATATTTGCAAGCAGTGCTCTACAACACAAAAAGAAAAACTATGGTTACAAACAACTTCCACTTTTCAGAACTAAATATCCAGAAATAATAGAGTCTGAAACTGGGTGGTTGCATGAAAGCACATCCTACCATCGTAATTTAGGAAACAGTATCTGAATTTCAAGAATCATAAGCAACCTAGGACAAGCTTTACAAACAAAGGATCTTGTCAACTTTAAAAAAATGAGCTCCAAAAATTACCATAGCAAACAAATTCCTCAACACAGAAGAAAAACTACTTTTGCCTATGATAAATTAATACATTATACTCATATAGGGATCTCCATTTAAGAACACCTGATAGATTCTTAAATAAAGAACAAAAGAATAACCTTATAAATTATAATAGAATCCAAGATTGGAATACAAACCTTTACAAGGTAGCAAGAGGAGATCCAGCATTGGAGAAGTAAGATGAAAGATTCACGTCCAAGTCATCATACTTGCTGACAAAAGGATGTCCCTGAAAATTCAATCAGATATTTAGCATGAGAAAGACAATATTCTCATAAGCAACAATGCACATAAGCAAGATTTACACATACCATTAATTCCTGAGCTGACAGTCGATTCTTTGGGTCTTTTTGTAGACTAAACAATGCGAAGATTGAAAAAGGAAGATCAGCAGACACATAGTAAAACGGAGTTTCTGGCAGAAAAGCCATCAGAATAATGATGGAAAATGCTAACTTTTATATGTTTAAACACATGTTTGTTCAATGAAATTAAGAAAGATACCATTAGAATAATGAAATTATTAATTAAAATAATGGTTCGTAGGTATGGCAAGTGCATTACATTTCTGCAAAAGTGAAAACTCCTCAAGCATCCACACTAATGTCAGGATGACCTTGAAGAAACTGCTAAAGTTAAGTTAGTGTTCGATGTGTGTGTGGTTGTGTTTCATTTCTTATAATGGATAAAGATTCTTGTCCGCACACAACTAATATCATACGTAGCACTTACCATGCTGAGATAAATGCGCAAAATTCTTTAGAAAATTGTTCAGATGGAGGAATAGGAGGAGGTTTATCAACAATGGTTTCAATAAGCTCGAAAATGCTATCCCAACTTTCACTTTGATCTTCTGGTGTATATGGAAATCGCCCCAATGCACACTCAAGCAATATTAGCCCCAAACTCCATATATCACTTTTGTAGTTGTAGCCTCGCTGGCTTCCGTTGATTCTCTCTGGCTGTAAAATTGGCAGTGAATGTTATATTCTAGGCAACACTAGTATATTCTGGTGGTAAATTGATAAAATTACTTGTACTATTACTCACAGACATATAGTTGTAAGTTCCAATGAATGTATTTGCTTGACCAGATGTACTTTCCATAATTGCACTCACACCAAAGTCAGTAATTTTCACTTCTCCTATATGATTTATCAACAAATTAGAGGGTTTTAAGTCTCTGTGGATAATATGTTTTTCATGGTGAAGGTAAACCAAACCCTTCAGCACCTACATCATTAGAAGAGAACGAGATCAGATCGTGTTTGGGATTCAGTGAAAAGAATTATGGGTACAAGACTGAACGTAAAGTCCTTACTTCTTACCTGCTTACAGATGGCAGCAAGAAAAGGCTCTGGAATTGTTTTAACTTTCCTCAGTAGATCAGCTAAGGAACCCCCATCCATGTACTCTAAGATGATTGATATGACACCGTTTTCATAAAATGATTGATAGCAGACAACAACATAAGGACACTGTGCCTGTTGATTAATTTTCAGCTCTTGTGCAATCTGCTTTCGCATAGACTCCTCAATATTCATTTGAATGACCTGAATTGTGAATAATGCAGATATAAGTGACAAATATTAAGGTTTTTATATAAACAAATAGAAAGACAGAGTAAAAATGTTGTATAACTATCCGATTCCAAAAGAAAAGACCGAGACTTCAAAGAAAAACCCACTCTAGTATTCTTTCCCATTCCTATTCTTGATTTGTATCATGTTCTGACATAATAAGGAAAGCACCAGCAACAAATTGGCAGTGAACTAAATTTCCATTTGAATGAAAATAAACTACTGCTAATGAAATTAAACCATTAAGCAGTAATTGAAAGAAAGAACATTCTGAAACTTACAGATAATGTGCCTTTGGGTGACACTGAAATTGCATACAGAAAACAAGTTCTCAAACATCCTTGCTCAAAGATATGGATGTAATGGTGAGGGGAATGGCATCATCAAAAAGTATGTATATGGGTAGGCAAGGCCAATACATGGATAAATGAACAAGAAATAAGAGAACAGACTATGCAAATTCAAAGCACAGTTTGCAGCAAGCAGCAATACCTTCAAGGCAAAAAACTGACTAGTCCATTTGTGTTGTACCAATTGGACAACACCTCCATTTCCCTTTCCAACAACTTTGATAACATCTACATCTGCCAAAGTTAACTGGTTGTCTGTAGGCTTGATTGGAGGTGGCTGAAAACATATAACAAATTTTAGAACCATATACAATAAATTGTCAGAAATTCAACCAGCACATGTATTGTTTATTTTGACCGGGTAAAAAATGCAGGAAGTCAACATTCAAGCCTCCCAAGTGCTGCTCTTTTCATACCATAAACAACCACTGGTTGAAATGCACAGCTATAGATATGTGAAGTTTAACAGGAATAAATTTAAACTTGCTCTCTGACAAAAACATGGGTCGTCATTTAACATTGCCATGTATACTATTAACGCATTTTGTTTTCTGTAATGTATTGACCATATAAGAGTAAGCGTAGGAAGTTTCAAATATTAGTCACATTGATTTTTTTTATCATGATTGACAGTTAATACATCAGAAAAGGAAGAAGAGGACCCAACATTAACTCAGAATTCAAACAATTTTGTGCAAAAAACTTTGTTTTACAGAGAAGTGAATTTAAAGAATCGATTTGTGGCTCATGAATTGGATGACTTGTGCTGAGCTCAGTTTCACTTGATAAACGTGCAACTTGTACTCCATTTAATTAAAGACACTAAACAAATAAAATAAGAAATGTATAACACCGTTAACAAATTTGGTTCACTTTGAAAACAGTTGTAAAGGATAGCCCCATCACCGCCACTACCACCGCCACCAACCCACCAACATATACAAGAAATTAAGGGCCAGGGAAAACAGCAAATAATCCACCTCGCAATTCTTTTATTCATTTCAAAACATACAATACTCCACTTGGGTTTGAAACCTGAGAACAATGAGTCTAAAGAAAAATCAGGAATCCCTTATCACAAGGCATTTCATCAGATCCAAAAGATCAAATTCAAGAAAAGAAACAATTGAGCAATCGGAGTGGATATATATTGAAGCAAACAAATAAACCATCTGCAAAGGCAAGAATGCACAAAAAGATATATTCTTTACGAAAAGAAACAATTAAGCAATCGGGTGGACATTTACTGAAACAAAACAATCTGCAAAGAATGCACAAAAAAAGATATATTCTTTAAGAAAAAAAAAAAAGCAATTCAACTATCGGATTGGACATTTACTGAAACAAAGAAATAAACAATCTGCAAAGAATGCACAAAAAGATATATTCTTTAGGAAAAGAAAAAGGTGAGAGAAATATGTTACAGCTTCAACATCACTCTGAGAGACAATTCGAACTCCATCCCTGTTGACAAGCAGATCCCCATCCTTAAAAGTCCCACTTTCAGTCCTACAACACCCCACATACCAACAATTCCATTTGGTCAAAACCAACCATAATTAACCAATCACATTTGCAATCACGCACAACGCAGAGAGAGAGACTCACAGGAACTTGGCAAAATTAGATTGATCAGAAACAGGAACTGAGAGTCTGAGACCAAGCCCCAAGTTTCCTTTCTTCATGATTCTGGGACTCTGATGGGGTTCACTTCACAAAGTCTCACACAGAGTCTCACTAGGTTTTCAAAGAAAGAAAATTTTTCTAGTTAGACTCTCTCTCTCTATCTTTCTGTCTCTATGTGTATGTGTGTATATATAAATGAAGACACAGTACAACAGTATATATATACTATTAGTGGCAGTATTTTAAAAGTTAAAAATACACTCACAATTCTAATTTTGTGATTGGCTGATAAAGAGAGCAGTCACCATTGACGAACTGAGAATTGAAGAAAGGAGCGGTTTTGAAGATGAACTGTTGTTGACTTTTCATACCTTCAGCCTTATTTATCAGGGTCCCACACTCTATTTTGCCTAAAAAAATACCAATATTTTTTATGGGGTTTTCTTACACAAATTGAAAACGTTTTTTTCTTTTTCATTAAAAGTATTAAAAATTTATAATATAAGTAAATTATTTTTTTTAGTGTTTTTAGTACCTGGCTGACATTTTTCTCTTATATAAATTCTAAACATTTTCAGTTAAAGACCAAATTTATTTGAATAAAAGTTTGAGCTCCTTAATTAATAATTTAAAAATATTAATAGTAAAGTTCTCTCTTTTAGTTTTACATCCAAACATATCTACTTCCAGATACAGAGTTTCATTTCAATTTAATTCATTCAAAAATATTGGGTGATTTTGTGTATGTGAATTTTTAATAAAATATGAATATCAAAGTAATAGATATATGTTTAGTAAAGCTTTTCAATTTTCTTGTGACATATAGGAATATACGACAATATGACAGATTATTTGTTGCATAAAAAAACACAAACTAATTATTCAAATTACTAGTTGATATTTGTGAAGTTTGTGGAATTGTATGTGAAATTGCAAACGTGTCTATAAAATTGTGGAGGATTGAACAGTTCTTGAGATGATGATGATGAGTAATGTATTGTTTATTGCCTTTTTTTTGCATTATTTTAATATTTTGTTTAGTTAGTTGGCAAGTAAATATTTAGTGTGAAAGTAAACTCTTTGCTTATATAGAGATTAGACTTATAAACTTAATGAATTTGCACCGTTAATATAAAACTATTTACGATATTAATCAATTAAAAAATATGTTTAAAATAATTTCTTAAATAACTGCCATCAAAACTAACAATCTTTTGACATAAAATCATAGTTTAGAAAATTAACAATTAATGGTCAGTAACTGATAATATTAGAAATATTTAATCTATTATTTTAATTACTTCGAAAAGCTAAATACTTAATTTATATTTTTATATAATCCAATGTTTTGAAATTGATTTGGAATAGAAACAGTTTGTCACCATGTTTCCTCACGTCATGATCCAAGAATGAGTGACGTAGATTTGGTGTTCGTGTTCATCTTTTTTTTAGGTAGATTATCATTTAATATCACAGTAAAGTTGTCTATTCAACATGCTACATTTAAGATTGAATCAGCCTATGAACCGTTCAAATCTTATTTTATTTATTTATTTATTTATTTTTCTGCATTATTTTCAGAGCAAATTCCAACCACACTCTATCTTCAATCTTTTTCTCAACCTTCGATTAATGACATAATTTAACGCCTGAGGGCTTTGTTAATGCCATATTAGATAACTATGAATTCTCCACCCAAGTCAACTAATAACTGTTACCTGTATTCTCATTTATAAAAATAAGCTCAAATTAACAAAATAAATTAACCGTATTAATCTTTTAATATTATTTGGAAAATATTTTCTTATAAACAAAAAAAAATGCTGCAACCATTATTTAGAGTTAAAGTATTCTTATAAAATATAGACCAAAAAACTGCGATTTTTTTCTATTTATAGATAAGATTGGGCATAATAAATTATAATGAGAACACAGAATATAAAAACATTTTCAAACCTGTTCTTCAATCTGTCTAGTTTATTTTCTAGTCAATATATTGCACAAATGGGATTTTTTGTCAAATTTTGTGACTACCCAGTGACCCAATAATGAAAAGATAGAAGGGAGGAAAGAAAACAATAATTGATGTCCCAAAAGATAATAAAGAAAGAAAGAAAAACCTTGCAACGAAGGCACTGAGAAAAACGTAGCTGGAAATTTTTCTGAATATTATTATATTATGTTTTGAAAGACTTTGTGTTCAATTGTGTGTAGATAATCATAACTGGTCTTCAATCATTATCATTCATCTCAACCTGGATGTAATGCTCCTGCTACTGTTCAATTCAGTTTAATCTTTATTCATAAAACTAAAATCAATTTTACATTTATTTTTATACTACAATGTAGGATTTTCAACATAAAATACAAAGAGTTAATTAAATTATTCAGTTTAATATTCCAAAAAGATTGTTTAAGAAAAGTGTATGATGATAATATAAGTGTGCCACTGCATCACCCCAGAGGTCCCCTCCACACAGTGCTACCAACTTTCTGAGTGCAGCTCCATAATGTTGTATTATTATTTTTGCCAGTTTTTTCATAAAGTTAAGTGCCACAATAATTGCTTCACATAATTGGATAAGGACCCAACTCACATACAAAATTTTTGTTACACTTTTCATGTTGGTCCAACATTAAATATAGACCTAGAGTAAACTTATAAACATTAAATATAGACCTAGAGTAAACTTATACTTCTATAGATAAGATATATGTGTTGTTCTTTTAGTCCACACATTGAGCATTTTTAATTTTATGAAAATTTAGTATTTTTTTAAAATATAACATTTTAAACAAATATTTTTATTACCTTTCATTTTCATAATTCAGGACAATATTAATTTTTTTTATATCCTTACCCTTCATGAAATTTTTTAATTAATTATACATACATATATATATATATATATATATATATATATATATTGTAATGAAATTATTTTATTTTGTATATATTAAAAAAAACTTAAAAGACACAAAAAAAAATAATTAAAATAGTAAATGATAAGATTGTAATAATTTAAAGTCTCACTTTCCAATAATTTTGACAGCGTGGCGAGTGCTAAAAGGATTTTTGATATATTTTAATATGTCTATAGTCAAGATTTAAAATCCACTGACATGAATATTTTTACGGGTGCTAAAATGATAAGACTTGCCAGTTTTATTCTGATTAGGTGAACTGAAATTTTTATTTATTTTTAGTTAAAAGATGGATTAGCGAGCTATTTTTTGTTTTATCTTTCATTTTAAAAGCATATTTAATAATGTAATTATTTTAAATTTTTTAATAATTAATTAATATGAGATAAATTAAAAAATTATTACCTTAAATTATTTCATTATTTTTAATAATTATAACTTAATTTATAAATTTTAATGATAATGTTATTACATATTTGCGTTTGTCAAATAATATAATACACAAAAAAGTTTTTTTAATTTTTTATTTTATTTTAATTTAAAACAAATAAATCAATAGGTCAGATAAAACTGACAAATCGAAAATACTAACTTTATTTAAAAATTATTAATACGCGTCCTTAGAAAGTGAGACAGAGAATTTTATTTCTTAGAATTTCATGAAATCAAATAATAACTAAAGACCGGTAATAGAGTTGCGATATTTAACACAAGTTACTCAAACAATATGGCGAAAACCAAATATGCAGAGAGAATAGTCTTTTATTGAAATAGTATCTGTTAATACTTTAAGATAGATAATTATTTTTATTTTATGGAACACTTGAAAAAGAAAAAAACAATTCACAGATAAAAAGTAGCTAGTACAAATACAACTCAGTATTAACTAATAAAATCAGATCCGAAATTAGCTTTGGACCAGATTATTTCGGAAGTATTAGCTTCCGGAACAACTTATTCCAAAAATGTATTTCTAAAAAAAAAAAAACCATCTCCAATGATATAATCATCACCAAATTATCCTAAAACTTTCAATAAATCATCTTTATCTCACTCGCTTGACAAGGCTATGGACGATGATGAATTTCGAAACTCAAATCGACATCGAAAGCTGCAACAAAATGGAGGTCTGAAGTGGTTGGAAGTGGGCGGCACAGTGAATGGAGGTGGAAGAATCTACGGAGTTCAAATAGCCTGTACAATTGAAGAACACTTTAGGAATTTTAAAAAATTTGAAGGTGTCTGAAGAATATTTGGAGGTGCAGAAAGAAGCAGTCCGTTGCCCACCTAGTTGTGTCTGAATGTTTGAATAGTTAGGCTTTTGCTTAATTTACCCCATAATTTCTAAATGCACTACACAATAAGAGAAAAAAGGTTCAAATACCCTGTCTCGTGCTCTGTGCCACTGTTCTTCTACACCTCCATTCCTCATGGTATGCTGCACTATTGGAGAGGAATAAGAAAAAGACAGAAAGTTGTTCCAAAAAAAGTTTCATTCTGAAAACTATTATACAATTCTAAAAAGTTTAATAAAGAATTCTTTTTAAAAAACTTATTCTAGAAAACTCGTTCTTGAAAGTATTATATATGTTCTTAAAAACTTGTCTTAGAATTTCTATTTTAAAAAGTTCGTTTTGATTAGAAAATATGTTCTAAAAATATTATCCCAAATCGAAAATTACCTTTGTAAAGGGTAGAATATTATTCTAAACATTAGAGGTGCACTTAGAAATTATTTGGTGCCGGAAGAAAATGCTCAGTGGTTATTGGACTTGTTTGTTTCTGATTTTCATAAAACAAATTAATATATCAAGCAAATTTATATTGTTTTTTATGTGTTTGCCTAATCTATTTTTTATAATTATTTATTTAAAAAACACTTATCTTATATTTATATAAATTGATCCATTAAAAGCAAAATCACGTTTGAAAAGTACAAGCAAGTCTTTTAATTAATATAAATATATATTTATGTAATAATGATGATGGTAATATCAACATACAGGTTTTAGCATGTGGAAGAAATATGAAGATACAGTAATTAATCTATACAACTATATTCCATAAGTTGTTTACTGAGCATCATAATGGAGACGTGGACATTTTGTATAATATTGATAAAATGTTTTTGAGATACACAGATTATTAAAACCAGTTTACTCTTCTATTTAAATATTTTATATATTTATACCATGAAGAACCTAATTTGTTGTAATCTTTGTTTAGCCAGTTGTGTAAACTTCGTTGTGACAGTCAACACATTGATTTGTATTGTATGGAAGATTAAAACGTGGGGAAAAGTAATTTTGGCCATATGATTGAAATAACAGTAAAGATTACATTTAATTAAAACTATTTTTCCGAAAAAAATATTTATCTATCTCAAAGTATACTAAATGGCAATCCCATTTTAGTGTTTTTAAATAAATGTTTATTTTTTTTATATTTTGGTAAAGAACACACGTCCCTTTTATATTCTCAGTGAAATGTCATTTGCTCTTTTACTTTATTTAAAAGGCAACGCATTCATTAAAATTTAAATAAAAATTTAACATTTAAAGTGTAAAAGTTATAAATTTTTTAATGACTTAATTTTATTTTTTTTTATGTAGTGGAGTCTTGTAAGAATAATCTCTACACAGATTATTGAGAAACTATGTTGTAACGCAAAAAAAAAAAATGACACCACAGTTAATTTTAAAAAGACATTCATTTGTTTTTTACTATTAATAAAATAATAATAGCTTATTTTATTTAAATTTATACTTATATTAAAATTACATTCCAATATAACAATAAACTAATGGACTTTTTAATAAAATATTTTACAATTATTTATTAAATTTATATTAAAATAATATATTTTTAAATATAATTTTTTATTTCATAAAATAATTTTAGTTTTAATGATTATAAATGTTATGAAATTTATATAAAAAATAATCATTCATGTGTCTATGGTATTTAATAGTGTATTGAAATAAAAATAATTGGTTACACGAGATCAGACTAATTTGTTATCTTAATTATACTTTTTACTGTTTAATCATGAAATTATATTATGTATCATTACATAAAATTTTATTAAAGACTATATTTTTTATGCTCGTCACATAAAAAACAAATTCATACACAAGAGAATCATTCAAAACAATAAGAAATTAGTCTGTATAAATGTGAAAGATGCAATTCAATATAGCCCTATAAATCAAAATAAAAATATTCAAGAGATAAAAAACTACATTCTTTTATTAATATAATGTAAATTATGAGTTTGTTTCACTTAACAACACACTTCATAAATATGCGTTTTATTGGAGTTAATGAGAAGGATGTTACAAATCAGAAAAATAGTAACTATTAATTATATTTTCAAAAGCTGCTTGGCAAAACGCTTACAACCCTTCATGCTCAAAATCCTATCTAATTGTTCTTCTTGTCCACAAGTTTGTTAAAATTAGTAACATAATAATATAATTTTTGCAGCGTATCAACTAAGAGATAGATATCAAGTTCCATTTAATTTTCACATTAAAAAAAATAGACATACTACATCAATTATGTACCTAATCAAAATAGTATGTCAATACTAAAAAAATATTTAAAAAATCTTTTATTCATAAGATATACGTCATACTCAAGGTAGAAAAATAAAATATTACAGCCATTAATCTATGCAATGTTTCAATACATTTCTAATAAATGTTCCTAATTTAAATATATCAATTGTTTTATTTTTAATATTTTTCATATAAGACAAATAATATAACAATATCAAACAACAATATACTATTATATCATATATGGTAATATGATTATACAATTTTTTATAATCAAATGTAATTTTTTAAAATTGTTTACCTTTGGTGAAAGATGCGGTGTTGGAGAAGAAGGATAAGAAGGTTTGCAAGATGAAGAAGAGAAAGAAGCATAAATAATACTATCAAACCAAATTAATAAAACATTACTGAATAAATATTAAAATCAAATTAAAAATGATTAACCTTCTTTTTTTATTGTACACGAGAAGAGGCGGCGAAAAACACATTAGTGACTTAAAGAAAAAGTTCAGGAGCAGATCTTTTATTACAAATGAAAGAAAAAACTGATTAAAAAATGACAACTAAATAATGCTGAAAATGGAAAAAAAAAATGCAAGAAGTGGCGGTAGGTAAAGTTTATTACACGGAGAATAATAAGAATGAAAGAAAGTGGCATTAGCATGAAAAAGGAACTAGGTTATTAAAATGTGGATAAGGATACGAAGGAGGATGAGTTGCACATCAAGATATTTTTATTTTTATCTACAAGATAAATGTTCGAGTGCTCTTCCTTCGTCTCGGTAACCGAACACCTTTTTCGGAGTATGCCTATCTCTGCCCTCACCTGCGCTAGCTATTGTTTCAAATTCTTGTTCCGGCCAGCTAGGTTGATGTTGGCCGAGAGAGCAGACTTTAGCGAGGAAGCAGAGTTCTCCAAGTCAGCTTTCAACTTCTCCACGTCCTCGCCATCTTTCTTCATTAGTTCGTCACCCATAATAAGCCTGACCAGCAAGGCGCGAGTGGCAAGCTCCAAAAAAGCTGTGTGGAGGTCGGAGAGAGTAGTTTTGGCCGAGTAGGGACCAACTTCATAATTGTCAAGTTGAATGCTGACCCGATTAGATAACATGAGGTCATATTTAAAGAAATCCATGGCTACAGTCCGATCCCCAGAGGTAGTTGGCATTCGAAGCCTAGTCGGTGATCGGAGGGAGCACTCCTATCCTTCCTCTTTTTCGGGCGAGGAGTCGTGTGGGCAGGAGGAGTTGACTGCGAGGGAGGTCGAATGACCGATATAGGCTTCACAGCAGATGGAGCCTCCTTAGCCTGAGAAGGTTCAACCACCCGAGGCCTTTTTCCCTTGTCGGCCGACTTCTGACCGGCCGATGGTCGAGAAGCCACAAGCCCCTTCAAAAGCGGATTCCCACCGAGCGGAGCCATTGACAGTATGATATCTGCAACACCAGCAAAGTCAATCGAGAGAAACAAGATAACCAAATATAAAACAAATTCCCTTACCAACAACGGCACGAGCCGGAATGTCAGCAGAGTAACACCCTATAAGTCTTCAGGTGGATATTTGGCGGGGCAACTGATCCAAAATCCCGATGGCTAGGAAGTCCTCGGCCGTATAGTCCGACCGCAGCCATAACGTAAACTTGACAGGTTTTCTCGTCCAATATAAAGGGAACTTAGGCACCCCATCATCATACACATACCGGAAGCCCTCTCCCCTTATTATCACTTTGAAAAAAGTCTCTTTAAATTGTCTGTAGGAGGATGTATAGGGGGCCAACAGTCGGTTTTTATTCTGACTAACCAAAGAAAGTCATCCCACCTTCTTACCCGGACGAGTACAGTAATGATGAAGGAAGAGCGCCGGTGTGGCGGTCAAACCCAACCCCAAACATAGCATCCGGAAACCCCGGATATATGCCCAACTGTTCGGATGAAGCTGGGTAGGAGCCACATTCAGCGCCTTCAAAACTTCAATGCTAAACTCATTGAACGGCAATTGAAGGTGGGAATCCCTAAAAACTTTAGCATACATAAAGAAAAACGGATCGGGAGAAGATCCCTGACCGTGGAAGACCCGGTCGGATAGAGAACTACGACGAAAGCCGAATATGTCATTGGGAAGGGAAGGATCGAATATATCTACACTATCAACAAAAGATTGAACAGAAGAGGTGGAAGTAAATACAGATGCGGCTTTCACCACTTCGGAATCTAACCAGTCGGTTTCGAAAGGAGAAGGCTCGGAATTTCCATCAGAACCATCTCGGTCAGACAAACCTATAACCACATCGTCGACCTGTTCGATCCTCGGCCTCTGCGCACTTCCCGGCTCAGCCGATGCACTCACAGTCCGTGAAGAACTCGTCAAGGAACCCAAACTGCCGCTGATATCACGTTCTTCACTACCCCGCACAGATCCACCCGAAGACCGAGAGCTCTCCGAAGACGAGTAACTAGAAAAATAATCCATTGTTACCTCAATAAAGACAGACTGTCCGGTTTGTATGAAAGGAAGACCGAGTAGAGGAAGGAGGCAAAGAGTTGCAAAAGTAAGAATTTCGTTCCACCGCGAACCCTATTTATAAAGGCGGAAGTTCAACCGTCGCACAACCAGCACCGTCCGATTCCAACCAGATCAAGGGCTCACAGCAACTGGCACGTCGTGTCATAACGACTCTCGAGAGCGCGCGAAAATCCTTTGCGACCTCTAATTCCCTCATCCGAATATATGACGAACCAGTCGACCGAATTGTTCTCTTACTCCCGGACTATAAAATCCTTTTCGGTCATTACATTCCATCAAGGACTTGAGTGGCCTATGTACTACATGGTAGACCGAACACCAAAAATCAACACATAGTTTTATGACTGACCGACTAGTGTCCGGTCGGAAGACTGAAAATTCGCCGGTCCATATAGCTCTCTGCAATTGACACGTGACACCAATCAAATAAGAAGCCATATTGGGCCGTAGGCCCATCCACTTAAGGCCCACCTAAATAAGTATAAAAGACAAGGGAACCCCACAAAATAAGGTATGATTACTTGACCCAATTTGATCTGACTTTTAACTAAAACCTATATTGACTTGAGCGTCAGAGTGCTTGCAGAACCCCCTCCCAGAATAGTGTACCGGCAAGAACCAGGAAGACAAGGGAGTTGAACTTCACCACAGAAATACACCTAGGAAAAACTGTTACTTGTGGGAGCCGACCGGTCTCATACAAAAACAATAAATATTCTTTTTGTTTTCCTTAGTACAAAGAAAACTGAAATAAAAAAAAAAACACTAAGATTTTAAATCTTAACCTATTAAATTGGTTATTTTATGAATCAATATAATATAAGATATATAATATCAGTTGTAATTATAGCGAATAGTACACATAACAGTGGTTGAAATTACAATATGTTATATATCACTTTCATATTAAAAGAAATGCCATCTGTTAATTTTATATCGATTTTTCGATGCAATGCTTTGAGGTGAAAATTTTAAAATATATCTTATTATATGGGTAAATATTTAACTAGGTTTCTCTGTGTCAAACTGTGATAATTTATTTTGTTTAAAATTCATAACCCACTGTTGGGTGACATATTCGCAGTTTATTTTCGAAAAGAAACTTTTCCATTTTGAAATTCTCTTATTCATTTCGGCCATTTTGTCCAAATGCAGTAATTGCCGTGGGCAATGCACCATTTATATTATTTTTCCTCTATTTATTTTTTTATATATTTAAATCTGTAGAAAAAATGAGACGTAAGTCGACATTTATGATGTCACAACCACTAAACAATACATACCAAACCAACCGAAACAAGACACTATTCATTATGCACAAAAACCGACTCAAACCATTGCCTTATTAGTCAATCTTATATGTTCAATTATTTTACATAAAAAATTTAATAATAAAAATTGAACTTTATTTTTGAAACATTTTTTAAGATAAATATGAATATATAAGACAAAATAAAAAAATTATTTTACACCATATCATTAATACAAATCAATTATCTTAATAATTTTCTTAAAAGAATCTGAACCATCTTTAATGAAACTTCCTCATAACCACAGTTACAATATAGTTAGAAGTTTATTTAAAAATAAGTAAACATTATTAAAAAATATAAAAACAAGACACTGCCAGAGAAAAACACGCGAAAGCCGCCAAGGAATCTGCATAAATAACCGAAACCCCGTCATTTTTGTAATTTAGGTATTAGGAGTAATTTTTAATTAAAATATGCTCAATTATTTTATGCAAAAAGTTTGTTGTAATTCATATAAATATAGGTTTTTTAAAATAAAAAAATTATATAAACCACTTTCTTTAAATTTGAAGAATTTATGTTTATTAAATTTGAACTAAAACAATAGTTTTATCAATAAAGAACTCGGTGTAGGATTATTACAGAGACATCTTTCTTTCTCTCTCTCTCTTTTTCTATCTATCGAATTTATTATTGTTTTATTCATATTAAGTTGAAGGCCATAGACAGGCAAGTACACAGCATAGTCAATCTTATTAAGCTTTGAATGGTTGAATTTGGAAGGAAGGTGTTGAGCAAAGAAGAGATGAATTAGAAAAGAAGCAGCAGCAACTTTTCTTGTTCAACACCTGTCAAATGCAACCACACTCTCTTTCTTAATCATTTTCTGTTTCTTTCTTCCTTCTCGTCACTACCATTCCGTGGCGCTCTTCAAAGGCCAGTATCACTTTAATTTTCTCAAATTTCCGCTTTTTCTTTAATTCTTTGTTTCTTTTTTTAAATGGGTGTTCCAGTTTTTCTTTCTGATGCGGAAAAGAAGTTCTTTTTTTTTTGGGTTTTTGTCCTTGATCCAATTTTATTCTTTCTTGATGGTTTGGTAGATTCAGGGATTTTCCTTTCTTTTGGTCGTTGCCCATTATCCTTGTTGGCATGTTCTTTATATGGGTTGCTTGTATGAATTAAAATTTCAATATTTTATGTTATGTGAGCTGAAATTCTGAATTCCGGTGAATATCAATTGCGGTGTATTGTTTTTTAATTAAGAAGTTTGGGGTTTTAGACGAACAGTTTTATTGATTTGAATGCTTAGGTCTCATACATGGTTCTACGGGACCCAAGAACAAAGGTTTTTCTGGTGACATAAGTTGAATTTCCCAGTTTCTACGAATTACTGGAAAAAAAACTGAAGATTAGATTTTGTGAAAAAAATCAGATATTTCTCAGAATATGGGAGACCTTGCTTCCCTGTTCTGATTTGTGAGTGGCAGGTTTGTTGAAATGTTCTGAAGACTTACTGAGCTTCAAAGTGTCAAACCAATATGCTCTTGTCTTGCAAGAGTTACTTTTTTTAGCATGCTGGTTTCACAACTCACTTTTTCTTAATCTAACATTTTACATTTTACCGAACAGGGATTTTGAGTGTTATCTGAATTGCTGGGGGCCTGAGAGTGCAAATTATCTCCACAACCGATGGATAAAGGTATTCTAATGCTTTGCCATTATCAACCAACTAACTCCAATGGTATAAGTAGAATTGAAAATGTTTTAAAGTGAAATATTTATCTCTTTCTTTCAATATGGCCAAGCAGTACATCTCACCTTGACTTATCTATTCTGAGACACATACTGATCCTTGTTATCACATACATTGCTACGAGAACTTATGCAAACAATTTTTACTGAACAATACTTGTGTTAGCTCCGGGGTGACTGGCAGGATTTTAATTTTGAACATCTGCTCAGCTTGATTTACGGCCTCACCACATAGTTTATCATTGTTTTGATAATTGAACTATTAGATTTTTGGATTCTAAATGTCACAGTTAGAATCATTGTGTTTGACATTTCACTAGCTATGAAAAAACTACCAAAAGCATGGAAGAGCTTCATTATATATTTTGTTTCTTATGAATGAACTTCTATCTAATAATTTTCATGGAAAGGCAACATGCATTCTGTCACCGGACTGTAATTACATGCATGCACCAACATAATTAGAGGTTTAAGGTAGATCATAGTCACTTAGTTTTCATCAATTTGGGTTTCATTCATAAACAGTCTTCCTTCTAGGTTCTAGCTCCTATGAGTTCACTTATTTGGGTTTTTAGTTATTGCCATTAACGTCTTGGTTCCTATTTTAAACTCATTTGGATTTTAGACCCTGTACTTACGTATTCGTACAAGTAAATACCAACAAAATGGAAAAATACTGGTTTCTTAGATAGGAATTAACAATGATCATCTTCTAATCCAAGTCTTCATCATTATTATTACATCTACAAAGTTCATATTTGCTGCACTAAACTGTTCTACTACAACACCCCTGTGACAGGACTTCATACTGCTATAGCGCTATTTAAAACCCTAATTATGGTACCAAAACCTTACGGTTTGAATATGAGAACCATATCTCCATAAAGAACATATAGATATATACAAGGACTAAGAGCTAAATGAATGAAAACTATAGGAATCAAAATCTCGTTTAAACCTAAATCAAATCATGGTTTTCCAGAGGAACAAACTTTGCTACCTCCACTATTCATGTTAATATGTTTGTAGAATATAACTGCATTCACGTCGAGACTACTCAACTCGTGTATGAAAACTAGATATTTGTGGGTAGTGGCTCAATTGGCCCATCGATCTTTGTTAGAATAGGCTCTGATATTATATTAGGAAGTGAGTTTAAGCCTAACTTATCCTTACCGACTAGTAAGGTGAGGATTGCCCACAGCTATATATATATATATATATATATATATATATATATCATAAATTAGTCTTATCTCTAGTTGATGTGGAATCTCCAACAAAGAGTTGTCAATGCACTTGCTTGTCATGAAATGAGATTTCCTTTGTTGTTGTAGATGCCAGGGTGGAAGAGAGGGTTGATTTGCGAACCAATGTGGAGTTAGTGAGATCAGTCTCTGATAAGCACCATGATCTTTTAAGGCCATCTGCTCGGAACTATTCAAGAGGTAAAATATTATAATTTATTTTTCATAATTTAATGTTATAAAAACTTATTATCAAGTAGGATCTGCTAGAAACATGGATTAGTATATGATGATGGCACCAATGCCTTGTATCATTCTCCATTTATTTTTTAATTGGGATGGGATACGGCTAGGGATATATGTTGCTGAATAACATATCTTACTCTAGCACATCTATTGTTCTAAATATAACCAATTTGGAGAATTTTTTTTTGTTTGCTCTCACCCTTTTCCCTTGCATCTGTTACATATGAGCTCCTCTTTGCGTAATTGATGAATGAAACTTTCCTTTTTTATCTGCATCCTGTTTTCAGTGACTTTTGATTTTTATTTCCATTAGATCTCTGGAGGTGCTATCAACAGATTAAAATCTTTCATTCCGTGAATCCCCTCTGTAACAGGAGATCTAATATAGATATAGTTTGTTGTGCCTAACCTACAATAAGGAAAAAGACAAATTTGCATACATCAGTGCTCCTTATTTGCTAGCCATTTTATCCTTGGGCTTATCCTCGTTAATAACATAATCTCCCATCCAATTGGGCTTTTTCTTCTTTCTATTGGGCTTCTCATAACCTCTATTGTTATGGTACTGTTCATCTTCTTCGTGGATTGAATCCGTGTCTTCTTGGGTCTCCTCCACATGAATCATGTCAATCAGGGTGAGGGATAACAAGTTCAGCGATAATGTTCTGTATTAACATTATAAAGAACATCTGCACAAATCGAAGTTTCTTTATCATAATTGTCTCTTGATCTCGTACGCGATTTTCTTCCCCTGAAATATTAACAAATTTTATGGCCGTGGCAGGACAAGCAACAGGTGCAGGTGGCCCTGGAAAGGGAAAGTATGCCTTAATTAGAGACCCAGAAGACTTTCAAACTGGAATTTATGATAAGCCCCTTCCATTTTATGGATGTGGAATCGGATGGTTCTCGTAAGTAATTTCAATCAACTGTCTTCCCCAATTTCCTCCACTTCTCTCATGGCTTTGCTTGTTGAAAAATGGCAGATTTCTTTTTGGATTTCTATGCCCTCCTATGTGGTTCTACGCTACAATTCTCTATTTTGGAAATCACTATAGAAAGGATCCCAGGGAACGAGCTGGGCTGGGAGCCTCCGCAATTGCTGTAATATTCTCCCTTCCTCTCTAGATAAAGCACTTTTCTTGAAATTGAATTATAGAAGGAAACAAACTGAGTAACACGGATTAAGTTCATTCAATCGTTTGAAGATGTCTTTCAATGCTACCAGCATCTAGTAACAGCTCAAAATATTTCATTTGATTGAATATTCTTGCAAGTTGCAACACGTGCCACAAGCAATAATTGTAACTTGTGATATATGCCGTCGTAATGAAAATGTAAACCAATCAAACTTTAGCTTGATCGTGCATAATGAGCTTTACCAGTCATAAAAATTGAGGATTGCTCTTCAATATGATTGTAGTTGTTCTTGCCATTAAGTTCATTTTCTGCATTGCAGATATTATGTGGTATTGTTTATTACTATGCTTGATTGTTGTCTAATTGCCGTGGTGATCAACTTGCAGGCATTGGTGTGCTCTGTACTGTTGCTGATAATTTTTGGAGTAATTCTTGTGTTTAAATTGCGGTTCCTGTATTTATAATTCATGTGCAAAGGTGAGAAATAGAGAAGCAAAAGCATTTGGAAGAAATTCTGGCGTGATATTAGAAACAATTGGACATATGATGTATATAAGAACTTCAAATAGATGGCAAAAAGCCTGCATGTTGTTTGTGAAGTAATTCACAGCAAGAAATCTGTCAGCTATACCATAAGTTGAGAAAAGGTGATGTGTCATATACCTTATTTCATTATTCTTCGAGCTGATTTATACTTAAAAAGAAATATTTTGACGAGTGTTTATGAATCTCCCAAACTCCTTATTAATTTTATTTTATTTAATTTTTTAACCCTTGGGATGCTGAAGTGCTGTATATGTTCTAGATAAGAAAAGTGCAAGGCTCCACAGGTAGAAAACTAACTTAAGATCACTGATACACACTGCTAATCATTTTTAGGGTTTACTGTCATGCTGAACAGTAAAACATGGAAACTTCTTTTAGCGAAATAAATATTTTCTTTGCTGAGCATCTCAAAAGAATTAAAAATAAAATATATATATATATATATATATATATATATATATATATATATGAATAGTAATGCAATGAAATGTAATGTAGTAAAATAGAATAATTTCTATAGCTAAATTTTTCAATTTAAAATGAAAGTGACATACATTAAAATTTTACATTTAATTACTAAAATTAGGTCAACTAATATATACCTACATGTAATAAAAAATTAATTAAATTTTTAACTTAGTAAAAGAAGTGTGTGAAACGAGGAGTGACAAGATGAACACAATTGAAAATATAAAGGAGGGAAAGAGGTGTTGCAAAAAAGTGAGTTGACAAAAGAGAACAACTCACAACAAAGGTTTTGTGATAGAAAAGGAGAATGGTTCACAATGTTGTGATAGGATGCAAGGAGAAAGAAAACAGTAGAGGAAGAAAAGAATAATTGTCATTGTTGTGGAGGAGGAGTCGTGATGCAATGCTAAAGAAATGTGAAAAGAGAGGAAAACATATGTTAGTGTTCTTTATAATAACTTTCTACACGAGTTCAAAGGTCAATTGATGTAGAAAATCATCTCCCTTTCTCATCAATTGGAATTTAAACTGATGAACTAATGTAAGAATGCTTAAAGTATCACTTCGTACTCAATAGGTACTTGTAACCCTTCATATCTAAGGTCTCAACGAATATAATATTTTTCATCAACTCTGAGACGTAGTTGAAGTTGATCAATATTCAAACAATGCCATCATGCATCCTTATACAAATAAAGCTACCAACCATCTTGTAAGAAATATGATTGCCCATCAACACGCTATGATCTTCAAACTCTTCAGACTTGGTAAACGGTTCTTACAAGGGCTTGTATGAAAGGAACAACCATAATCTAGTATCCATTAGGGAGAAGATTGCTTAGACGCAACATCTAACACAATGTCTTCACTAAATAAAGTGTCCTTATACAAAGTAGCTACTACTTAATCATGTTTCCCTAATCTTGAAATTTTTTTCCTATTGAATCCTTAAATATTACAATATTTGTACACATATTTAGGATAAAACTTCATCATCTTTATCTGCTTTTTAACCTTTTTGTCTTTCTTGAAGACTACTAATACAAAAGATGATGCATCATTGTCGTTCTCAAATATTTGAGGGATATTTCTCTTTTATAAAGTTTGAATTAACCTTTTCAAATATGATAGAGTCCCCACCTATGCTCAAAGAACTTATGGTAAAATCATTATATTTCACTTCATCTAGTATTTTGATATCTTGAAAATAGAATTGAGCTCATAAAGATGAGTCTTTAAGTGATATACCCTCATTCATACATAATCTAGGGAGTTGTTTATTTAACAACTTATTACTAATGAAATTTGTCATAATAAGCTTCTTTAGCTTCAACCATAATAAAGAGGTCTTCTCCTCCACAACTTCATAAAGAAATTAATCTCACAATGACATAAGGATAATTGAATTAGAATTTTCTTCATGTTTCTCTAAAGCATGTTGAAATTGTTTTTCCTATTGAATTTTTCGGTATTGAATGTAATACTCATTTTCTTACACAAACTTTTCACTTACAAGGAAAACTTCTCACTTACAAGGAAAAGAGATTGACACTTACAAGAAAAAGAGATTGATATTGACTTTAATATCAATTTGTGAAACACCAAGTACCTAACAAGATTTATACCCAAAAATAATGATACATACTAGAGACAAATAACATATAATAAATATAAAGATAGATAGAAATTAAAGAATTGCCTTATGTCTTAATCAATACACATTATTACATTTGTTGTATACAATACATATATTATTCACACTTATAAAAGGAAAAAAAAAACAATTATTATTTAGAAGTATATAAATCTAATTAACAAATCAGGATATATGTACAAAATGATTAATTCACCATATGATATAATTATAAGTTATTGGATGTTGGATGACATATATGATCCCCGGGCAATATCTCTTAAAAAAAGTGTTTAATACACAAATATTTACAACCAAGATAAATTAATATTAGTTAGACATATTTGAAACTATTGATCTATAATGTTAATTAATTTATTCTAATTCTGAAAGAGATTGAGATTATTATAGATTTAAATAATTACAAAAATTAAGATTTGAATGATGTATTGAGTTGATGATATAATTAAGATTTATTAATATAAATTTATTTTAAGTAATTTACTTTAGGGATCTTTTTGTGAAACTGAAACCTAACATTTTCATAATATAAATTTATCACATTAAATCCTTTTAATTTGTGTGTCAACTTATCCAACAACAACAACTACTTAAAGTTTGATTTCTTTTATTCTACTATAATTTATTTTTGAAGTAAAATACATCTTCACCATTAAATTGATAAATATATGTTCTTTAAATTCAGTATAATCTTTTTGTGATTCAATACAAGTACCAAAATCTTTAACACTGAGTTAAATGTAATGTCAATTAACCTATGAACATTTCAAATATTTTACACCATTTAATTTCCAACATCTTAGTTTTGAGTTTAGGTATATATAGGAATTTCTGACAGTGGTACAAAAACTTGTAGTTTGTAAGTTTTTTACCTTAGTGGTGAATTTGGGTATACGAATCTCTTAGGTCAAAATTTCTTCAATTAGGTCGAAAAAATCCTTCTTCACTGTAAATTCATGTATGCTTGAATTCTTTTAATATAGTAGAGTACATTTTTGCTATGATTTCTTTATTTTTCTTGTTTAGAATTTGTTAATAGAATTCCACGATCTTTTTCTATAGAAATACAAATTTAGAGTCATTACAGTCTATAATAAAGAAAAAGTTAAGAACATTCTAATGATAAAGATGAAATTATTTTCTGATTTAGAAAATAAAATTACAAATTTATTAATGTAATGAATTTGGTATATTTAGTTAGTTGTAAAATTATTCATGACTATTTTTTAACTTTTATTTCTCTTTTACTGAACTTATCATATTAGTTAAATATTTTATATTAATCAAATTTGTATTTGTACTTTTTAACTCGGCTAACCAACTTCTTCTACAGTGAAGAGGTCCATTGGCCTATGTTTTAAGAAAATTAATAATTACTAAAAAAATATGAAAGTTCTTAATTGTCAATTGAACATTAATTCATTAATCCTAATATTTCAGCATATCAGTTTTATATTATGTACAATTTAGTTTAAAGAGAGAAAATGATATAAAAGATCCTAAAATTTAAATAGGTATTTTTGATCTAATATTATATTAATATTTTATTTATGTTTACACCAATTCTATTACTTTATTAGTGACTTTATTAATGACTGTACTGGAATGTTTTGTAATTATCTCCCTGCTTATATCAATTTGAAAGTTTTAAAAAAATACTCTCACCTCAATACAAAATAAAATAATGAATGATTACAAATTTTATAATGAATGTATAACTATTTATTATGACAAACAACTTATACAGACTTATAACTAGAAAAAATATCCACTAAAAAATAAAAATTATCTACGAAATAGATTATAAAAATACTCAAAATCTATTAATAAATTAACTATATATAAATTTATTGATAAATTTTAAATTTATAAATTTATCGATAGATTTTTAAATTTTTAATAATTATCAATATATTTCTGAATCAATCAATAATTATTGATAAATTTATCAATAAATTTGTGGATAAATTTAACTTTTTTTTCTAAACTAACGAGCTCCTTAAAATTCAACTTCAGTCATCAAATCGATATATGAATGTAGATTTTTGTATAAAACTCTCTTAAGCCAAGTCCAGAAATTTAAAAAATATGCATTATCTTTTGTTTCAATGAAACTCACTTAAACATCACACGGGCGGGTAAGGTAAGAAAGTAGTAATGAGATTAATCTTTTGGTATATCACTCATAAAAATTAACACTGTAAAGGAACGTAATTGAATTCATCTAGAAAAAAACCAAAATAAAATTCGATAAACTTTTATTGCATCATTTTTATCAAGCTTCATATGTTGAATTCAGAGTGTGACACCTGACATAATCTCTTTTCATAATTATTTTGACAGTGTCACATATATTTTTTATACAATGAGATAAAATTGACTTTATGTATACATACTACTAGACCACAGATCCATCCTTAATAGGCCATGAATTCTCACTGGTCATATATAAATGTTTCAAAATTTAGCATGATTCAATCTGTTCGTTAAATGAAATATTAACTGAATTAAATAAATTATACAATTACCTTTTTAATGGTGATGGTTTTATAATGTCTGTGTATTAACTTTTAAATTTAAACTGTTTTCAAGCATTTGTTTGTGAATTGAATGTAAAAGAAATAACAAAAACTTTTTTTTTTCGACATACAATAAATTTCTTTAGTATAGTTTATAAAAAATCAAAGCAACCTACAGTATATTATATAATAGCAATTTTCTTAACCTGCAAGTCAACTCATATCTTTTGTAACGCCCTGTATATTTTCATTAAAAAAAAGTCACACAATCAATTACATTTACCTTTTCTCATAAAAAAAACAAAAATCTTTTAATTCTTTTGAAGAATGGATACGTGATAAAAAGGTATATCTCGATTGAGATTTGGTTACTCTCTAAATATTTGTATGTTTTCCATATACACGTTTAAAAAAATAACCAAAAATCTATATTTATACACACAAAAAATAAAAATAATCTGAATTTGAATGATTGTAGGAAAAGAAAACAGCATTTCCCATACCATATAAATAGATAGTACTGAGAAAGGTCCCAACGCGCATGGTCAAAACCAGAAGGAAGAGGATCCTCCTGGGGGTTGAAGTTTGGTCCAAGTTTTAGTTGTTTGTAGCGCCACACACACAAAGTGGGAGAATATAAGGTTGTTCGAAAACAGTGAAAGAGTGCAACTAAAGTTTCTCAGAGTCCCACGTTATTTTGACATGGCGGTAGATGTGTTTCCATGGACAAAATCAAAACCCAGAAAGACACAACCTCTTTCCGTTGCAGGAACAAGAAGACACAAATGTGGACAAGCACACACAAATTTATCAACACACACGAACCAAGGAAGTTTCCCAAACATGGCTTTTAGCCCATGTTTCGGCTCCCCAATCATTTCTCTCCTTGTACATTTCCTCCTTGTCGTATCTACCCTTTGTCCTGTTCATTCGTCACAATTCGGCAATCAAACTTTTCGGCCTAAGGAAGAGTTACGCAAATGGAACGCCATAAGAAATCGCCTTCAGCAAATCAACAAACCTCCCGTTAAGACAATTCAGGTTTGTGCAAATTATTATTCTATTCACCTTGTCTTGTTTTCTAGACCCTGCTATATAATTAACATGCTTTGTGTTTTTATGTTTCTGTTGTGCAGAGTCCTGATGGAGATATAATAGACTGTGTTGTGAATCATAAGCAACCAGCTTTTGATCATCCTCTACTCAAAGGACACAAACCATTGGTATTTGTTGGTTTTTAGTGTTGTTGTGTGTGTTTTACACTTTTAGTTTAACTAAAAAATTGGTAATTTTTATTCATCTTTGTATGTGTAGGATCCCCCAGAAAGACCAAGAGGGCATAACCAAATGGGTGATTCGAGTGAGAACTTTCAGATGTGGAGTTTGTCTGGTGAATCGTGTCCGGAAGGGACAATTCCGATAAGAAGAACGAGGGAGGAGGATATTTTACGAGCTAGCTCTGTTCGCAGATTTGGAAGGAAAAAAACACTAAACCGTGTCAGAAGAGACACCAGCGGCAATGGACATGAGGTATAACTTGAGAGCAATCATAGAAAGCAACACAAACTCTGATATTCTTTTCTATCTTTCCCTTTTCTCTTTTTCTCAAAGAAAGTGAAGTAAGAATAAACTAATAGTTTTAAAAGAAACCGGTTACAGTAATTGGTACAGAAGCAAGCATATGGAAGATGAATGTTTCATTTTTATATCATACCTTTTTTAAAGTTAATTAAATGAAACCACATCAGAGCACTGTATTCCACCCTATTTTACCATCTGTCAGTCCTCTTACTATGAAACTGAACATAGTAATGAACTTGTCCTAATCCTTTTAGAAAAGCAACTAAAATGGATTCTGAACAAAAACATAAACAATATCTATTTTTTATTAAAACATATAAATAAATGGGTCGGGTCTCAAATATAAATCTTTTTTTTCTTTTATATTTATACTACAGCCAGTTAACTCTTGTTACTCCAAAGTGGGGGTCTTTTGAAGCCTCTTTTCATTCATTTCTGAGCTACAACTATCCCTATCTTGTGTAGAAACTTAGGAACCAAAAATGAAGTTGGAAGTTAATTTCTTATGCAAACCTTAATTATGCTATGTTAAAATTGGTCTAAAAAAAGTTTGTGGATGGTGCACACTGCACAGCATGCAATTGGGTATGTGACAGGGGATGAGTACTATGGAGCAAAGGCTAGCATAAACGTGTGGGCACCCCTTGTGGAAAACCCATCTGAATTCAGCCTGTCTCAAATGTGGGTCATTTCTGGTTCATTTGGGGATGATCTGAACACCATTGAAGCTGGTTGGCAGGCATGTTGCTATCATTATTACTTCATCTTAATGAATTCTTCATTTACTTTGTACTATTTATTTTCTCTATCTTTCAAATTTTTTCTTAAATGCATTCCATTTGGTTACGCATTCAAAAGGCAGTTAGCATATTCAACCACCTACCTCTCCTTTTCATCCATGTATTAAATTTTGTACTTTAGCCAATCAAGCTAATTTCAAGTAATTTTCTATGCAGGTCAGCCCGGGGCTATATGGGGACAGTTACCCTAGATTCTTTACTTATTGGACGGTAAGTAAATTTATTGAAGGAAAGGAGGTGGAAAAGTATACTACGATATAATTATTTTTGCTTCAATTGTAAGATACCTGGTACCAAAAATTTTATTCAAAACCACTAATAATTGTCATTATTTCCAGACTGATGCGTATCAAGCAACTGGGTGTTACAATTTACTCTGCTCGGGCTTTGTTCAAACAAACAGTAAAATTGCAATTGGAGCAGCAATCTCTCCAACTTCTGCATACGGTGGTGGCCAATTTGATATTAGCTTACTCATTTGGAAGGTAATTTTATGTTCATATTACCAATTCACTTTGGAACTTTTTCCACAACTTGATAGATACCATGTGCCTATTGTTTGTGGTCTTGTTTTTTTGGTTACCTTTGTCTTTAGTTTTACTATTTCTATTAGACGGGTAAATGGTTTTTACTGTTGAGGAGGAAAGTTAACACAAAGCAAAATATTTAAGGGTTCGCTTTCTTAATTTACAGTTAATGTGGTACGATAATGGATAATTTACACAACATCAGCTTATGGGTCCCATCTTTAAAATAAAGCATTGGATTTTGATGATATAAGAGTGACGTCTACCATTGGATCTCAATACTTTAAATTTTTTTCAGGCGAGAAAAATATGCAAATCTCATAGTCAAAGGTGCGAAAAACTAAAAGAAAATCTAAACTGAAAAGATGGTTATTGTGGGGCTCTCCACAATTTCGGAAGTTTCTTATTACCTTTGAATTATCTCATTATATAGTTCACAAAAGAAACGGGAAAAATATATTTTTCTTCCTCTAAAATTTTCACAACTCACTTTTTAGTCTGTCTTAACCTTTTATCAATTCTTCGTCTCTCTAATTTTAAAATACACAATTTTTATTTTAAAAGTGATTTAGATAACATTTATAGAGAAAAGAATACTTAAGACAGAGTTTGAGTGACAAAAAATTGTGTATAAAACTAAAGAAAATAGTAAAACCCTAAACTTTTAAAAAATTAAAGCCGAACTTCACAATATCAGAAAGTCAAAAAAGTACATTTTATCTTAAAAGAATCTAATTTACATACACCATTTTATTTAATAACATTTCATTCTGTTGCGAAGTCATAATAATATTACAACATGATGTGATAAAATGATTAAGTTTTATTAAATGTGTGTAAAATTGATTTGTAATTATTAAGCGTATAAATTAAAGACTTGTAAAATAAGTAAAGAAAAGGTGATTACAAAATATGGCAGGGTAATGATTTATTCGAAAAATAAAAAACAATGACAGAGAAAAAGGGAAAGAAAAATTGTCTGCAACATCACACGCGTGCACTGAGTGGCCACGAATAATGTACTGTAACTCCCATATGTTTTTCTTCTTTAAGATTCTTTTTCCTTTTCCAACTAAGGAGGGTAAATATTTCAGCACCCCTCACATTTGTTTTGCGTTTTCCTTCAATTTTCTAACATTTTTGCATATTTCACAGCCCACCTTTCATGCACCTCTTTTTGACCAATTTCTCTTCTGATGTTGCTATCAATGATTACATGTCTATGCGTTGAGTAGGTTTGCTTTGTGACAAAAATAGAAGGGTGTGATTGAACGTTTGGTTTTTTGAGCAGGATCCAAAGCATGGGAACTGGTGGCTTGAATTTGGAGCCGGGACCCTAGTTGGGTACTGGCCATCGTTCTTGTTCACCCACTTGGGGGATCATGCAACCATGATTCACTTTGGTGGAGAAGTAGTGAATTCAGCCTCATCAGGGTCTCACACTTCCACTCAAATGGGTAGTGGGCATTTTGCAGAGGAGGGTTTTGGAAAAGCTTCATATTTCAGGAACATGCAAGTTGTGGATTGGGACAACAACTTGATTCCCTTGTCAAATCTAAAGGTTCTAGCAGATCACCCCAATTGCTATGACATACAAGGAGGGGTTAATAGTGCATGGGGGAATTATTTTTACTATGGTGGACCTGGAAGAAATGTAAAGTGTCCCTAAGGGAACCAATAATTATAGGTAGAGATGAGCCCTTTACTTTACTTTCTTTCTCTTTAATTTCTTTTTGCCATTTCTGGGTTTTGCTCATAGGGTTTTCTTCTTCTCAGGATCAGCCAATGAACTTGGGTCATTTGTTCTTATAATAAATTAAGGTTCTTATTTATTATTTTTTTTCCTTTTTGAGTAACAGGTTATCCATTGAAACACAACATTTTCACCTGGACTCTCTGTATATCTTGAAAGAGAAATAATACACACACATATATGTTATATACTTCCTTCTATGCTTCTTTCTCACCTTCCTTTTTTCTGCATATACTTCTATTGCTCATAATGATACTTGCAAAGACGACTTCATATAATTTTATAACTGTATTTGGCCAAAATATAAGTTTATAACATCTGCCACGAATCAAAACTCGTGTTAAATTTATTTTCGTATGTTAAATTTCTAAGGTCAATGACTAAGAAAGTGCTGGAGAGGTCATATTAAATTTAGTATTAATATGAATAACTTGTGCTGAAAAGTGTTATTATTAAATTTGAGTACGAAAAGAGTTGTTTTTTCTTTCAAGAAAAAAATCCAGTTTCATGTATAGTCGACAAATAATTTTTTTATGCACATTAATGTATTTATTAGTATTTACATTCTTGTATTCTTTTACTTATAAAGCAGGAGAAAATTTCTTACGACTTCTACATATATTACTTCCGTCCCAACTGAATGTGATTTTTAAAAGATTTAAATAAATTATTATTTTAGGTTTTAACAAAACGATATTTTTTTCTAATTTAACTTTATATAATTACATCAATATTTATGATTTTACCAAATAAAATAATATATTTTCATGAGGAAAAAAATAAGTTTGTTCGGAAAAATTGATTTAAAATTTCATAAAATAGATCAAATTATAAAAGTTGTAACTAAATTAAATTCAATCATTTATTTAACTAAGTTTAGGTTAGATCGATCCAGTTAACCTGTTTCATATAATAATAATTAAATTTTTTAAATTAAAATTTAATTTATTAATATATATATATATATATATATATATATATATATATATATATATATATATACATACATGTATTATAATTTACATATCAAGTCATTATAAAATTTATAATGACTTAAATTTTAAAAATATATATTTTATTTTTAATATTTTTAGATTTTATTTTCATTTTTTCTAAAGTGTGTCAAGTTATTTATTGATCTTACGTATTAGACCAAAAATAAAATCACATCTCATTTAAAACACAAACCACACTCTTTTAACATGAAATAGAACCATCTGTTTTAACACTTCTATAAGCATAACTTGTAGTTGAACACATGCATAATATCATAATAATTTAAAATAAACATTTGTAATTGTTATGTTTAATTATTTTTCATAAAATCGCCTATGATGGTTTACCGCGAGATGTTTTTTTCATATCTGAAATTCACGAATATAGGAATTTATAATTTTTAAGAATCACTAAAATGTTTTTGAGTAGTAAAATTATTTCCAGGTACATTCACATAAAATTTCAAAAAGTTAAAAAGTACTATATTATTTTAAATAGAAATTTTAATTTATTATTATATCAAATGATTTAATGAAAGTAATATAATCAGTTTTCTAATATCTTTATTTAAATTGGAAAAGTTAGATGGTGACGTTCCTATTGTTGAAAACATGTTTAAAAATCATTTCCTAAAAGTCCAGTTTCCTGATAATGTTAGTTTTCAAAAGTTAAACCAAACGTAATAGATTCATGGAAAGCTAAAAATTTCTTTCTACCATTACTCTCCCCTATGGTTTAAATACGAATAGATGTATCAGGTCACGTCAAACGGTGTTTGAAATAAAAATACCATTTTCTAGTGGTTTTATTGAAAATATCAATTACAACACGTCATTTACAAAAATTACCATAATAGGTTATAAAATATTTTTAATAAGTTATACAATAATTGTTAAAAAAAAAAAAATATGCTATTACAGATGTCCAGTATAAGTCCTATAACAAAGATTAATTTTTTTATAATCATCCTTTGAAAGAGGTTTTTTACTTATAGTATCTTAAAATGATACATTTTCATATATTAATATAAGTTATCGGGAGTAATTTTCTTGTTATTTTAAAAAGTTTATGAAATAAGTTGATTGACTCTACCATGTCAATAAATTCATTCGAAGATTTTCTCACCTTCCTTAGATAGGAATAAGAACAAAAGGTTTCATAGTCTATGATAAAAATATATTGAGAAGACTGTAAATAAAAATAAACTATAAATAAGAATAAATAAGAGTCACAGTTAGAGACTTGATCAGGAGTCTTTTAGAAATTTGAGTTTGTCTGAGTATGTTTAGGTCTCTAATTAGATATTTAGACACAAGTTTAGTATTGAAGAGATATCACTCCAAAAGATATAGAACATCAAGGACACAAGATCTTTATTCATTAAAATTTGGATAGTGTAGTTTAAGAATTTATTTCGGGACAAGTAAAATAAGATTTTGGACCTTGTATTTGGACTATGGATAGATTATATTAGAATAAAATAGCCTAGTGCATCTAGGTTACGTTTGGACTTTTATATGCCCAATGCAACCTCGGATATCCAAAAGACAGGTTTGGGTGCCAAGCTAGGGTTTAGGATGAAGCTTGGACGCCAAGCTAGAGAAAATAACCTAGCTTGCATGACAAGTTAGGGTATGACATGGAAAGTAACGCCTCATATGTGTGCCACATGACAACCTCTCATTTCAGAGGATTTTGAAGCTTGTGGTACAAGCTAAGATTAGGAGAATCTTACGACACAAGCTAGGGTTAGTGATGCAATTCCAGCTTCAATTACATGCTTCAATGTGCTTCTTCTTGGAGAATTGTTATGGACTTGATTTGAGATAGATGCAGTGGAATTTTTATTTGGACATGTGAGATGGACTTGGGTGTGAATTTTGTGTGAAGTTAGACCAACACACTTAGGAGGAAGTAAGAGTTTACTCTAGAAAGGAGACTACTCTTTGGAGAATTTTTGAACAAGTTGAAGAGGCGAAAACTTGGTCAGCATTTCATTACTTATTTAAAACTGAAAAATGAATTACATTAGGCTTCTATATGTAGAGTTTAGGTCAGCCCATGCCCTAACTCTTCACATACCCTAACCCTAAGTCTCTCCAATGAGGAGTTGACACTTGTCAAGCCATGAATGGAGAGAATCATCTCCATTGGCAAGGTGACATGTGGCCTTGGCAAAGATTGATGACATGACACATCTTAAGCTCTAAAGAAGGTGCCACTTCAACCCTACATAAGTTTTAAGAAGGCGACACCGAAGTCGTTCTCCCTTGTCCTAGGCACTAGCTTTCTTACTCTTAGGGTTACGGTTTGGTCCAAATACAAAACCAAAAAATTCAAGACAACCTAATTTACTCTTACCTAAATACAAGATCCAAAATTTAAATTTTTATATTACTTTGACCCAAATAAATCTTATTCTACTTGACCCAAAATATAAGGCCTAAAATAAAATCTACATTAATCTATACAATCTTTACAAGTAGAGATTTAATTATTTTGAAACTTCAAAATTTCTAAACTAATCTTTTCCAATTTTAAACTTGGGTCCAAAAATCTATTTGAAGATCCAACAAGCCTAATTAGGCTCGATCTTCTAATAAGCTCCTGATTTATTTTTATTTACAGTTTTGGAGGCATTAGTTAGAGTTGCTATTTTTAGAAGATTACCTATAGTTGCCATATCTTGGATTCTTAAAGTATCTCACAATGTATCATTAATATATTTTGACTAATGCGTGATAAACTTATAGTACGTGCTTTACATGGGAGTTGACTTTTTTTTCTCGTCATTATAACTTTTATATAAAGTATAGATATGAACACAATTGTTCCACTCTTAGAAAGAAAAGCCATTTTATTAAGCATGAGCACATTGCCCTCGTATTTGGGAGTAGAATTATAATGCTTGCACGTGAATATGCCCAACTTCATATTTAGGTTTATCTTCTCCTTAAAGCTTACGTTACTATAGGAGCAGCTATCATTCATACCAATTCATGGAAAAACACTTTTTAAGTGCGTTCATACAACTCGGCTTTTACTCAACATAATCACTTCTATCACCCTCACAACCAATCATGTTGTTTCACCCGATAACTAAAAACAATACTAATATTTAAAAACACCCATTAATTAAATCGTGTGTGTGCTAATTAATCGTATCACTAACACTGCTTATTCATTGCCATCCATTCAAGGTTTGGTGTCTAACGTGCTTAAAGATGTATCATTCACTATCATATAAAGGAGATACTCAAATGAATTCCTAAAAGATAAATATGTTACCTAATAAATCTATTATTAAAATTTTTATCTAAATATTTTTTTTCAAAAGATATCTATTTTCATATAAATTATTTATAGGTATTTGATACGTAAGTTCATATTTTTTTTATATTGATAAAGAAGAACTTATATATAAGTATATAATTTTTAATAACTCGTTTATATTTATATGGAAAAAGTTTTAATCAAAGATCTATTAATCAACTTACTCATCTTTCAGAAACCAATTTAAATATTTACTCTATGTTATTTATGTGACAGTGAAGAAAAAACCACTACCAATTAATTTAGCTAGAATGAGTTAAGAAGACATTGACTACAAGGACAACTATAAATTACGAACCATGACCCGAAAGGTCAAATAATTATTGCAGGTTCTTGAAGGCACACACCTATTTCTGAACTATCATAATTACTTATTATATATATATATATATATATATTTCTTTTAAATTAAGCAAAAATAAAAAATGGAAATACATCCTCCCGTTTAAAAATTTACATTCATTTTTATACATATTAAATAGGTTAAAATTAGTGACTGCTTATTAGGAAAATAAAATCCGGAATCTCCAGTTAACAAGATCAAGTGCAATTTTGACAATAAAGAGTGTTAGGTAGCTTCAAAACCACTAACAAGAAATCAGCATGCCATTTCATTCGGTGGGAAGGTGGTGAAGTTGCCATTCTTAAGAACTAATTACGAATTATTTGTACATCAAACTTTTGATCTTAATAGATGCTGGCAAAAGAGCAATACTAAATATTATTATTTTACTACATTTAGGTTCTACTTATTTTAAATATAAGACCACCTCTCACAACTCTTGCTTCCTTATTTTCAAGAATGTTATGCGTATTTGTTCTTAAAAGTAAGAAAAAACATGTACAAATTTTTAAAATTCAAAAATAAAGCATGTTCCGTCGTAAAAATATATACAAGATATACAGTGTAAATCAAGTTCTCAAACCAAGCAAGATCTAGGTACCGAACATTCGTAGTCTACAAGAATAAACACACTTAATTTAAATTAAACTTGCTTCCTTCAATTAAAGAGTACATATAGAATAGTAAAACTTGATTCCACAACTAATTGATTGCAATTCAACAAACCAAAAAAATCTCTCAGCCCTGATATTTTCTTTGGATTTTCTACAAGGTAATAATTGAATATTTGCGTAAAGCAACAACAATGTATTCGTTCACAAAATTTTTCTGCATGAAGATCTTTTGATGAATGAATGTCTACCAAGCAGCAAGAGAATTACGAAAAATTGCAGGACTCCTAGTCACAGGAACCCTAACTAGAGTGGTCAATGGTCAATCTTTAGCCATCAATCGCACATACTTGTTCTCGACTGCAAATCTGGAGCTGGAATTGATCTGTTCACACAATTTTTTTCATTAGAAACCAATATTTATTATTTTTAAAGGATTAGTTCACCAAAACACAACCAATTAGATCGGCTTACCTTCTGCTCAAGCGCCTCACTCAATTCAGTTTCATCCACTGCAATGCCAGATTCCTGGACTGCTTTGAGGACAAATTTTCTAAGTTTCTTCATCTTCAAAATTCCATCAGGATGCTGCCACAAACAAAAATAAGCACATTTAAGTGCATTACGGAAATTAGACGTATATACCAATATTCAAAAATACAAATTTTGAGCAAAAATCATTATAGATGGCAATGCCATAGCAGCTCTAATTAAATCCGTCTTAAAATCTCATTGATTTTATCCATCTTATGCTCACAGTATACAAATAGCATCAGTATAACCTCACATAAATCAAGCACAAAACAAGGAAGGATGCCATTTTGAAATTCAAAACACGTACAGATTTCAAGGCTGATTTGATAAATTTCTTCCATTTTATTTTGTTCTTTACAGCACTTGTACGGTGAGGTTTTAATGTCCATTCTTTCTTCAAATTGCTGTCTCCTGTTGCTTTTTCACCCTGAATTACTTCTCCATTTCCCATGTCAACTGAAGAGTTATTCCTGCTTTTTTTAACAAGGTCATCCTCCAATGCTTCAAGTTTCCTCTTTTTCTTTGCTGACGAAATTTCATTCCCTGGCTTTGAGTCATTTTGTGTAGAAGAGTTTTGCAATTTTGGCAGCTCGACATTTTTGTCATCTCTCACCTCATCATTAGGACCAGTCTCCACAACAGCCTTAGCATCATCAGTAGCATGTTTATCTTCCTGGATTGGTTGCTGTTTTGAAGCATGGAATGCTCTCGCCTTTGCCCTGTGCTTCTTTCCATCAGCATGGAGAAGAAGTGTTTGCTTACTTGTAGCTTTTGTGTTGCAAAGACTGCAGAGCCACAAATTAGTAGAGCATAATATATGAGACAAAACCATACGGGTGATGTAGAATATAAGAAAAATTCTTTCTTAAAGATTCTCGACACAACAGCCAGCCACAATTCATTACTATAATATAGTTTTATAAAGAATGGCTCAGACTCTCAGATAATAAGCCATTTTTGGCAGTTGACTCTACTTTTTTAAGTTCACAATCTACACTATTGAGAATGGAGAAACCGAGAAAGCATACGATGAATTTCAGGTTTATTTAGACCACAACAAAACTATTCAGTCTATAGGGGCGAGAACATGGTTACAAAATATTCCGTTACCCTATTTTAAGCTAATAACATAAATATAGAATCAATATAATTGATCCCAATATCATCAATTACTATATCTATAGGATTCTATCGTATCTACAAGATTCTAACATACACATTTAAAAGAAGGGAAGGGGGAGTGAACAATGTGCAGGCAGTGCAGCATATTCACATGAGGTAGACAACACCAACTAAAAGAACAAAGATGTTCAGAACTTTACTAGCATACATTTTCACAAGATTTATATCAACACAGACTTGCCTTGCAGGCTAGAAGTCAATCAACACTAATATCATTATCCCTGAAGATATCTTATTAGATAGGATTATAATCCTACATTAAACTTATGCACTGAACTCTCCCTCTTGCATAAGAATGACAATTGGATTCAGACTCAATAGGTATCTACAAGCATTACCCACAATATATATGATATGGATAAACCTGCAAAATTGTCTGCATGTATTTTAAAACTCAACCCTGCCCATACCCACATAATATATCTGCAATATCTTGAAAGTAGGATATGGAGGCATTAGACTTTTTAACAAATAATTTCATTTGACATGTTTTAAAATTATGAATGAATTTGTCTTTTAATTGAGCTATGTACTTAACTCTTGGTTAATACTCTTTCATATTGATTTCTCGTCATCAATGTTAGTACTAGGATAGATATGTTTGATTAGTCTGTCAAATAAAAACATTCAAGGATTCAAGTTAACCAAAGATACGTGTATTGGATTGGAAAGGGTATACAAAATCCCAATAGAAAAGGATATAGTTATTGAAGTTGCTACCTGCACAAGTAGGGACTTGGGTATTGTAGTACCCTACTCATTGTCATCCTTATCCTTGTATACTTCAGTAATAAAAGGCACATCACGCACATTCAATCCAATGCCCTTTCACACACATTATTTACACTACATAGAGATCAAAAAAGATAAACTACAACCTTCATGATCTAGGAAACCCGTAAGACATGATACAGAAACTCGAACGCAAGGCGTAAGAACAGAGAAGTCTGAATCTCATAACTTTATAAACATATAATGCAGAATCTAGATTGACATTGACTCTGTAATGTAAATAGACTGACTACTACCATAGTACTAGGAACCCATTAGATTACATACCTACAGAACCAAGGAGGCCGCTCAGATAACCCCACATTAATATCAACTTCAGGACTTTGTTTGTTATCCTTGTTAGGCGTGGTAGTTGCAGCACTCAAAGTTTTGCCTTGGCCTTTTGGACCATACTTTTCCTGGAAATCAAAATAAAAGTAGAAGGTGTATAGAAAATAAGATGTATATTTTCAAGACTTAAATGAAAATCCATATGCTACCAAAAAATCTAAACAACATGAATACAAATTTGACTCCTCGGAAGGAAAGTGCATAAAACGTTCCCCTTCCTTTAGATTAAAATTCTGAATTCCGAGACAATAACAACAACCACAGATAGAAATTATTGAAAATCAACAGTGAGTAGAAACTTTCAAGAACCTTCTCTTGCCAGATCAAATCACCTAAAAATACCCAGCACTAAAGAGGCGAAGCTAAACAACAACAAAAAACCGTTTACTGATTGAAAATAAAAAAGTACGCACATGACTCATGCATCATTCACAAATCATATTATACAAAAACGAGACACGGGGACGATCCATTAAGGGGAAAGTGAAAACAAATGAGAGACTCACAGCTTCTGTAATGCACTGTGTGTGATCCTGAACAGTGTCACGCCCAAATATTTCCCCACAGTCAATGCACGACAACTGCATAACACAAAAACAAATTCAACAGAACAAAAAATGAGCATTACAAATCGAAACACATTGTGAAGGAGAATTTATGAAAAGTGGTATTGAATGAGAACTTTGTAAGCAGAGCAAGTCCGAAAGTGACTCGACAACTTGGGCTTTTTGAGGTTGTCTCCACAATCTTCGCATTGAAACCAAACCATGTCTGAGATTTAACTTTGAGGTTACGTTGGTTGGTACCAAGAACAGGCGAGGATGTTGGTTCTGTTCTGCAACTTCTGGGGTTTAAGAACAGGCTAGGGTTTTCCTTTTCGCTCCAATTATAAATGTACCCTTTTTCTGCGCCCCTACTTCCAAATAATTTATGTTCATTATTTTATTCACCACCTTCCATATTAGAAATTGGAAAACAGATGAATTGTATACTTCCGAACAAAAATCTTGATTATCTCTTATTTATAAGATTTTTTAAACCCTTTTTTAAAAGAAAATCTAAAATAAATTCAAGCCAACTTTATTTACCAAACTTGTGTCCACGATCAGCGTTGAAACATAAATTAGAATTTACTTTTTCGAAAATTAAATTCCTACATAATTTTCTTTTTTTGAAAAATTAAAAACTAAGGGTATTAAAAATTATTAACAAAAAAATTAAATAAATAACAGAAAAATATACTTTTTTTAGTTTTATTATTTTTAAATAATGAATTAAATAAAAAAATTAAATAGTAAAATAAAAACAATTTCATGCAAATAAATATTAATTGGTTTTGTTTAATTTTTTTATTAAATTTAGAAAAACAAATAAAAAATGTAAAAAATTATATTTATTATTCTTAATCATATAAAATTAAAATGAACTTTTTTAAAATTGAATAGCAAGTAGAAAAAACTTAAAAGAATTAAATAATAGTTTGAAATTAAAATTCATATTTATATTTTGTTTTCTGTTGTTTGATAATTAATTAGACTTAAAATAGTCACAAAAAATTCTCAAAGACTAACACTAATCTGACCCAGGATGCTTATAGGAAGGTTAGAGAAAAAGAGAGAAAGAGAAAGGAGAGGAAAAATGTGTTTCTTCATACAGTATGATGTATTATCATCATGTATAATGTAGACAGTGTGTGTAAGACTAAACCATTAACCTTCATAGTCAATTAGCTTCTAACTAACTCCCAAAGTTATGTAGTCTCAAACATAAATAACACATATTCGGACAATTATAAATATAAGATTAAGTCTTTTCCACGTGGGTCTTTTAGAAATATAATATTTAATGGAGGTGGAGGAAGAATCTGTGGAGGTGCAGGAAGAAGCAGTGTAATGAAATTGGGCCCATGACCTACAAGAGAAGGCCCATGGGAGTCAACCAGAGTTGAAGTAAAGTCCATAGCAGAAGTGAAGTGAGAGAAGAGCGAAGCATAAGCGTAACAGAAAAATAGCAGAGCAGAGAGTAGAATCGAGTTTAGTTGAGTATAGAAGAAAATTAAGATGAAGTTGGGTGGAATCAAATCGGTGGAGAACGCGCACGATGATTCAGTGTGGGCGGTCACATGGGTACCCGCCACCGCCAACCGCCCACCGCTCCTCCTAACCGGTTCCCTCGACGAGACCGTCAGGCTCTGGCGCTCCGACGAACTCCTTTTGGACCGCACCAACACCGGCCACTGCCTCGGCGTCGCCTCCGTTGCTGCCCACCCCCTAGGCTCCATCGCCGCCTCCTCTTCCCTCGACAGCTTCGTCCGCGTCTTCGATGTCGATTCCAACGCAACCGTCGCCACTCTCGAGGCCCCTCCCTCCGAAGTCTGGCAAATGCGCTTCGATCCCAAGGTATATATCATTTTCCCTCTCTTTACCTTATGCAATTGTCTCAAACTAGCTCGTGCCTTATTCGTTACGCTTAACCCCTCGTTCTTGGTCTGTGCTCGTGCGAAAACCTAAAACACTGAACAACTGAAAATTCATCAACCGAGAAGGGAACCTGTTGTGTGTGAAAATGCTATACTGGTTTGTCTTTCATGAGACTCTTGATTAGTTCTGATAAAATATCTGGAGAACTGGGAATGCTTGTGATTAATCATTGTTTTAATTCTGATGGCACGTTCTTCGTGAACCCTAAGTAAAATAAATCTGTATGTTAGGTCTGGGCTCGAATTATATTTACATTCTAAATGATTCTCGTATTGACTTATACATGATTGTTAATGATGATTGTTGAAACTTATGATCAAGATGTGGTGGACTGTTCTTAATCAACGTTTTGCATTCTTATGCAAATGAATATAGTTTTCTGGAGACATGGTTTTCTTTCCTAACCAGCCACTTTTTTAAGATATTTTGTTGGGATGGGCTTATTAAATCTAAAAAAAACAAGTAGAAACTGCCCGTGTTATATTAATTTTCCTTGCATAAGAGCTATTTAGTGCAAAATTTACACTAAAAGCAACAAAACTGTTTTTTTGGAGAGAAGGTTTTGCATCCTACACTTCCACTTTTTAAGATATTCTGTGAGAATGGGATCAGTGAGTCTAGAATAAGTGGAACTTGCTTGTGTTATGTTAATTTGTCTTGCATAAGAGCTATTTAGTGCCAAGAAATTTATAGGAAAAAAATGACAAAACAGGTTTTTTTTTATAGAAGGCTTTTATCCTACCCTGCCACAGTTTTAGATATTTTGTGGGAATGGCCCAAAACAAGTAGAAACTTCCCCTAGGTGAATACGTGTTTCATTAAAACACGTGGAAATTGCTTGTGTTATGTTAATTTGTCTTGCATAAGAGATATTTAGTTCAAAGAAATTTATACAAAAAATGGCAAAACAGGCTTTTTGGAGAAAAGATTTTTATCCTACCCTGCCACTTTTTAAGAAATTTTGTGGGAATGGCCCAAAACAAGTAGAAACTTCCCCTTAAGTGAATGCATGTTTCATTAATTTTTTTGCAAGAGCTATTTGGTACAAAGAAGTTTATATGATTATATTCGAAAAAGTTGCTGGCTGAAGTAGAAAAATTTCACTTCCAATGAAAACTCTTCATGTTATATTAGTTTTATTTAATAATGACTTTTGGCTCTCTTGTGCTTTCTCGTTTTCTTGTGATATCGTATAATATGATGCAATTCCCTATCCCCGTAAAATGAATTCCTGCAACAACTTTTCCCGCTCCTGAATAGATCCTGTATTGTTCTAGTCGCAATCAGAATCCCATGAATCAATCTACTGGATTTCTTTGCGTGAATCTGAGCAGAGATAGAGAGGCAAAATGGTCATTCTTTTTCCTCTGGGCATGCCACACTTATTATTTTGCCTGCTCCTCACCTCACTCAGCCATAATCTCGCTTCTCCACCTACACCCGTCACTCACTCATCCCTGTCTTTTCCTCATGTCTACTTAATAAACTATAAATGTTGATGGTCCCTTAAATTATGCAGTAGCGGCAACAACACTTATTTTTTGGATGACTATAATTCAAAATTTGTTTAGTAGCACATATCCATTGTTACAAGAATTTTATGCAACAACTACAGTGTTTTTTTGGAGGTTGTGTTTCTGAAATTGTACACAGCATAAATGCACGTACAACCACTCTTTTATTATGTGACTGTCATTAATTGTATCTTTGCATCTTTGCATGTTTGTATGTCTTATATTCAAGTATATATGTTTTTTAATGTTAACAATTTACTATTGAAAAAAATAGCCATTCCGATACTATATCTGGATTCAACTACCATGTGAGCTAGGTTTCCCAATCGTTATACGTGTTGAAATGGACTCGTATTATTTTAGTTGGCACTAGACGAGTGCATTGGCAATTTTTGCATACTTAATTTCTACTTGACATGATTTTATTCATCAACTTATAATTGTACTAACTGCATGCGTCTATAGTTATATCATTATATCTTCATTTCTCTTGCTTTTTCTTTTTCATGTAAGACTACTATCATGTTCAATGTTACGAAGTTTTTGTCAGATGGACGATCTTGATTATTTTGAAGTTTGCGTATGTTTGATTTGCAGTCACGGTAAATGTTTTTCGATGTATACTGTCTGCTTAGGGTCATTTGTTAGTCATTAAAGTTAAAATGAGGTGAGAAACTCCAGGAGTTTTATGTGAAACATTTATGAGAAAAACAATCCACCTAGTTTTGGTCAACATTCTTGAACGATGTATGAAATTATTATAAGCTTGAAATCTCAATCACCAAATAGTCCAGTATTGCATAAAGGGACATCAACTCCCCAATTTATACTCTTCAAACCACTAAGATTCTCTGTTTTGTTTTTTAATTTTTTGGTCAGCACTACTAAGATTCTCTGTAGTATGTACCCTTCCCCTTCTATGGAAATTGTAATCATTCCACTATGAATTTGGAATTTGCAAGAAACCATTTATTGCCTAGTGATATGTAAGTAACGGAAATGGGCATTTCATCCCAAGTCTTAATTATTTAATCATCCATAGTTCCCTACCTTCAGGGTGCCATTCTAGCGGTTGCTGGTGGGGGTAGTGCATCAGTCAAGCTTTGGGACACTTCTACATGGGAACTTGTTGCCACCTTATCAATTCCCCGTCCAGAAGGACCCAAGCCCACAGACAAGAGTGGCAGCAAGAAATTTGTGCTGTCGGTTGCATGGAGTCCTGATGGGAAACGACTTGCTTGTGGTTCAATGGATGGCACCATTTCTGTTTTTGATGTTCCACGTGCCAAATTTTTACATCACCTTGAAGGTCACTTCATGGCTGTGCGGTCTCTTGTTTATTCTCCTTATGATTCAAGGGTACTGTTTACAGCTTCGGACGATGGTAACATCCACATGTATGATGCTGAGGGGAAAGCTTTAATTGGGACCATGTCAGGTCACGCTAGTTGGGTATTGTGTGTGGATGTGAGCCCAGATGGGGCGGCCATTGCCTCAGGTTCAAGTGATAGATCTGTAAGGCTGTGGGATCTTAGCATGAGGGCATCTGTGCAGACGATGAGCAACCATACAGACCAGGTATGGGGAGTGGCTTTTAGACCACTTGGAGGGAGTGATGCGCGAGGTGGTCGTCTTGCTAGTGTATCTGATGACAAGAGCATTTCACTGTATGATTATTCCTGATTTAGATATTGCGCGCTGTATTTGTACTCTTTTGTGGAAGCTTGTTATCTCATTGCTGCTTTGTCATCAAATTGATTTTCAATTATAGGAAATGCATGGTTGTACATGCGCTATCCTTTTTTTCATGTTTTGTTTCCCGTCTTAATATTTGTTGCTTGTTCCATAACAAGCAAAAATAGATGTGATCCTGCATGTTCCGACCTAGTTCCTCTTGAAACAAAACCGGTCCGAAGGGTGGTATCATATGGAGCAAGATATCCTTCTTTATTTTTTAGTTAAACTTGGATATTCCTAGATGGATAAAATATACTAGGTCGCTTCCGAAGTTAGAGATTAATTTAGCGTAATACTAAAATAAAATTCATTTTTATCTAGACAAAAACAAATCTTGCATCTATAATGCTTGACTTGGGAGATTATGCTTTGACGTCGCCCCATATGTTTTGTTTGAATTAGACAATAAAATTGTTTGAATTAAACGATGGGAACTTAGAAAGTTAAAGAAATTCATTCTCACAAGTCACGTGGATTCGTTTTCTTTTTCACCAATTTTTACGCTCAATGACAGCAAGATTGTGAGCCGGCAGCAAATTATTTAAATGTGGCAGTACTTAATTTTTGGTACAAGTTATGCTAGAGGATCAATACTTATCTATTTTGGTAGTGATTGTAAAGCCGTATGGGAGCAAACCTCCTGCTGATTGTCAGGATGAGAAGATGTACGTTGTTTGCGTCATCATTACAAAATTGGTCACGGATAACTACTACTTATAAAAAGAAGTTAAGTCGAAAAGTGGTCTAAATTCAACCTAATCAAACGATTAAATTTAAATGAATAGTTGGTAGCCAGAAATAACCCAAACATGAAATCTTCCGCGATCTTTCATTTTCGTTTTTTAGTCAAATGTATTATTATTAAGGACGTAATTTGACAGTAAAATAATCTAGTTTTTTGGCAAATAAAAAGATACCAATATTAGCATTGCAGCATGATGGTGCGTGGGCTAAAGAGGAAAAGGAATCAGGCTTTTCAGTGGATATTTTTTCTGCGAAAAAAAAAAACCTATCCATACATATGAAGGCAAAATCCATTGTACAAAATCTAAAACTCAATAGCTAAGCTACTATCGATAGCTTAACTCAGGATTTGTTTGATGTGATTACACTTGAAATAAACATCAAAAGTCTCTTGTAAAAGTAACCAGCAACTGCTACTATACACAGAGGAGAGTACTATTTTTGGTGTTGTTCACTTGCCCCGAGTCTTCACTGTGCATACAAATATGCAATGTGTGAGACCATCAGAAGCATACTGATGAATGAAAGCATTGGAATATACTCGAACGAAATCTTAATCTTAGAAATTGAACAACGATGAAAAGAGAAGAACAGAAACATGCTAAAACAGCTTACTTGGCAGCAGCAGTGGGTCAAGATTTGTTATAGTTGGGGGATTTAACATGCAAGAAATCCTTGAGCACATCCATGACAGAGCCAAAATCCGCCTTAACAGAAACGGGAGGGTTGGCAAAACGCCCCATTCCAGGAATGGCCCCAGAGTGATAATCAATCTTACTCTGCGCAAACTTCAACCCATGCGCAGTGCTCACCACCACAACCCTCTCCCCGGCTCCAATAAGCCCACGATTCCTGAGCTTTATGAGAGCAGTGAGAGCCACCCCAGTGTGGGGACATATAAACATGCCAGTAGAATCAGCCTGCGCCATGGCATCCATGAGCTCCTCCTCCGTGGCCTCCTCCACAATCCCCTCCGAATTCTTCAGAGCATGGACGGCCCTGTCAATGGAAACAGGGTCACCAATCTGAATGGCAGAAGCAAAAGTAGTGTTGGCCTTCACAGCCTTAAACTCATTCCACCCATTCTTGTAGTACAAATACAAAGGGTTCGCATTCGCCGCCTGAGCGCACACAAGCCTCGGAACCTTCTCCACAAGCCCCAACTCCTTGCACATCTTGAATCCCTTGTAGAACGCATAGATGTTTCCCAGATTGCCCCCGGGAACAATCACCCAATCCGGAACCTCCCAGTTGAACTGCTGCAGAATCTCAATCGCCGCCGTCTTCTGCCCCTCCAGCCGCAGACTGTTCAACGAATTCGCCAAATAAATCGGCAATTCCGCGGTTATCTCGCGAATCAGTTTCATGCACCCGTCGAAGTCGCTGTCAATGCTCAGCACCAGAGCGCCATTCGAAACCGGCTGGATTAGCTGCGCGGTCGAGATCTTGTTCGCCGGGAGGAACACGATGGAGGGGATTCCCGCCGCCGCGCAGTACGCCGAGAGCGCGGCCGAGGTGTCGCCGGTGGAGGCGCATCCCACGCCGACCACCGGCCGGTTCATCTTGCGCAGACGGTTGACCTGACTGACCAGCACCGTCATGCCGAGATCCTTGAAGCTTCCGGTGTGGCTGATTCCGCAGTGCTTCACCCACAAATCGTTCATTCCGACGAACTGCTTCCCGAACCGCTCCGCCCAGAAGAGGTTCGAGTTGCCCTCGAAGGCGCTCACGATGTCGTCGGGGTCGATTTCCGGTAGAACCCACTCCTTCTTGCTCCACACACCTGACCCGTACGGCCACGTCGTCTTCCCCACGCGCGAGTCGAAGAGCGTCCGCCAGTACGCGCCGTCGAATCTCTTCAGCGCCTCCATGTCGTGCTGCACGTCCAGGAGCCCCCCGGAGCGGCTGCGGTACACGATTTCGTCGAGCGAGTAGGACTCCGTCGAGTCGAAGCCCGCGTTGAAGGGAACATACTTCGCCGTGAAGTTGTGCGCGTCGGCGGCGCGGTGGCGGCGCGCCTCATCCTTGATGTTTGGCGGCGGAGGCGAAGGAGGGGAGTGCTTCTTGTTGTTGTTGGCGGTGAGGTGGGAGGAGGGATCGAATGTGGAGGAGGTGCATGACACTATCGTGGAGGCGCAGCGGTTTTTATTGTTATGGATTGAAATCGAATGGTTTGGTAGAGTGGTGAAGGAAGGGTTCATCAGAGAAGACATCATTTTCCTTATTATCCTTCTTTTTTTGGATGAGAGAAAGCTAAGCGGTTAAGTGAAGTGAGTGATGAAATATGAATGGTTCTTATGTTTTTTTTTTTTATTATTATTTTCTTCTTTTCTGAAAGAAGAATGGGATTCCACCACCCACCTTCTTCATCTGCACGTGTAATTTATGGTTATAATTGTGTTGGATAATTAATAATTGAGGCACATTATAAAATTCTTAGTGACTCGTAATACTCAATTGTAATGGAAAAAATATTATGATTTTGATTCTGCAGTTGATTTTGGACTGAGTGGCAAAGGTTCGTACAGCTCAACCATGATTCCCTCGATTGATAAATTTAAAAGGCAGACAGAATCTTGATGAAACACGTGCTTTGGCATTAGTTTTTAATGAAATTTTTCCACTGATTTCGTTTTAAGAAAAAGGACGCAGTGATCAACTTGGGATTAAGAAAAGGAATCACGTCGTATCACTAAACTCTTGTGTCGGATTCTTGCCAATTCAGCATATTCGTGATTACCGGTTAGGGATGTTATTATATAGTGTAAAATAAATAATTAGTTTTAAAAATGTGATATATATATATATATATATAGTTTTAATTAACTTTTAAGTTATTAGTAGATTTAAATATTTTTCATTAAATTTTTGTTTATTGAATATTTAAAGTTTTTAATTGAGTGTTGATCGTTTCACTCTGTGTTACAATACAATATTTTATTATTAATATAAAATTATGTTATAGTTAATGTAAGATAATAAGTGGTTTTTTTATTTGATTACAAATATTTGAGTAATGTTTTGGCTATCATATTTTAATGATTTTTATGTCATCTTATGGTTTTCATGTCATCAATTATAATAATAAAAGGAATTAATATGTGGAGACAAATAAATCAAATGACGAGTAGGTAAGACAACAATCATGTTATCCAGTTGACAAAAAAATTAACTAAACTAGTTGAAAAAACAAACAAAATTAACACTGACCAAATAACATGATAATGATAATAATTATTGTGTAGTTGACGGTAGTGATAACAATCAAGATACCAAATTGAGTTTTTAGACAAGTTGGTACATTGTTTTTTAAATTAGTGTGTATTTATTTTTAGCTTTTGATATAATTTAAGTTATTTATATTTTAAAAAATAAATTTGAACATATTTTAAATTTTATAACATAAGTTCATTGATATTCCTTTGAGTAAGATGTTTTCTTTCAGCACTTGTTTGAAGGCTACAAATATTTAAACACTTTACTTTAGATTTTTTTATAGTAATAAATATAATTAATAAACAATTCATACTTTATATTTATTGTTTGTATAGTATTTTGAACAAGTTTTTTACTAAACGATATCCTTTAAAGTATTTTAATAGGTTTATCTATATCCTTGATTAAGTGTCTTATAAGCCTTGTTAGGTAATTAGTGTTTTAAATATGAAATTATTTGTCATTTACAATCATTTTAGCTAATAAATATGCTAATTTTTATTAAACTTGGCATCTAATAGTAAACTAAACTCCAGACTCAATGAGTTGTTGTATTATGAAAATTTAAATGTTTAAATAAAATACTATAGACCAAAAACTGATGTCAACTTCTTCTTAAAATAATTTGTTCATTAATTTGAATAATTATAACACATCGTTGATACATTATTGTTTTTCAAATAACACTCAACAACAAATATTTTTATTTGTGTATGACTAAAATTACTTAGGTAATCATTCACATATTTATTGTTTTGTACCTAGGTGACATGTTGAAGACATGTGAAAAATTCACTTTGTGCCTTTTAACAACAATGTGATGATTATGACTGAATATAACTATGTTAGGAATGTGAACATCTCAATTTGTGATTGTTAGATCTAAAGAGTTTGACAGATTGAACATGTTGTAGTAGTTGAGTTGTCCCCTCTTCGACTTTTATAAATACATAATGGATCACTTCTTTAGAAAACTACTTGCACTCGTATTTAAGTACTTAGATGAATAATGTTTTTGTCATCATGTTTCAAAAATACATTAGAGGGAGGTCATTTTCAATGAGGTGTAGTTATTATTATGACTTGATTTTATTATGAATCAAAGTGTGAATCTAAGTTTCACGAGGATAAATGAGAAAGTTGAGCAACATATAAAAAATAAAAAAAAAGAGTCACAAACTCAATGTATGAAGGTTTTGAATTGAATGTGGTGTCATTTTCTTGTATGGTGTGACTCCATTTTCATTCTTATTTGTCTCATCAATATTTTTCTTGCTGGATTTTCTCAACAAGTGATATCAGAATCGATGGTATATTTCATTAACCACTTAAATAAATAACACACACATTGTATTGTATATGTAACCTTATCATTAAACAACTAGAGAATGAAAAAGTATAGAAAAAAGATTGACTTAAAAAAATATTTATGATCAAACAAAAGTATTATATTGTTTATTTGAAATAAACTCTTATATAAGGAAAAAAATATTCAAAATTTAGAAAGAAGATAAGAAAATACTTTAATGGGATAATAGTTTTTATCAAATAAAGTTTAATAATTAACATTTTAACTTAAATAATAAAATATTTACAATCCTTTAAACTACTTATACTTAAAAAAAATCCTTCTGTGTGTTTAAATTCATTAGCCTCCTAGGAAGGTCGGTATGCACGGACCAAGTAATTATTTTAGATAAAAATATTAATAATTTAAAAGATACAAAACGTTCGAACAAGATTTACAAAATAGGTCTTATTGTGATGGTCAGATAATTTTTTTTGGGTTAGTCTGTTTTTTCAAAATAATAATTGTAATTTTAAAAGTAATAAATTTTACTTTATTAAAATATATACGTATAATTTATAAAATAAATTATTATATCTAAAATTAAAATTAATTTTATTTACAACATTTAAATTTTAAAAAATACATTATTTTGTCATCAGATTAAATATGTTTTTGTTCATTGTAAAATAAGATAATTTATTTCGCGTCGTATGATTTTATTTTGGTCTCTCTGTGACAACTTTTAATCCCTAAATTAGATAGCGTTAGCTACCTACTTATACGAGATTAAAAAATTAAATCACCAATGCATATGCTAGCACATGTCACAAAAAAATATACTAATCTATAGTAATATATATAAAATCATTTTCTCTTTAATATACATACTTTACATTATTATTTTGTTTTCAATTATATTTTAAAATTAAAAATTTATAACAAAAGTATATAAAAAATAAGCATTTGATATTAATATTTTTTAATTATATTTTAAAATAAAAAACATAAAAAAAATTATCTAAATACTAAAAATAACTACAGTGCAATAATTCATTATTTTTTTTATGTAACCATCATTATTAATGATATTTCTTCTCTTAAAATATACGGAGATACAAAGATTTTATTCTTCACTAGTATATATAAAATAAATGTTATTTCTTAAAATAAACATCAGAAACTAAAAATAGTGATTTAAATTTTTTAATGATGAAAAACAATAAAAAATATTTTATAAAGATTAAAATCAAACTTCACGCATTTATAAATATAAAAAAACAGTGATTTTAAACTGTTAGGAATGAAAAACAAAAAGAAAACTACAAAGATCAAAGTCAAAATGATTAAATTTTACACAAATTAGAAGTGCATTTAACGTTTTTTTATTTTTTTGAATTAATAATTTATTTTACTTTATTTTAAATCGAATATGAATTAGTTGTTGATCAGATATAAGACAGATATGAAAATAATTTAGCCTTTTTCCAATGTGGATATTAAGTTAGTGTGAGAGGATGTTCCTTACACAACACGCATGTGAATGTTTCGCCCGACCCAACATAGGGGGGTGCAAAGATAAAAAACGCAATCTGGCCCAAGTTAGTACGAAATACACATTCATCATCTTTCATACGAACAAAAATCTTGAGGTTTTTACTTCCTGTAACTCCATTATTACTAGCCGTATGCTCATATTATCAATGAAAAGGACTAAAATGCCCTCCTTACTGTACCATATCACCACTATTGTTGCTGTTATCACGATCACTGCATCTCCACTCTTCATTACACTCTTTACAAAAAAAAAAAGAAGGAAAAAAGAGCTTGTTTTAGAAAAAAAAAATGTTCTAAAAGTTAAGCTTGTTCTGGAAAGTTGTTTCAAAACATATGTTTCAAAAAGCTCATTCACGAAGGTTCTATACATGTTCTATGAAATTTTGTTTTGGAAAGCTCGTTCCAAAACATATGTTTAAGCTCGTTCAGAAAGGTGCTATATGTGTTTCAGAAATTTTATTTTAAAAAACTCATTCTAAAATGCATTTCACATATTTTAACAAATTTGTTATGAAAATCCTAGTTCAGAAATTCAACGAAAAATCTTATTTTGATAAACTTGTTCTATAAGATTTCAAAATCAAGTAATACGGATGTGGTTAAATGGTTATTTTAAAAATCATGGGATGCATGAAGAAAAAGTGTAATCTTAATACGTCTAATTTTTTTTATCAAGATAATATCATCCATATATATATGATCTTAGTCCTGAAAATAGACTATATATAACCACTTGTGTTAAAAATGAAGAGAATACTCAAATCCCATTAATGGTAGAAACCTTGGTAACTGCTATTATTCATAATTTTATTGGAGATCCAAAAA
>Ga0209489_100420_pt1 | contig 77795 bp, 35 predicted proteins | sample SiratrowhiteBW_FD_187527 | JGI IMG/M metagenome (GOLD analysis project Ga0209489, IMG submission 187527) | Root nodule microbial communities of legume samples collected from California, USA - Siratro white BW (SPAdes) (version 2) | ecosystem: Host-associated > Plants > Roots > Nodule | place...
ATATATATATATATATATATATATATATATATATATATATATATATATATATATATATATATATATATTGTTATTCATAATAAATTTATTATATTTTTAATATATTACAGACCAATCCGCTTAAATGTTAAGATACCATAATAAAATTTAGCTATTTTGTTAAAAAAGTTATCATCTATTAAGATTCATTTAAAAATCTAGAATCCCAGGGAGAAGATGTATATATGATTGATGTAGGACATTTTCAGTAAATAATCTAGTTTTTTTTGGTAAAAGTTTTTTAACCTTAGAAACATATTTTGACAAGATGAACTCCCGATATCGAATTCAATTAAATCGTAAGAGGAAAAATCCCTCAACATATAAAAATAATAATAGTGGTTTAATTATGGATAAAAGCATATTGCCTTTTTTTTCAATTTTTCATATTTAAAATGTCACTCCTCAATGAAGACAAAATTAACTTTCTACCCTCATCTCCTCACCACAAAAGAGCTTTGGTGAGTTCTGACTGACTTGTTATTTGGAATGATACACCACCACAACATATCTTTACCAGCTGTACACAACAATGTTTCTTTCCCTTGTCCTTTTCTTTTCTTGTTGACGTAAGATTCAATTTACATAACAAAAACAATACCCATAACACATAATTTAACCAATTTGTGAAACTAGGACCAACTTAATCAAATTGAGTTGATGTTAAGGCTAAAATTATATTTAATGTAGTATCATCTAATCGAGTTATACGAAAATTTGTTAGTGAGTGAATTTTGTTATAATATTTTTTACAACATATTTTTAATATACATAACATTTGAGTCAATTTTTTCAATGAATATCAAATATAATGGGTAAAAAGTGAGGATACTTTGTTAATCTATTCATAATTAATGATATAGAATCAGATTTAAATTTTTTTAACAAAAAATAAAGTAGATTATATTGATGAAATTGTAAAAAATAATTTTTATATTGTTTTGGTATGATATTATTTACATGATATTTGTTCTCACTTTTCTATTCTACTCTTTGTACATAAGAAAAATATATTTAAAAGTATCAACTTAAATAAATAGAGGTGTCAAATTATCTAAATCCATTCTTGGCTGTCATTATCAACTAGATGGAACTCAATGATAATAGTTACTTTTTAAGAAACATAACTATGAACCCTAACTTTCGTTTCAGATAAATTTGTTTTGAAGATGAAGATCCTAGTTAAACTAGAGAAACCCATCGTTATTACCTTTTACATGTTTCCAACACTTTATATTAACAACTTAATTAATTAATTTATATGTATCCTATGTCCATGTAAAATAAAGTAATAGTATTAAGGAAAGAGTTTGTAGATAAATAAAACTCATCCTTCCTCTTTAGAGAATAAGCAAATATGCATGTAAAATAGAAAAAATGTACAAAGTGAAAATTTTAATATATATATATATATATATATATATATATATATATATATATATATATATATATATTTTTATCTCACCACTTTCTTTCGTCATGATTTAGTAGAAAATAATTATCTCTAAAGATATAATTATATTAATAATATATTAATATGTAAAAAAAGATGTGACAACCCTCATAACTTATAATCCTTCTGGCAACTCATTATTCCTTCTATATTAATTAAGGATGATATGAATATATAAGATATATAAAACATGAATTGGTCATTTTAGAATAATCATGACTTTTATGTCAGAAATAAATGTTAAAATCTACATGCTTATTTATCTAAAAATAATCCAATTAGCAATGATATCTATATTCCAACTAATTCCTAAAAAGATTGCCTTCATCTGTTTAAGTTGATGCTTTTTATTTTTATCATGTATGACAAAATAAGAAAGTGAGAACAAATATCATATAAAATAATATTATATCAAAATAAGATAACATCGTCTTTACAATTTTATCAATAATATTTCTTTTTTATTTTATATCAAAAATATTTGAATTAACTTTATAGTGACTAGTTGAAAATAAATAAGTTTTACATGATTAACAAAATAACACAAGATGATGATCTCATCTTAAGTAATATTTGAGTAATATTTATTTATTTAAATCTTTAAAGTCAAATCTTTAATTAAAATATCATCAAATCTTTATTTATTAATAATTTTACTATTTATACTAATTTTTAGATTATTTTTATCATACTCATTTGTCAAATAAAACAATAATAAATAATGAATATTAAAATCAATAAATATAAGTACATAGATAACATAAATTAATAAAGATAATTAATATGGAACTGGAAATAAATTAAATAATATAAATATAAATCCATAAAAAGAATAATTGTAACTGAAAATAAATTCAATGATACAAACATAAATAAATAAAATAAATAAAAGGATTAATGCTAACTAAAAATAAATTAAATAATATAAATATAAATATAAATATAAATAAATAAAATAATTCATAAAATAAATAAAATAATATAAATATAAACTAGTAAAGAGAATGAAATTAAGAAGAAATTTATAAAACAAATAAATAAATAAAACAGTAAATGTTTTGTACCTCTAAGCAAATTAGACAAAAAAACAAAAAAAGATGGTTAAGTTCTTTTTTCCTTTTTTTCTTCTCTTCCCTCTCTCTCTCTCTTCCTTTCTCTTCTATTACTTTTTCTTTTCCCTCTTTCCTTTCCTCTTTTTCTAGTTAACTTTCACCCCTATTTATTTTAAAATTATCTTTTTTATAATCCGTTTTAGATAAGTTTTTATTTATCTTCTTCTTCTTAATTAAATTTTTAATTTATTTTTTATTATTTTTAAGTTTTTTCTATTTTTATTTCTTTTATTATTATTATTATTTTTTTTAAGAAAATGACAATATTTTTAAATAATTCAGAATAATATAATTTAATACATTGTTTTTAGAAAATATTCTATTATAAATTTTAAGTTGTTACACTTTTGATTTATTTCGTTATTATTATTATTGTTTTATATTATTTTGATAAAATAATAATATTTTTAATAATTCAGAAATAATATAATATTAACAGATTGTATTAAAAAATATTATATTATAAATTGTGAATATATTACGACTACTAAGATAAAAATTTAATATGAAGATAAAAATAGAATAAATTTGTACTTTAAAAATAAAAATGAGAAAATGAAGTTTACACTCATTCCGTCTTATTCTCATCTCTAATTTTAAAATCCATATATTTTAGAAAACATATTTCAAAATACAATCAAACAAATTTCAAATTATGAATTTAGAAATATCTTCCGGAATTACAATTCAAGGTTATCATTATTAATGATATTTTACTATTCTATAAATGTTAGGATAAGAGAAAATAAAATTAAATTTTTAAAGAAGAGGGAGGTGAAGGCTGGAAAACGTGGGGTGCAGTATGAAAAACCCTCAAAATTTATTTAAAGCACATAGGCCTAACTTTAGGCAAAAACTTGCTGTACCCCATCATTTTTTACGCTTACCATGCAAAATTATAAAGTATCCTTTTTATTAGATTTCGAAGAATACTTTCTGAAATATTTTCAAAAAATATTTTTTGAAATATAAATTTATGTTTTGGAAAACGATTTTTAAAAATATATTCTGAAAATTTTTTCTGAAATGTAAATTTTATATTCTAAAAAATATTTTCTGAATATAAATTTAAAATTATTTTTCAGAATATAAAAAGAAATTAAAACCTATATTTAGAAAGTATTTTTTCGAAATTTATTTTTACTTAAAAAATATTTTTAGGATTTTTTAAAATTGATGGGTGCAGGTCACAAATGATGGGGGTGGAGAACGTTTTTGCCTTAACCTTGTCGGGCCTAAAGGCCCAATGGTACAAAGCCCAGTTTAACAATCTGTCCGTTTCGGTCAGACCAATAACAATTTTAACGTTGTTTTCTTGTGGACTTTCGAGACAAAATTGTAAGTGAAAAATAAAATGTTTTAAAAAAATGGCTGAGTAAGTTTCATTTTCACAAAATTTATTTTGAATATTTAATAAATATTTTTCCTTTTAATTTTCAGGATATAATAAGTTAAATATTTTTATATAAGCCTCTAAGTAAAATATTTTATTTAATTATTTTGATTAAATTTTTGAAATGTTTTTAATTTTTTTCTTTTATTCTTTAATATTTTTTATCATAACAATCGATATGTTTCTTGTCTGTTATAAGTTTCATAATAATGTAAAGAATAAAAGCAACTTAATAATTAGTTAACACTCAAAATTATTTGAGATACGAAACAACTTAAGAGACATGTGAGAAGTTTAATTGATATAGAAAAGACTTAAACTAAAATAACTAATTACGTATTTAATTTTAAAAGTATATATATTAAGATAAAAATAATAATACATTGTTTAAAAATATAAAAAACTTTTAACTTTTAAGCATCTTAATTATACTTTTTCACAATAATCGATTGTTGAAGATTATGTGAATACTGAATGAAAATTCTGGGGGAAAGAATGTGTTTAAACATCCAAAGTTAACATCACCTATGACTTATATACCTTATTCTTGTATAACTTTTGGAATTTTATCAAAAGTAAGAGAATCAAACAATGGTTTCCAAACACATACTAACTTTTTTATCACCATCAACTAGTTGATTTGGCATCTCAAACATATATTCAAAAGAAAAAAAAAATCATTCAAAAAATAAAGGGGAATGCAATAATGCCGTAACTGGAATGCATTTGTGAAGAAAAATGCTCTTTTGATTTGTCATTGTGTACATACTCAGACAGTGACTTGAAGAAGGAAAGAAAAAGCGATGTATGCACTAATTGTTTTTATTACACGTTAAGTTTCAACGTCAAAAGACAAAGTGAGAACGTAATACACACACAGCCACATATTTGTGTTCCTTTTCCTAGTGTGAGGGAAAGGAAAAAATTTGAGCAAAACATCATTTGGGAAACATGTATTTTCTATTTTCCATGTTCCTTTATTTGAAAGCTAGCTGGAGAATTTTGACTTGTTTTTCACTTTAAAAAGAATAAATGGTAATTATCCAGTGAGTACATAGACCCTTGATATGGCATTTTCATGTTTTGGTTTAGGACATTAAATTCTCTAAAGATTTTTGGTATAATATTTACTTTTTGGTAACATGATAGAAGTAATTAGCAGCAGTGTATATAGATTGTAAAGTTAAGTGGATGAAGTGATTGGTGTAAGAACATTGAATAGCATAAATGCATGTGGGATATGATGGACTCCACCAGCACATGAACACTAAGGACCAAGCACCTTTAGTTGAGGCCTAGATGGCCTTTATGAGAAAGTCCTTTAACCATGTCCAATAAAAGTTGTGTTTGCAAGCTTACGAATCATCACCACCACACAAACCCCACTCAACTAAAAATTGGATCCTCATTTCGAATACAAATGGTACATCACCCTCATGTTGATTTATCACTGTTCTTCAATATCAGACACACCTAATCAAATTTAAACTAAATGCAACATGTTTTTAACTAGTCTAATTTTTCAATTATCCTATTTTAAGAAAATTTATTTATGTTCCAACTTCAAGTCCTTTGAGATGGCTATCATTAGATCAATCAGGGCATTTGAGGTATTGTCCGTTTTAGAGTTCAGTGGGTTCGTCATGATTTTGTCCTTAAAAGATATCTCCAAAGATTAAGGCTTTGTTTGGTTGGGGAAGTGAGAGGATGAATTTAAAGGCATTTGAGTAGATTGTGTGTAGATGAGAGGGTTGTTTGGATTAATGGATGGATGACAAGATTTGAAGGGATTAATTATGAAAGTTTGGGTTTGATTTGATAGATGTTATAGATTTGTTTTTATTTTTTTAATTGATATATTTCTGAAATTACTAATTAACCCTTATAAAATAAGATGGAAAAAAATTAAAATAATTGGATTAAATTTATTTTAATATAAAAAATATAGAAACTGAATCAACTAACTAAATATTTTTTAGTACGTTGATAATGATTTTATCTAATCTAACTCCTGAACATCCTTACTTTTGTGTTTTAATAATTTTATATTTAAAAAAAAATAAAACTATTTTTAAGATGAATAAAAAATATTTTAAATAACATCTTCTCCTCTTAATTTTATCATAAATATTGAATTAAAAAAAGGAGACAAAAATATTTTTTTTTCTGATTTACTTCAATTAAACATTAAGTAAACATAATTTCTAAAGTCAAGGTATTTTGTAATTTTCACTTTAAATCTGTGTATATGAGCGAAGATTCAATCCTGCAAATCTCTCCTTCCAAATTAGGTCAACAAACCACCTTCATCCACTCAAATCCATCCTTTTGAACAGTAAATCTCCTTAAATCAATCCAATCAAACACAACCTAAGAAAGAAAAATATATATAAACTGATTTTGACCTCAATTTCTAACTAATGTAAGAACACCGAATAATTTTTGGTAACACATTTATTTTGAAATATAGATGTGAGAATATGAATTAAATAATATGGTATTTTTCAATATTAAGTGAGACATGATGAATTAATTTTGTAGCCTTTGGACAAAAGGGATTGCACTGAATTCTGTATTCAAATTGTGTTAAGTTTAAGGCCTGATTGTTGTGGTTTGGGCAGTGTGCAACAGCAAAGTGGCCTACCATTGGCAGAAAAAACTGAGAGGCAGAGGAAGGAACAGATTCGTTATGATTGGTAAAGTTTTTCATGAAAAAGAAACCAAACTAAATCAGTTTTATGATTGCGTTCCACGTTTTCAAATTACTTTGCCAAAGCAAATTTTGGTCTTCACAACTGGGTTCGTTGGTTTTATCACCTTTATCTGAAAAATGCATGTTTGAATTTCGTGTTAGTTTAATCCAAAGACAATTTAAAATTACTTTAAATAATTTTATCTTTTATATTTCAAACGTACTACTCATAGATTAGGGTATTTGTTAGATTTGTTTATACTATTTTTCTCTTATTTTCTAATTTATTTTAGGAACGAGTTTAAGATGGATTTCAATTTCAACCTTTCATAAAAATGTTTCTTTTCGAAATTTCACCTCTTTTCATGTGATTTTATTTATATATTTTTTTTACTGACACCTTTATATATTGATTTGAAATTTAAATTTGCAATTGGATAATTGGAATTTAATTTGTTCTGGTTAATAATAAACCATATAGTTTGGGTGCCTATGAATTGAGTAAAAAAAGATTAGATGCATTTCATTGTAATTTGCTGACTTTATTGCATGTTGATAATTGTGTAAGAGGTTAGATTCATAATTGAGAATAAAGAGTTTACTTGTCAACAAATTAAGCTTTCTTTTATCAATGGATAAATTATATTAGAAAAATAGAATGTTAGTTATTTATTCAGAAGGAATTTATAATCGAAGGAGATTTCATTAAGAAATACTTGAAAGGATTCCAAGCCTTCCCACTTTTATGTCTTGATATTTTAAGCTTAATTAGAATGTAAAACAAAAAAAAAAATTAATCGTTTGTTTTCGTTTACTTATCAAAATCATAAAAGATTGATTGTGTTATTTAGTAAAGTATAATCCTCATGAGAGTATTTTTGTCATAATTTTTTTGTTTTTCTTTTCTCATTCATAACATATATTTTTATTATTTTTATCATTTTTCACATAAGGTAACATTTTATGAATTTTAACTTTTTATCACATAAAATAGATGACACTGGTAGAGAAAAAACATTAATTTTATTAATTTTATTATTTTTTAGATTTTTAATATTTATAATATTATTTATTGTAGCCATTACTCTCTTTATATATAGTATTTTTTTTATTGTTTCGGTATTATACTTCAAGATAATGATAATAATAAATAGTAATTTTTTTTAATATCACACTGCAACTTTAATCATTATTTGTTAACATAACGAAAATATGACATATACTTAAGTGTAGATTTATTTTATTTTATTTTTAAAAATTTAGGTGAAAATATTTTAAGATATAATAAAATATCAATAGTAAAATACATTGTATAAAAATAATATATAATTAAAACACTTTATTTATAAAAAAAATTGCAAGAATTTAAAAATAAAAAAAAACTACAGTTATAAATACCTTCAAACATATATTTTATCAATAAAATTTAAAATATTAAAACATTAAATAAATATATCTTAACTATTAGTTTAGTTACTTTCCAAATATGGCCTAATAGTTTTTCATTTATTTTTAACTAATTTTTTAAACTATTTTCCAAACATATAAACTTGGGACAAAGTTTCAGGTAAATGGAAAAAAAATGAAGGAAAAAATAAGATTTAAAATGATTAATTAGTAAGTTGAAAATTGATCATATATAATAAAATTTAATTATCAATAAGGGAATAAAATATAAATACATTTTTTAAGAAAATAAAGTAAAGGTATGATAGATGAAAAAAATGTACTAAAGATACCAAGAAAGTAAATAAAATAAAGTTTATTTATCTTAAATATTTCTAAACAAATCTGTTTTTTTCTAAAATGAAATATAACTGCAAAACTTTTTTTATATATATTTAACAAGAACAACAATAAATTGCATCACCAACTACCAAAAAAAAAAAAAAAAAAAAAAAAACAAATAAGATCTAGACATTACATAGGTCTGTTTTGTGGGACATAGTAGAGATATTGGTGATTGAGAAAGCATCTCCTTGCAAGCCAAAAATGGTGGAGATGGAGGATACAATGTGGTGGTCCTTCCCTCCATCAATGGAGCTCTCACTTCACACACAATGGACCTTACTTCAACTTCATCCAGATATACATCTAATTTTCTTTATTAACTTTCTTCATCACTAATTTTGGGTGAAAATATAAATCTAGCTACATCTCAACCATATACTTATATAAATAATTATATAGCTAAATCTAAATTTTGCTTACTGATATGTTAAAACTATTATTAACAATTAGAGTGAATTAATATCATATATTTTAAAAGTTGAAAAATAAAAATATAATTATTTCTTTTTATAAAAACTAAAATGGCATAGTCCCGAAAACTACAAAAAATCTTACTTTTAAATTGTGAACTTTCTTCAAAAAAATTAAGAAAAAGAAAAAACTTTTGTGTACACTTTTATTTTATTTAAATCCTTTTGTCAATAAGGTAAAGTATTTGAGGAATAATTTTTTCCGGAAATAATTGAATCAGATTTAATGTTTGAAAATTAAATAGAAATTATTACATATCCACTACCCCTGCATATATGGTACAATTTTTAGAGTATAAAAGTACAATTTTGTTTCTAGGTAAGAGTACGATGCTGATGCAGAAAAAAGCAACTAAGAAACAACATTAATTGCTAATCAACATCCAATGCAAAGTAATAAATATTTTCAGGACATTGATATTCATGATGTTGTAAATAACCACTATATGTATAATTATTGTTTATTTTGTTAGTATTATTACAAGTTTGAGAACTATTTTCAACAAAATAGAATATAATATACTTAGTTCATAATCAATGCCAACGTTACGTGAATTTATTATCACGACCTTAATTTTGTTTTTTAGACAAGACAGAACCCACCTTAATATTTTTTGTTTTTATTTGTCTAGGAAACTAGAATATTCTTCCACCTATTCTTATTTGAACTTAGACATAGATTTGTTTATTGTTATTTCTATCCAAAAGAATTAATCAGTTCAAATCCCATAAAGGAACAATGCCAAATTTCGTACATTACATTATAAACAAGTTGATTTGTAATCCACAGAAAGTTGATATAATTCCAAAATTTATACGCCATGCAATAGAAAACCAAAAGTTTTAGATGCGTATTGTTTATCAATTATCGTACATTGCATCATAGTGATTTGTCTTGCATGGAAATTTGATATTGCTCCAAATGAGATGATTTATTTTTCATTATCCTATAAATTTAATATAGTTATATATATTGTGTAGTAATGGGCATGCATTACACATAAAAATTTGAAATTTCTTAAAAACTCAACAAGAAAAAAGATAAGTGTAAAGCTTACTACACCAATACATAAAATATAGATGCAATAACCAATAAAGTGATCACATGGATCATAATTAATCACCTTAAATGTTTCATCGAGATGGAATAATAATAATAGATGTTAGCAAGGAAAATATAAGACAATCCATACAATTATTTGGGAAGAGGACATTCACTTTAATTATCTAGTGATCAAATCAAAATATAATAATATGATATCATGGAAATATGATAGCATGAAAATTACACACAAATCTAATTATGATATAGCTAGCTTAGAATTAAGTGGGGGCAAAGTGTTTTGAATATTTTGAAGGAGCATAGATTCTTATCCTAAATACATAATAGAAATTTATGACTTTGTCATTATTCTCTTTATGTGAATGTTTGTTTATTCCTTATTTAATATTATTTATTTCTTATTGATAAAAGGCAATCACTTTGAATGTGACCTATTTTTAATCTAACAAAGAATGATTTGTTTTATTGAGTTTTTTATGCAACTTGTTTTAAGAACTCTGTCTTTGAATGAGTAGAAATTTCAATTACTCTTTGTTTTCACAAATATAATTTGTAAAATGTAGTAGTTTTTTTAAGCAACGAAAACATTCTTATATAAACTTCGTAGCAAAGTAAACGAGATATTCTTGATGGCAATAAATTGTTCTTGCTAAATTTTACAAATCCTTCAGAAACAAATTAGTTGATTATTTTGAATAGTAATTGATTACTTGTGCAACCCATGTTTCAAGAACTTTTATATATTCAATTATATATTGATAATTGTAAAACATCGGCATCGAAGCCTATTTTCCTTCATTCTTCCTTTTCTTCTTATTTCGTTTCCTCATTTCCTCCCCTTCTTCTTTTTCTTCAGCTCGTTTATTTTTTCTCATTTATGTACACATCCCTCTTTACTTTTTTTTTTTTTTTTTTTTTTTAATTTTTTTTTTATTTTTTTTTTTTTTTTTTTTTTTTTTTAAAGTTATTTATCATATTTTTTCCGAATAAATCCTACCATTTAGAAGTAGTTAGATATAAAACAATTTTCTCCAATCAAAAACCATTTTAGAATAAGTTTTTTTTTTTTCTAAAATATCTTTGTTTTTCTAAATTATTTAGTTCTATTTATGAGTGTTTTAAAGTTTCACTAACTTTAATAGTTAAAAAATGTTATTCTCTCCATAGTCCATATTATTGAGTGTGTTTTTTCCTTTTGTTTATTACATGAAAAAAATTGTTAAGTAAGAGAAACTCTTTACAATTTTATTGTGATTAGTGGAAGGACGTGAATAAAATTATTGATATTGTGCTTTCAAGTATTTGAATTTAATTGGTGGTGCTTAAATACTCTTTATTTTGAACTTCATATTGAGTTTGAAATGGTCAAATTGAATTGTATTGACTAAAAGAAATAAAATTTATAATAAATATTCTTAATTGTCATTTTAAAGTAGTTTGAATGACTTTTAGATTTGAAACTTATTTTGGTGAATTTTGTACTATTATAGATTTTACATAATTTTACTTACCATAAAAGAATTCACTCAACAAACCTCATCTAAAGAATCAAGTTTGTTTTCAAAGCCTATTTTTTTTAGCAAATATTGATTCACATAGTGATTTTAATAAACTCACCCACCACATATCACCTCGAAAGCAATAGTATAATTTTCTATTTAAATTCACTCACCAAATTAGATCTAGCTTAGTGAATATGTTATGTTTTTAAAATGTGTGTTGTAATTAAAATGTATGGGTTGTATATAATTGAGAGTGTGCATGCATGCATGTGTGTATACACATGTTTGTGTTGAGATGACATTTGAATAATTATATGTATGTGTATTGAATTGAGTATCTTTTGTTGGATTGGATGATTTGAGATCAAATACTTATTATGATAGGTTGAATCAGTATGTGATTTATGGTATTAAGTCCATAAACTCATTATTGAAAGGTATCATTATTTTACTTATGTTCTAAATTACATGAATTAAGGCATCAGGTGTTGAAAAGTTGAGGAAGAATTCTTGCACCATTATTATATATGTTTGATTGTACGACTAGTTGTACAATAAACTTATCATAACTTGTGGATGGGATTGAGATCCACGTTTAAACCAAAAATGTTTAGAATAACTTAGATGTTAATCTTTAATGGGACATGTCATAACCAAACATATAAAAGACTTATATTCAAAACATTTTCCTCATAAAGTGAAATAAGGATATATCAGATAAATGTAAAATCATGTTAATTATTCATCAAATTTATTAAACGCAGGGTGCAAGGCTCTTCCTTGTTATAACTTCGTAAAATAGTTATAAGCTTATCATTTGATGGATTGTTCCATCTGAACTTTGTTTGTCCGACGATAGAGTCTAGTCTCTTAAAAAAATTTCTTCCTCATATGTTTTACCTTAATGGTTTTTGTCAACATCATGTCTTTTTCAAGCAATAATTAAAAATCACAATTCAGTCATTCAAGAGTCTTAGTTGTTAAAGTAAATATTTGCATATTTTCATAGATACATATTTATAGTTATATACATATATGTATCTACAAAATTTCAGAATATTGATTCACTGTATTTAAGAAATTTGATCTACTGATACAATATAGAAGAGATAAACATGTATCATAGTTGTTGGAATAGTAAAAACAATGGTGATTAGTCTGGAATAGAGATGTTTGTGGTTCCATCTAGTAAAATTAACAAAAAGTATCCATGTCTTCTAAATGTTCTTGTATTATTTTGCACATCCACATTCCTCTACAATCTTGAAAATGTAGTGTTCACCACGCAAAAAATTGTCCCACAAATGCAGATGTCATGCATATGTACTTAAAATATATATATCATATTTATAAAAGAAAAAGAACACACATGAAAAATAAAAGAAGTGAGAATATACTTGACATAAGTATATATATATATACACACACATGTATCACACATGTATGTATGTATGCAAAATAATAACAGTCTCATTTCCTTGCTTGAATATTTTTTAAGATTGATGTGTTGATCTAATAGTGTTTTTTATCTTCTGAAGTTGTTGTTTCTCTTTCAAAAGTGTGTGTACCCACATTATGGTAACAGTCATATCTATAGTGACTTGTAATTAGGGATGACAGTGGACTGGGATGGGTGTGGGTATAATTTTTTTGTCTCATCCCTATTTCTATTGGGAACGGATATACTCGTACTAGTGCATGTACATGCCTCATTGTTGTTTCAAATATTAATTAAATAATCTTTTTTGTAAAAAATAAAAACTACAATAGAGGAAACATGATATTATCAAGTAATCAATGTTAAAAGGATCATTTTTTTTCTCTAATGTCAAATATCAAGAAAGAAATTATAATTTTATACTAAAAAAGACAAATGAGAGTATCAAATAAAAATTAAATAAAGGTCAAATAATTATAAAAAAGAGTAAAAATTATCAAATGCATGACCTAAAAATAATTTACAACACTAAAGACAAAAAAATTAATATAAGTTTTTTTAAGTTACCCAATAAATTAAAAATGTTTTAGTAATTTAAAACAATGACAGGTATGAGGACGATAATGAGTATTTGGAAGAGTATGGGGAAAAGGACAAGGTGAATAATTACATGATCATCTATATCCCCATACCCAATTTAAAATATTGAGTATTACCCATACCCATATCCTATAACCAATCAACAAGAGGATTTCTCATCAAAATTGGGATAGGTTCACACAATACTGGCAGGGACGAATTCATTCTCTGTCCCTACTTATAATGATTACATCTCTCTTAAATTGAATTCTAGTTCTGAATTTTGGTTCCAATTGAATTAAAATTTCAATGGTTAATTTGTAAAAGATAAATCGTTCAAATAATTGGTAAAAACATAATTTAGTAATTAACGCAAGTAAGCTTTTTAATGCAATAAAAGAAAATAATCTTAGTTGTCTTATCACTTGCATTAAATTTGTCATATCATGACAATAATTAAGAATCTCTTATTCTTACTTTCATTAGAATCATCTTTAATTATAGTCTTTGTTAGTACTTTCACAAGACTAATGATTTGATGAAGCCATACAAGACATGTCCAACAAGACAAAGCAAACAAGCCATTGAATATGGTTTAGGTCTTGGTCTGGTGTGAGTGGGTTTAGGCTTGATTTACAAAGAACCTATGCATAGTCAAGGAGAAATCCAACAGCACAAAGGTCTAAAAGTGTTTAAAAATTTTAAACTAAAGAGTTAGCCAAGTTTTGGATTAAACTGGTTTTTTAAATACTGCACTGGGCTCAAATAAAGTGATTCTCGTTTTCATGAAATCAAGTTATTCGATGCCTAGTAGAACTGAATTAACGATTTTTCTGAAAAATTGAATTGGGTCCTTTTCTTTTATAAAAACAGTGAGGTTTCTAAAATGCGCCATAACACAGATACGGAAATAGAGAATCATTACAGCAGAAAAACCAGTGAGAAACACTTTAGTGAAATTGAGAGTTCTTGAGGAAAATCAATTGAGGCTTTTTGTTGAAGAGTAACGTTTGATCAATTTTGTGCTATTGGAGTTCTTCAACACTGTGCAAAGGCCTCTTCAGCACGCCAATCAGGGAGTTTTATTTTTCTTTACCATTCTTGATCCCTTTCTGTATCAAGATTTGTGTAAATTGATTGCAAATCTGTGAAACTGTTGAAATACTGTATTGTTGTAGGCTATAGGTTTTAGCCTGTGTGTGATTGTTGATTTGAGTGGGGACTATATAGAGTAGGTGCTCATTTCAGTGGGTGTTTGATTCTTATGGGGAGTAAGAATTGTGTAATTGTTTGTGTGTAAACAATTGACTAAAGTTAGTGAAATTTTCTTTGCTTGAGGGGTAAAGGAGACTAGATGTAGCCCTTGAGGAAGGGTGAACCAGTATAATTGATTGTGTTCTGCTGTTCTTGACCCTTCTCTTTTAATTCTGTATTTTTCTTGCACTGCACATTGTGTTTAATTGAAAGATTGAATTAATTTCTGGTAATCTTGATAAAATTGGTTTAAGTTCTTTGTTGTATATTGAGGTTGTTCCCTATAACTTGAACTCATTGTTGGTTCTAATAAATCTGCTGTAGCTGTCAAAGAAATCTTGCTTAACAGATTATTTTTTTTCTAATTCTGTATTACATATAAGATTCTAGATCTGTGATTTTACAGAGAATGGAACTTTGGCTGAATTGTTATAATAGTGCAGAATTTGTGTTCTTGTTTTGTGTTCTTGGTATAACTGGACAATTGAATCTGCATTTTGAATAATTCTCAAGTCTGTATTAATTGCTGGTGTTAGGAAAGTTTATCACATTTGTTAATATTGACTGAAATCAATTTAGAGCTGTATTTCAAATTGGTATTTTGTAATTCCGTTCTTCCTTGCTCTCATTCAAATTTGAAATTTTGTGTGATTCAATTCTTAGTGTAATATTGCTCTTAAAACTGTGTGAACTTGATCTGCATAAGGTGCTGATATGTGATTATGAATCTGCTATATGTGCTGTTTGAAATATTCTATCTGCCTGTAAAACAAATTGATTCATTCGTGACTTGAATCAATTTATTTCTTTACTGAACCTTATATCCTTAACACCGAGATTCATTAAAGTTTTTCAAATTGCGAAAACTGTTTTCAAAGATCTAAATTGGGAAAAATCTTTCAAAGTTCAATTCACCCCCCCTCTTGAACTCAGCCTAAAACGTTTTCAGTCTTGTAAGTTTATCTATTCATCTTATGATATTTAATCTTTTTCAAATGATTAGTTAAGACTATGAATATGTTATCATATTCTAATACTTAGATGAAATAGCTTACTTCGTTCATACGATTTTTCTTTATCTATTTTTCATGTATGTTTGTAGGCCATTTGTCCTTGTCATGAATTTGTCATGCATGAGTTATATTCTCACATCCAATTTTGTTTTCTCTAATGTCTCTCCAAATTGTATCAGACTAAGCATTTCACAAAGTCCTAGGGTTTTTTACTTTGGTAGTAATTTAAACGAAAACTTCATGTTTAATTGTTTTCTATCTTCATTATACAAAGATTCTACGTCTCCGAATTTATTAGACAAAATTTATAATTACTAATGGTGGATTAGATGCAGTATTTTTAAGAAAATCATTTTTTTATTTGTCGTAATACTAGTTCAAATTATTGATGAAGCATATAAAATTTTATTCAAATCATTCAATCATAATAGTTAAAAATAATATATTATACTTTTAGAATGTTAGAAAAGATGTTTAATACTAATATTTTAGAAGGTGTTTGTTCCTATTGACTAAAAATAAGATTTGTTGTAATCAACAATGTTTTGAAATAGATCAATAGATCTAATAGAGTTTATTTGATTTTTTATTCATTTAAATCAAACCATGACTAACTTATACCTTTGATCATAATTTATTTATGCAAAAAGATCATTTGATAACTCCAATGTCAACAGTAACATGGCATGCATGTCTTGAATACGTAACAAAGGGTAATTTTGGTATTTTAAAATGTGTGCTCACTAAAATGAAATTTGTGAATCAAAATTTTAATTGCTTGGTGCGGGTTTACGAAAGCGGAAGTGTTTGACCAAATTACTGAGGGAGTTAGCGAGAAATGGAAGTTGAGTGTTTTTGAAATGGAAATAGGGGAAAACCAAACCACGAAAAACTTAGAACACGTCGACAAACCATCTACGAAAATGGAACGACAGAGGCATAGACCTTAATGCAAAGACAGAGCCAACTATGCTGATAGGAAACTTTATGAGATTTGTTAATAATGACTGAAATCAATATAGAGTTGTATTAGGTATTTCAAATTAGTATTTTGTAATTCTGTTCTTCCTTACTCTCATTCAAATTAGGAATTTTGTGTGATTCAGTGCTTAGTGTAATATTGTTCTTGAAACTGTGTGAACTTGATATGCATAAGGTGTTGATATGTGATTGTGAATTTGCTATGTGTGCTGTTTGAAATATTCTATCTGCCTATAAAACAAATTGATTCATTCGTGACTTGAATCAATTTATTTCTTTACTGCACCTTATATCCTTAACACCGAGATTCATCAAAGTTTTTCAAATTGCGAAAATTATTTTCAAAGATCTAAATTGGGAAAAATCTTTCAAAGTTCAATTCACCCCCCTCTTGAACTCAGCCTAAAACGTTTTCAATTGGTATCAAGGGCTAAGTCTTGAAAGGTATTTAAGTTTTCGATCCTATGGCTGAGGGAAAGTTACCTTTTGGTGAGGGTGCTTCTATAAATAGACCTCCTTTGTTCAGTGGTGTTAACTATCAATTTTGGAAAATGCGAATGAAAATCTTTATTGAATCTCTGGATAGAGGTATTTGCGATGCAATTGTGAATGGCCCTTATGTTCCTAAAATTGTTATTGATGGTACTGCTGTTGACAAGCCTTGGTCTAAGTGGAGTGCAGAAGAAAGCAGGAGAGCTCAGTTTGACTGCATAGCAAAGAACATTGTAACCTTTGCCTTAAATGTAGATGAATTTTTCAGGGTTTCGCAGTGCTCTTCAGCCAAACAAATGTGAGATGTCCTAGAAGTGACTCATGAAGGAACAAGTGATGTCAAGAGGGCAAGGAAGCATGCACTAATTCAAGAATATGAATTGTTTCACATGCAGGCTGGAGAATCAATTGCAGAAGTGCAGAAAAGGTTCACACACATAGTGAATCACCTCATTGGACTTAGCAAGACCTTTGACAAGGAGGAGCTCAACATCAAAGTGTTAAAGTGTCTCGACAGAGCTTGGCAGCCCAAAGTCACTGCAATCACAGAGTCAAGGGATCTTACTACTTTGAGCACAGCTGCATTATTTGAAAAACTCAGGGAGCATGAGATTAAGATGAACCGACTCAAGGAGCAGGAAAATGGAGAGGAAGGCTAGGAGCATAGCTCTCAAAACTGCAGCAGTTGCAGAAGATAGTGAAGCATATTCAAGCTGTGACAGTGAAGTTGAAACTCTGAATATGCTTACGAGGAAGTTTAGCAAGTTCCTAAGGAAGAGAGGGAAAGAGAAAAATCAGCAAACTAAGAGGTATACAAAGAAAACTGATTTAAATTCTACTAACCTCACTTGCTTTGGATGTGGAAGGCAGGGACACATCAAGGCTAAATGTCCAAATCTGAACAACAAAGACAAGACTGTTGAAAAGAAAAAGTTCAGCAAGAGCAGCAAGGGAAAACGAGCATTCATAGCTTGGGATGAAAATGATTCAACAACAAGCTGCTCATCAAAGGAAGAAGAATAAATCAATTTGTGCCTGATGGGAAAAGAGGAGTCAATGGTAAGCAGTGTTGACTCAAATAATTCTTCCATGTCTGAAAATTACAGCATATTGCTTCAAGCATTTCATGAGACGCATGAGGAAGCAAATAGGTTGGTTGGGGTAAACAATAGACTTAAAGGTTTGAACAAGTGGCTAGAAAAGAGAGTCAGCTCATTGGAAGAAGAACTGGAAAATGTTAAAACTGATTTTGAGCACTTAAATATGATTTACCAGTCTTCTGACTATGAGAATGAGTCTAGCAAACCAGCCAAGTGTGAAAACTGTGAGGTGCTGAAAGTTAAAGTAAAATTTCTTGCGAAAACTTCTTCCAAACTTGCTATGGGAACGACAAATTTAAATGTTGTTAGGTTCCCAACATTGTGTGTTTGATAAAGCTGGAATTGGCTTCAAACCCTTGTTTAAAAAGAAAACCAAAAAATTCAACAGCTTTTTCAAGACTGGCAGTCAGAATACCTCACGTTTTCAAACTTGTTTCTACTGTTTACACAAAGGTCATACTATAAGAAGCTGTAGAGCTAGACTTTATGAGGTTCCAAATGGTCGTATGAAGTGGATACCTAAGGGTAGTATTAACAGTTCTGGACCCAAAGCCAATAGGGTACCAGTTTTTATAAAATAAATCTGTTTTGCAGGATAAAGGTGCAGCCAGCAAGAAGCTGTGGTATTTGGACAGCGGCTGCTCCAAACACATGACAGGAGATGAATCCTTACTTACTGATTTAATTATGAAACATGGAGGATACGTTACTTATGACGACAACAACAAAGGAAATATTATTGGCAGTGGTGACATTGGAGTCAAAGGAAGCTTGACCATTCAAAATGTGCTTTTGGTTGAAGGATTAAAACATAATCTGCTAAGCATAAGTCAACTCTGTGATAAAGGACTGGAAGTTACCTTTCAACCAGAAATATGCCTCATCTCCAGTTAAGACTCAAGAGAAACTCATCTTGTTAGTAAAAGAGTTAATAATGTGTACATGTTTGACTTGCATTGCATTAATTCTGAAATCAATTGCTTGATTACTAAATGTGATGAAACATGGTTGTGGCATAGGCGTATTTCTCATATTCACATGCAGCATTTAAACAAAATTGCATCTAAAGAACTTGTGATTGGTTTGCTTAAACTCAAGTTTGAGAAGGACAAAGTATATGAAGCATGCCAAAAGGGAAAGCAAACCAAAACTTCTTTTAAACAAAAACAGTTTGTTTCTACTACTAGAACTTTGGAAACGCTTCACATGGACTTGTTTGGACCTTCTAGAACCATGAGCATAGGTGGAAACTATTATGGTCTTGTAGTTCTAGATGATTTTTTTTAGATATACATGAACTTTGTTTTTGGTAACCAAGGGTGAAGCATTCAATGCCTTTAAGAAACTTGCAAAGATTATTCAAAATGAGAAAAACTGCACTATTGTTGTCATAAAAACAGATCATGGTAGAGAATTTCACAATGAAAACTTTGAAATGTTTTGTGAAAAATTTGGAATTCAGCACAATTTTTCAGCTCCAAGAACTCCATAGCAAAATGAGGTTGTGGAGAGGAAAAATAGAGCCTTGGAATAGATTGCTAGAACTTTATTGAATGAAACAAACCTTCTAAAATATTTTTGGGCAGATGCAGTAAACACTGCATGCTATGTGCTGAACAGAGTTTTGATAAGACCAATTTTAAATAAAAACCCCATATGAGCTTTTCAAAGGAAGAAAACCAAATATTTCTCATTTTAGAGTTTTTAGTTGCAAATGCTTCATTTTGAACAATGAAAAAGATAATCTACGTAAATTTGACTCAAAGGCAGATGAAGACATATTCTTAGGTTACTCATCACAAAGTCATGCATATGAGCACACAACAAAAGAACCATGTTGATTGAGGAAACTGTAATATTACCTTTGATGAGACTAACCAAAAGATGCAGGATAAGCCTGAAAATAGTGCAGATGATGAGGAAACTGGTAGATTACAGAAATTAACAAAAACTGTTGTAGAACAGAATGAAGAAAAGTCTGCAGAACTGGATATTGCAGAACTGGATATTGTAGAAAAAGAAACTGGCTTAATCGATCATCAAATCAATTTACCTCTAGAGTGGAGAGTACCAAGAAATCTATCCCTAGACAATGTAATTGGACAGATCCACAAAGACGTCTCAACCAGAAATTCACTAAATCTACTGTGTGTGAACACATGGCGTTTGTGTCACAAATTGAGCGTAAGACAATTCAGGAAGCTTTGAGTGATAGCAATTGGATTAGTGTCATGCAAGAGGAGCTTAATTAATTTACAAAAAATGATGTGAGGAGCTTGGTTCCTAAGACTAGTGGAATGAATGTGATAGGCACAAAATGGGTGTTCAGAAACAAAATGGATGAGCAAGGCATTATTGTGAGGAACAAAGCAAGACTCGTGGCTAAAGGTTATAATCAAGAAGAAGGCATAGACTATGATGAAACCTATGCACCATTTACGAGAATTGAGGCTATGAAGCTGTTGTTGGCTTATGCTTGTCTTAGTGGATTTAAGTTGTTTCAAATAGACGTGAAGAGTGCATTCTTGATTTATAAATGAAAAAGTATATGTGACTCAACCACCAGATTTGAAGACCACAAACTGCCTGGACATGTTTACAAACTTAAGAAGGCTCTCTATGGACTTAAACAAGCTCCTAGGCAATGGTATGAAAGGCTAAGTAATTTTTTGCTCTCCACAAATTATCAAAGAGGTTAAGTAGACAAAACTCCTTTTATTAAGAATTCTGAAAATGATATAATTTTAGTGAAAGTGTATGTCGATGATATCATTTTTGGATCAACTAATGAACTTCTTTGTCAAGAATTTGTATTAGATATGCAGAGGGAGTTTGAAATGTCTATGATGGGGGAGTTAAATTACTTCCTAGGACTGCAGATCAAACAGTTACAGAATGACACATTCTTAAATAAGTCAAAGTACTGCAGAAATGTCTTGAAGAAGTTTGAGATGGATAGTTGCAAAGAGGCATCAACTCCAATTCCAACCAGTTGCTATCTAGATGCAGATGAAGATGGAACAGCAGTAGATCAAACCAAATTTAGAGGACTCATTGGATCGTTGCTCTATCTCACAGCAAGCAGACCTGACATAACCTTTGTTGTGTGCATGTATGCAAGATTCCAGGCAAATCCAAAGGAGTCTCATTTCAATGCTGCTAAAAGGATTCTCAAGTATTTCAAAGGGACAACAACTGTTGGCTTGTGGTATTCAAATGAAGCAACACTTAATCTCAAAGGATACTCGGATTCAGACTTCGCTGGGTGCAAATTGGACAGAAAAAATACAAGTGGCACATGTCATCTACTTGGAGCAAGTCTAATCTCGTGGAACAGCAAGAAGCAAGCATGCGTTGCTCTATCAACTATTGAGGCCGAGTACATTCCAGTAGGGAGCTGCTGTGCTCAAATCTGTTAGCTGAAACAACAACATAGTGACTTTAGTCTTAAAGTCACAAAGGTACCCCTATTCTGTGATAACACTAGTGCCATAAATCTCACTAAAAATCCAGTGCATCATTCTCGAACTAAGCATATAGAGATTAGGCATCATTTCATTAGAGAACAAGTGAGTAATGGTATATGTGAAATTAAATTCATTGAATTTGAAAAACAACTAGCAGACTTTTTCACTAAACCACTTGCTAAGGACAAATTTAATTACCTAAGAACAGAGTTAGGCATATTGGATTATTCAAATGTTGCATAAGTCAAAACTGCATATCATTTCTGCTCACTGTCACCCAAATCTGTTTATACGTGTTTGGAATCAATTTATTGGGGTAACAAAATTCATTGTGAAAATTTCGTAATTGTTGTTTTGTCTTTTGTGCAATTAACTCACATGACCTGAGCAAAATATATGAGTAAGGATTTGAAGAATCAAATCCGCAGAGCAGACTGTAATGAGCAGAAGATACATAACCGTCGTTCCAAATCCCGCTCAGCATGCCTTTATTGAGCCACAAAATTGCCACCTGTCCTCATACAATTGGAAATCAAAAAGGTAATATCTGTGCACAACAGCTGAATCGACTAAAATTCTGCAAATTTCCATAATGAAACCATCTTGTCTCATTGACGTATCAGGTACGCTATCACTTATCCAAAATTACACAAGAGTTAATTCAAAGGTTTTTGAATTTGTGTCGTTTGGTTGTGTGGATTGTCTATGGTTGTGTTTGCCTATAAATGTTATGTTGCACATAGGCATTTTGCATAAGCATTCTACATTTGTATACTTCCAAACGCAAATCTCCAAACCCATTTCTTTGCAAAAGTTCTTCCATGGCCTCCCCAAGCAATCCAAGGAAGCGAACCAAAGAAGTTGCTAGTGCTAGAAGGCACATTGACACTCGGGGCCATCTTGAAGGATGGTTTGCAAACGTTCGTGGCAAAGGAATAGAGGCTAGTATCAACTCCTAACTAACCACAGTCAGCTGAAAAGTGATCAACACTCCCAAGCATGTGAGCCTGGACTGGTTAAAATTGGACGAGCTACTGGATGTTGCTGAGTCGCTGGAGTTTCAAGGGCTTGAGAAATTTCTCGGCCTAACAGGCAACATATATCTAAACCTGACGAAGGTCTTCTTCACCAACCTAAAGGTGAAGGGAGACAGGTTCGAGTCAAGGGTCAAAGGAGTAATCATGGACATCACTCCTGAAGTCTAGGAGACAAAACTGGTCTCAAGTGTGATGGACTGAAGCTGGGAAAAGAAACTATTGAAGGCCTTGAAGAATACAACAAAGTCACCTTTTACAGAAGCTGTTTGAGAAACCCACAGGCTGTTGGAAAAGGGTTCCAGGTTGGCGGTCTCGCTGTGTATCCAAGGATTTTGGCATTCATTATCGTGTGGATTCTTACTCCATGAGGACACAATTATGTTGTACTGCATGAGGAAGATCTAATCCTGATGAACTGTATCATGAATCAGATAAAGGTGAATTGGCCATCCGTGATTAGAATGCAGTTGGAAAAGGCAAAGAGATTAATGGATTACAAAATCCCGTATGTGGTACTTATATCAAAGTTCATATAGTACTTCAAAGTACTTGACGAAGGAGAATTGATTGAACCGGTAAAACAGGCGTTTGAGATGAACACCACCAATTTCAACAAAATGGGTCTGATAAAAGTGAATGGTCAATGGAGGTTTCGAATAGAGGAAGATGAGGGGTCAGAAGAGTCTACTGATGCTACTACTGATGCTCTAGACAAACCTGGGGCTGATGCTGGTGAAGACAATGCTGAAGGAGGAGCTACTGATGGAGTTGCTGGCAACACGCCAATGGATATTGAAGATGATACTATAGAGGAAACTGTCAAGAACTCAGAGTTTACAAAGTTTACACAAGATATTTTGGAAAAGCTGGACGCAATTTCTACTAAGCAGAAGAGCAACCAAGACATAAATATAACTCGGTTTGAGAATTTGGAGCAACAGATCGAAGTTGTGTTGGATAAATTGGCCACAATGGCTGCTTGGAATGAGCCAATTGAGTAAATAATGCATATCATAGGCATTTTATCTCATTTGATGAATCCATAGGGGGAGAAATGTAGTGTGTGTGTGGTCTGCTAATGTTCTGTGTGTATCTTGTGTTGTTCTGGTTGTTTTGTTTCTGTGTTGCTTTTGCTGGTTTGATGTTAGGGTTCATGTTAATGGTTTCTGATATTTTGAATAGGTTTACCTCGGTGTAGGTTTACCATTTTGATTAGGATTTATTCCTACTGCTACTGCTGAACTAGTTTTGTCTTAGTTAAGTTCTGTTTTAACCATTCCAAATGATGTAATGATGTATTGCTGGTCTGTGATGAAATTGAGAATTCATGTATTATCATGCTTTGACAACAATTATGAATGAAAGGATCTGGTTTTATGTGTTGTAAGTTCTATGACAGACTATTGCTTTTATGAGTTTCTTTTATGTAGCTGCAGATTGTAAACCACTCACACACTGGAATGTCTTCATCAAATAGGGGGAGATTGTTAGTACTTTCACAAGACTAATGATTTGATGAATCCATACAAGACATGTCCAACAAGACAAAACAAGCAAGCAATTGAGTGTGGTTTAGGTCTTAGTCTGGTGTGAGTGGGTTTAGGCTTGATTGGCAAAGAACCTATGCATAGTCAAGGAGAAATCCAACAACAAAAAGGTCTAAAAGTGTTTAAAAATTTTAAACTAAAGAGTTAGCCAAGTTTTGGATTAAACTGGTTTTTTAAATACTGCACTAGGCTCAAATAAAGCGATTCTCGTTTTCATGAAATTGAGTTATTCGATGATTGGCAGAACTGAATTAACGGTTTTTTTGAAAAATTGAATTGGCGCATATTCTTCTATAAAAACAATGAGGTTTCTAAAATGCGCATAACATAGATACGAAAATAGAGAATCATTACAGCAAAAAAACCAGTGAGAAACATTTTAATGAAATTAAGAGTTCTTGAGGAAAATCAATTGAGACTTTTTATGGAAGAGTAACGTTTGACCCATTATGTGCTATTGGAGTTCTTCAATACTATTCAAAGGCCTCTTCTGTGCGCCAATCAGGGAGTTTTATTTTTCTTTACCATTCTTGATCCCTTTCTATATCAAGATTTGTGTAAATTGATTGCAAATCTGTGAAACTGTTGAAATAATGTATTGTTGTAGGCTATAAGTTTTAGCCTGTGTGTGATTGCTAATTTGAGTGGGGACTACGGGGAGTAGGTGCTCATTTCAGTGGGTGTTTGATTCTTACGGGGAGTAAGAATTGTGTAATTGTTTGTGTGTAAACAATTGACTAAAGTTAGTGAAATTTTCTTTACTTGAGGGGCAAAGGAGACTGGACGTAGCCCTTGAGGAAGGGTGAACCAGTATAATTGATTGTGTTATGCTGTTCTTGACCCTTCTCTTTCAATTCTGTATTGTTCTTGCACTGCACATTGTGTTTAATTGAAATATTGAATTAATTTTTGGTAATCTTGATAAAACTAGTTTAAGTTCTTTGTTGTATATTGAGTTTGTTCCTTATAACTTCAACTCATTGTTGGTTCTAATAAATCTGCTGTAGCTGTCAAAGAAATCTTGCTTAACAAATTGTTGTTTTTCTAATTCTGTATTACATATAAGATTCTGGATCTGTGATTTTACAGAGAATTGAAACTTTGGCTGAATTGTTGTAATACTACAGAATTTGTGTTGTTGTTCTGTGTTCTTGGTATAACTGGACAATTGAATCTATATTTTGAATCATTCTCAAGTCTGTATTAATTGATGGTGTTAGGAAACTTTATGAGATTTGTTAATATTGACTGAAATCAATATAGAGTTGTATTAGGTATTTCAAATTGGTATTTTGTAATTCCGTTCTTCCTTGCTCTCATTCAAATTTGGAATTTTGTTTGATTCAGTTCTTAGTGTAATATTACTCTTAAAACTGTGTGAACTTGATCTGCATAAGGTGCTGATATGTGAGTGTGAATCTGCTATGTGTGTTGTTTGAAATATTCTATTTGCCTGTAAAACAAATTGATTCATTCGTGACTTGAATCAATTTATTTCTTTACTGAACCTTATATCCTTAACCCCGAGATTCATTGAAGTTTTTCAAATTGCGAAAACTATTTTCAAAGATCTAAATTGAGAAAAATCTTTCAAAGTTCAATTCACCCCCCTCATGAACTCAGCCTAAAACGTTTTCAGTCTTGTAAGTTTATCTATTCATCTTATGATATTTAATCTTTTTCAAATGATTAGTTAAGACTATGAATATGTTATCATATTCTAATACTTAGATGAAATAACTTACTTCGTTCATACGATTTTTCTTTATCTATTTTTCATGTATGTATGTAGGCCATTTGTCCTCGTCATGAATTTGTCATGCATGAGTTATATTCTCACATCCAATTTGTTTTTCTCTAATGTCTCTCCAAATTGTATCAGACTAAGCATTTCACAAAGTCCTAGAGTTTTTTACTTTGATAGTAGTTTAGACGAAAACTTTGTGTTTAATTGTTTTCTATCTTCATCATACAAAGATTCTACGTCTCCAAATTTATTAGACAAAATTTTTAATTACTAATGGTTGCATTAGATGCAGTATTTTTAAGAAAATCATTTTTTTATTTGTCGTAATACTAGTTCAAATTATTGATGAAGAATATAAAATTTTATTCAAATCATTTAATCATAATATTTAAAATAATATATTATACTTTTAGAATGTTAGAAAAGATGGTTAATACTAATATTTTAGAAGGTGTTTGTCCGTGTTGACTAAAACTAAGATTTGTTGTAATCAACAATGTTTTGAAATAGATCAATAGATCTAGTAGAGTTTATTTGATTTTTTATTCATTTAAATCAAACCATGACTAACTTATATCTTTGATCATAATTTATTTATGGAAAAAGATCATTTGATAACTGCAATGTCAACAGTAACATTGCATGTATGTCTTGAATACGTGACAAAGGGTAATTTTGGTATTTTAAAATGTGTGCTCACTAAAATAAAATTTGTGAATCAAAATTTTAATTGCTTGGTGCGGGTTTACAAAAGCGGAAGTGTTTGACCGAATTACTAAGGGAGTTAGCGAGGAATGGAAGTTGAGAGTTTTTGAAATGGAAATAAGGGGAAAACCAAACCATGGAAAACCTAGAACACGTCGACAAACCATCCACGAAAATGGAACGATAGAGACATAAACCTTAATGCAAAGACAGAGCCAACTATGTCACACAATCACAAACCGACCAACAAAGACCTTAGCGCAAACGACAATGCACACGAGACGCAGAGAGAAACCAAGACGTACAGAAAGACTGAGAGGCAGAGAGAGACCGAGACGCAGCACATGAGAGGTAAGGAGACACCAAAAGGAACACACGCTCTCAATGTGAATAGCAAACTTGCACTTTTTTAATTATAAACAAATTTCAATTGCAAAATTTCTCTCAGGACCTACCCTAAATTAAAAGTCACTTTTTATCATGTTACTGTCATAATGATTTGATTGTTATGACAAGTAAGAGTGTCCACATATCAAAATCTTTTATTTATAATTCATTTATCTTATGTTTGTAATTTAAAGTTGTGTTGTAGTTATAATTAATACATTAACAAAGAAGACTGCATGTCTAAAAGATGGTTATAAACGCATTTGGAGGGTTTTACTATATATATTCATACATATGCAGATTATTTTGTAGCATTTTGAAATAAATTGGTTAGGTGAATCTCTTTGTGTGGAAATGTGTAATTTAACTTTCTATGTTCATATATCTAAAGATTCCCATTTATAATAAGTGTTAGTAAATAGGGTGTTATAATAATATTTATCTTTTTTTTTTCTCATCATATCTATTATCTAGTTATGATAATGGATTATAAACTTATTATAATAAATTTTCTGCAAATCCAATGGTTTTCTTGAATATGATGCTCTCAATATGATCAATTAATATTTTTCTTTAATCTGTACAAAGTTTTTAAACAAATTTCCCAAAATTTCTTTTAAAAGTAATAGGGTTCACGAATAAACAAGTTCACACAATTTTTTTAAAATGTCCAAACTACAATTTACTAAATCTTCATAGTCAGAATATCAATATAAACTTACACGTTACATATTTAAAGTAAGGAGGTTGTTTTCCTTAATACAAAAAACTAAATTTTACACATATTAAAAATATACGTTAACTGTATTAAATTTTATTGATTCCCTAATACTTTTCATAAAATGATCTTCCTATTAATATTGTAAAAAAGGTATATGAAATTGATGTGATCTAATATCATGTATCAATTAAAATTAAGGCATTTTAAGAAAAAAATATTAAAATGAAAAAATAAAATAAATTTATATTTGAGACCAAAAAAGTTTATTTTTTTATAAATAAGAACAGATCATAAGAAAAAAATAAATTGTTCTTCAAATTTTTTAAAATATTTTTGAATACTCGCTAACTTCTTGTTGATGTCGAAAGCACATCTTCAAAGAGAAACTTAATAATTATAAAGTTTCTATTTAAAATATATATATAAACACTCTATTTGAAATACAAGGATTATTACATCCATACCACTATACAAAGAACATATATCATTTAGTAATTTTCTTTTTCTAATTTCATATTTTAATTAAATAATTTCACTATTTAATAAATATAAATAATTTCTTTATTAAATAAAATAAATAGTTTAATAAATTTTTATTTTAAAAAATAATTAAATGATTTATTTATTTTTAAATAATAATTACATATTTTTTTAATATTCTTTTTAATTATTTATTTATAAAATAATAAAAAATATATTTTAATATAATACAAATGTGTGTTTTTGTTAGTAAAGAATTATTTTTTAATATTAATCTATAGATAATTTAATATCCAACACTTTTCTTATTTTCATTTTTTCTGTTTTTACAATCCCTGAGAATCTGAGTTCGTATCTCCAGAACATATTCTTGAAATTAGAAATGGACTGCACACTTCACAAGGACGAACGATATTTGAAGCTACAATCCAATTTTTGTTCCTTTCAAAAAAGTTCCAAAATTCTATTGCACATGAGCCATGAATCTTCTTGTTTTATGCTAGGGCCATTTTAGACAATACATCTATCTATAAATACATACACACACATCAATAAATGAAAACTATTATATCTATATTTTTTAAATATATTAAACCCCATAGCTTTAAGATACATTGCCACATGTTTTTATGGGTTTAGAAAAAAATTAATTTAAATTAAATGAAAAAAGATTATTTACAAAAATATTAGAAAGTAAAATATTTCATTTTTATTTAGTGTTTATGTCTCTAGAACGATATTTATTGCATTCGGTCTAAGTTTATGAGATAATTATTTATTATTATTTTATTTAGATTATGTTAATTAGAAGATGATTAAGTCTAGATCAAGGTTATCAATTGATCTTTGCAAGTTTCTTTTTCTCTTATAGTTTAAGTCTTCTTGTAGTATGTGTGAGTTTTACATTTCATATAATTTGATAAGAATTTTGAAATATGTGTTGGTCTGAGTTTTTAATGGTATGTTATTATGTTTTAATTTCTGAAAGTTATTTGGAGATTTTTAAAATTGGAATTGTGTTAACTCTGGAGTTGTTTTTCCTGGCAAGTTAACTTTCGGTAAGGAAAAGTTTTGTTAAGACATTAAGGAGAATAGATTGAAAGTAAAATAGACACTAGGTTAGGTCCTCTAATGATATGAAATCAGTTTATCATAAAACTAAGTTAATTGACTTAGGTACATAATTGAATCTTTGTGTGGATTCGTAAGTTTATGTGGATATTTTGATAATTTCTTTGAATGTAAAAACATTGGAATTGTGTTGAATTGTGAGTTTTTTTTTTTTTTTTTTTTTGAGAAAATTTATAGTTTTTGAAATCCATCAATAAAAAATATGTTTATTTAAATACAATTGAAGGTTGAAAACTTATAGTGCTATAAATATTCTATACGTAGTTTTATTGGTTTTCCTAATAGTTTTGATTTAATATATATATATATATATATATATATATTGTTTAACGTCGGCTCGTTTTAAAATTGATGTTTATCGTTCAAAGTAATAACTAATAATGATAGGAAAAAGTTAATATTGATTTTCTTTTATCTATAATTATAATGTTTAAAGATGATATTAGTTATAAATGAGAAAGTGTATCATTCAAGCGAAAAGATTTTTTTATTTATTTTAATGTTAATTATTTGTGTTTAAATAACTTATGTTATATAATATGATTGATTGATATGTATTTTCATATATTTCATTAGTAATAATATTATATTAGATTAATTGAATTGAAATATATGTTTATTATATAACATAACAAAATAAATACTTAAATAACATAATGACCTAAGTGTGAATTATAATAGTATTGAGTATATTGAGTATTAAAACTCATTAGTAAGAGGATATATCCTAACTTTGTTGATACTATAAATTATATAAATTAAAAAATTAGGTGCTGAAAAATTCATAAAATTTTGCTTAAAGCTTTATAAAAAATATATAATGAATTACCTTCATTTTATGATTTACATTTATTGACTTTTATTATGAATCAAATGTTAATATTTAATAATATTTACTTAATATGTGTGTTTCAAGGAGTTTGAGTTTGTAATTTTTTATAATATTTATTAATGTAAAGAATGAGATATAACGTGAACCTAAAATTTTGATATATATATTTTTTAAATAATAAACGTATATTTGTTTCGGTATTAATTGATATATTATATATCTATAAATTTGTGGCTTATGTTATCTTAACTTTTATGTATTGATTTTGTGTTAATGTGATAATTATACTTTGTATAGGGTAGATAATAGTGCAGGTTTTCGAAATTATTAATGAACAGATAGAAGTCTCTATGAATTATGTTTTCATGAAAATAGTTCATGTATATTATTTTAATATATTTTGGAAACTCAATCTCAGTTGAGTATTATAAAAATTACGAGATGCTACATACATACACAAATAAAAAATTATAATTTATCCTATAAAATCATAAAATTTTAGTCTCTCAAATATTATTTATTTGAATGATGAAAAATTACAAGAATTTATATAAATCATACAAGTAATTTTTAATTAAAAGCAGCTAATAATATATATTTTTTTATTTTTTAATATAAAAATTCCCGAGTGTTATTTTTAAAATTATTTTTATTTCTTTGAACAATTTAGAAAGAATTTTTTGTCATTGTGAAGTTTTTTTTCAACTTTTTGGCTTATAATTAACTTTTGTTCAATATTTGTATTTTTTACATATTGAGAGATTAATTGTTTTATTTTATTTTATTAAATAGATCCATCTCACTCGTTAAGAAACTTAATAACTTGTTTACCCTTTATTTTTCACATAAATTTAGGTAAACACGTGTTATTTCACTTTTTTTTAGGTATGACATAATTATTTTTTAATAAATTAATATTTTTTACGGTTTTTTATTCAAATTGTTATAATAAGACAAGATATGGGATAATACATTTTCATAAAATGTTGGAAGTTATTTTACGATAGAGCAGTTGCCTTTCATTTGTCAATTTATCATGTTCTCTTAATATAAACTTTGAAATATATTAATAAATCATATTCAATAACAGCACGGAATATCATAACATTTCTGAAACATCATTTTTTAATAATAAATAATTATAATATATTAAATAAAACAATTTTAATTTTATAATTGTTTTTTAAGAGATGGGATGGCTCTAATAATAACAATGGCTTCTCCTCTTACATTTTAATTAGTCTTGTATCTATAGAAATTTTAATGGATTTAAAGAGTTAGCCTATTTTCTTATATTAGTTACTAATTATTATTTATGATATTATATCCTAATTAAGGAGGTGCTTCCTCATCAATATAGTATAATAATTAAAGTTAATTAGAATTAACAGCAGTAAAATGGATAAAATAGAGTCTATCAAATCAAACTTAAAACATAAATATGTCGTTTTTGCTTGGTTAAAAATTAAATAAAAAAGTATTTAACTTTCAAATTCATAATATCAGTATAATTAATTTAAATACTATATAATTATCCATAAAATTCATAATATCAGTATAATTAATTTAAATACTATATAATTATCCATAACTAATTCACGTTAATGACAAGAAAAGTCAAATAATATATCATTCATTATATAATAGCAAGATGCCTTATATAACAGCAAGGTCCATTCATAACATTCTAATAATTTCTGTCAGTCCTCAAAACCCCACATGATGCAATCCATGCTCCCACATCTATACCATCAGTACTTAAAGCAAGTAAAGGTTAAAAAACACCAAAAACTGTACATAAAAATACGAACTTATATTAAATTATAACAACTTCAAAATATATTTCTTATAACAAACTCATTTTTTAACTACCTTCAATTTTTTATTTATTTTTTAACTATAAGATTCAAGATACAGGCACATCTTACATCAAAATATTTATCTATATATAACAAAGTCAATTTAGGTCTATTTATTTTTTAAATTTTTTCCATACATTAGAAGAGGCATTATCCAATGTAAGAAAAAATTTTGCTTTCTATTCATCGATCCTTAAACACTTCAAGCACATTTAGTGATAGTTTTAACTTAGTTTTGAATAAGTAAGTAATGAAACTAAATAAAATTATAATTTAATTTTCAATTTTCATCATCATAATGAGAAGTTTGACTTATATAACCTTGGGTGGTTATAACTCTTCATGTACTATAAGTCAAACATATTTTGCCACAAATATTAGATCACACATTCTTTAATTTTGTCTTTGACTTAAATACGCATCATAAACATTATTAATGGTTGAAGTGTTTTTAGAATCAAAATTTAAACACTTTCTTGTAAAAAAAAGATCACACTTAATAATACATGTAATAAATACACTTTGATAAACCTTAGAATCAATGTTTTTTCTTTCAACTAGTGTCATAATATACACAAAATACAGTAGATCTTAGTTGGAAAGCAATTATAACCTTAACTTATTAAAGTATTATATTAGGTTTAAAATATTAGATTCTACTTAGATTACAAAATTTTTAAGTATGATCTTATTTAGATTTACTCCTTGAACTGAATCCAGTCTTATTCTTAATTAATGCTAATAAAAAATATTAAATATATATTAATATTTTAAAAAAGTAATTTAACACATCTTTAATCTCTAACCTAAAAAAATTAAAAAAACATTTTAATAAAGTAAAAAGATAAGGTCGTGATGACGTCATCATATATATTATCCGAGAATAATGTTATCTATATTAAGTGTTAACAATGACGCCATGTTATTAGTTTTTAATGTTGTTATAAACGAGTATGAGCGGAAAGTGAAAGAATAAAATATTTTGTTGAAGTAAAATAGTGTTAAGGTGAAATGAATTTGAAAAGCATAAGAAGGAAAAGAAGATGTTGGGGGAAAAGGACAAGCATGGAAAAACGCAGACAAACAATGTTGTTCCAAAAAGAAAGAAAAAGGAGGCCCCTTGAGATGCCATGTACAACAGTAACCCTCAACCCAGAAAGAAAAATAAAAAGGGTGGGTTGGGAGAAGAAGTAAATTCAGCCCTTGAGATGGTTTAAGCTAAGCAATAAAGAGGGAGAGAGAGAGAGAGGGGGGTGTCCCTTTCGAATGTAATGTAATGTAACCAACGGTTTGAAGTTGTGACTAGGAAGTAAAAATGGTGAATATAAAATAAAAAAGAGAGGGGGGGGGGGGTGAAAAGTGGAAGAAAGAGGGAGGAAGAGAGGGAGTGTTGGTGATTGAATGAGTTTTGGATGGGTTGGTGGGTGGTGGTGTCATGGTATGTGTAATGTACTACAACAACACTAGTCATTACATTACATCTTTAACATTCATTCATTCTCAAATCTCTCATCATCTTCCCCCAGTAGGCCCTCCCTTCTACTCTCTCTTATCTACTCTCCCATGGAACTCAAAATATTGAATGGCTCCACCTTTCTCTAACCAAAACCTCTATCCTCTGTTCAAACCAACAAACCCACAACAAACTCAACTGCTTGACTCTGGATCCTCCAAGGAATCGTCATCAAACGGCAGCCACGGAAGAGCAGCAGCAACGGGGTTACCAGCAACGGAAACGGGCTTTTGCGGGTTCGGTGGAGCATGCAGGAACGACGTCGTGGAGGCAGGGGATGGTGAGGGGAGGAGGGGAGATAGTGGAAGTTGAAGGGGGACACATTGTGCGGTCCACGGGGCGGAAGGACCGTCACAGCAAAGTGTGTACCGCCAAAGGACCGCGTGACCGCCGGGTGCGGCTATCGGCCCACACCGCAATTCAATTCTACGACGTCCAGGATCGCTTGGGCTACGACCGGCCCAGTAAGGCCGTGGACTGGCTCATCAACAAGGCCAAGGCCGCCATCGATCAACTCGCGCATCTCCCTCCCTGGAAACCCACCCTCCCAACAAACAACCACCTAAACGACGACGAATCAGACAAAACAAACCCTAATAACCCAAACTCAACCTCAAACACCAACGCAAACGCAAACCCTGATGCTCAAATTCTCAACCAGTTCAACGACAACAACCTTGAGAACGATGGTGGAGGAGGAGGAGGAGGAGGGTCGAGTTATCTTCCGTTGGATAACGACGCGATAAGATCGTTCTTCCCTACAACGACTTCGTCTTTGGTTCAGTTCCAGAGCTACCCGCCGGATTTGCTTTCGAGGACGAGCAGCCAGGATTTGCGGCTCTCGCTTCAGTCCTTGCAGGACCCGATTATGCTCCAGCATAACCAGAACGAGCACGTGCTTTTTGCTGGAGGCGGGTTTGATAACATGGTAGCGTGGAACAACAGTGGGAGTGCTACTAATGAAGCTCATGGTGGTGGAGGTGGGGGAGGGTTTGCGCTTAACGCTCCCTCGCCTTTGCAGGGGCCGGCGACGGTGGCGTCGCCGGCGGTGGTTTTTGGCTATGGTAATGGAAATGGTCAAGGCCAGTATTTTTCTCAGAGGGGACCCCTTCAGTCCAGTAACACCCCGTCCGTTCGTGCGTGGATTGACGCGCCGTCGTTCGTGGCCGCCGCCGATCATTATCATCGGCATCACTATCTGTCGCCTGCGGCGGCAGCGGCGGCGTTGGTGTATCAGTCATCTCCTTCTTCGGCATTTGCACCCGGGGGCTTCTCGGGATTCCGCGTGCCGGCACGAATTCAGGGTGAGGAGGAGCACGACGGCGTGTCCGATAAGCCGTCCTCTGCTTCCTCCGATTCTCGCCGCTGAACCGCCGACTTCGTTCCTTCGGTTGCTCACTCTGAAACCCTGGTCTGTTTCTGCAGCGAGGAGGCGAAGGATTCGGATTCGGAATGAATGGTTCGGTTCAGTGGAGTACGCTTGTGGAATGAAGAAAATCTGGGGTTGAATTTCCAGGTTTTTGAATTCTCCAGATTGTTATGTTAATTTATTTGTCATTATTATGTATGTCATGTTTCATTAGGGAGACTTCTTAGTTTTGGTTATTGTTGTGTGTTGGATTGAATGTTTGATGTTTGATACAATTTGTAGTGGCTGTGTCTGTACTTGGATATCTAGTTTCTTAGTTTTGGTTTTGAAAACGTGCACGTAGCTATTACTACTGTTACTTATGCACCACCTAGTTCTCGCTCCATTTTTCTTGTATTTCCAACTTAGTGCAGAGCCAGTTTCAGGACGAGGCTTTATCTCCGTTGCAAAACAGGGCAAATTTCAAACAAGCCAACGAATAGATAATTACTAGTGTGTGCTAAAGGTTCGAGTTGGTTGTTATTGTCTTGTTTCGATAGAAGGAAAGAGACGGACATTTTCTAATCGTTTTGCAAAATGCCTGATTCGCCAATGGGTTGTCAAAGGGATGAAAGAGGTTGGTTCTTTTGCTGTGATAGAAATGAGTGTGTTGTTACCTTTTTACTGTTTTCTTATGCGACCGTCCATCCTTCTGTAGCTTCCTCATACTGCCAAAAGAATTAAAAAGACGATTCATTCTACTGTTGTATTATATCAATGATCTATCTCTTTCGTGCTTGAATTTTGGGAGCATTTGGCTGATAAGTCGTTGTCTATGAACAGTAAAACTGTTTTACAAAAGAAAGGAGTTGCGTGTGAGTTGATTCCCAGCTTGTTAAAAGGGCAATTTTCCTAAATTCAGTATGGTTTTCTGCTTTTCCTTTCCCATGTCTTATTTGTGTTCCTCTTTCGCCTGTTTAACAATGTGATAATTCGTGATAGTGACTCAAGGGTTGATTGTGTGGTGTAAAAAGGAAGGGAAACAACTCAATTCATCTTGATGTCGGCTTACCCACTTTCTCAGCTAATGCTCAAGTATTCTCCAAAAGGAAGCTTCAGCTTCCGGTACAGTAGTTTTTAGTTTTTGCCATTGGGTTTGGAACCTGATCCACCCTATTGGAATCAAAATATCGTTTATATATTTTTTATCAATTTCTCAGTCTTGATGCAGTAAGATGAGATTAAGTAGTAGGGAAATCTGTGCGTGGTAGTCCAGACTCCATAACCAGACCTGTGTAGATAGATCCTAGTAGGTAGAACAAGTTGAGAGATGGAAGATGTCTGTAAGAGATGATTACAACGAAGCTCAATTATGGGAGAATTCACTCGTCAGTGCCACCGAAGTGTGGTTCTTGTCCGTGTGTTCTTGGTCCCCTACCCCGTGAAACTCAGTGCCTTAAAAAACCATTTTCTAGTATCCAGCTGGAAATTTTGTTTGTCAAGGGGATAATGCAATGAGGAAACAGAAAAACCATTGGCCTCTATCGAGATCGTAGTAATTGTTTTTGGTTGTTGGTGCTGCTAGTCGGTTGATAAATAACATTACTCCAAAAAGTTGAATAGGTCATTAAGCAGCACACAACTCTTGGCTGCCATATATGCAAAATGTGGCAATAATTAATGACGGTTTAACCATAACGAGGCCGACCATCCTCTGTCACTATTTGTCTATTTGAAATCATTCACCTCAGGAGGATATTTCATTTAATTTCCCTGCTTCTTTGCAGTTCCAATATGTAAAGCATAAATGTACTCGTAGTAAAGATGCGAATCACTGCCCCTTAAATGAAAGGGATAATAATACCATTTCTCAAGTTTCAACCATAACTAGGGAATTCACATTCATAGTCATATACACCATGCCAAAGCATATAACAAGTGAAGTTCCTAGTGTAAAAAGTACACACCAAATGGTAGATTCTCGCCAAGCCAAATATGGAAAAAAAAATCCCCAAAAGAAGAACAAGAAGAAGCCATAAACCATCAAATTAGTATCAGCTATTTGGTAACGATGTTCTTTGACAGTCCTGAAGTACTGTTTTCCTTTCCTTTTCCAGTTTCCTTCCCGTTTGACTGGGAAGGTTTAGCCAAGGCTGCTTTGTTTTCACTGGAGATCATGTCGTCGAATTTGATTTTTTGATCATGGCCATTGAGTTTCTTTGTTTTGGAGGGCTGAACTCGAACCTGGACTTCCCAAGGACGTGCTGCGACCCAACGCTCTGTCCAGCTCCAACCCCAACTTTCTTTACCAAGGCAATAAGAAGCCTGACCAAAATACTGGCTACAGTTTGGCCTCCACTACAATGTCACAATCACATAAGAAGTCAAAATTTGATTTTCTTTTGTATGTTATGGATGAAGAGAACAAAACATGTTTTGTACCTGATGGGAAAAGGCATATGCCATGGCTCTCTCTCGTTTAATTGCTGCTTCCTCTCGCTGATGTAACCTGCAAAGTATCTCTTCCATGGTTTCAGAACCACTGCACCACTCCAACTGACATCAAAAAACATGTTTTACTAAACATTGAAAGGAGTATGTATACCCAAATGGACCTTTATAATAATAATAATAACACTTGGACAACGGTTGAAATAAAGTAATCCCAGGCTACTACCTCAAGTTCCTGAATCTTAGCCTCAAGTTTTAACTGGTTTTCCAATCTCTTTTTCTTAATCCTGGCTTCTGTTATCATACAGATTCTTCGAGCTCTAATTTGTTCTTGTATTCTGCTCCATGAGTGTATATAGTTCAGTGCAGTTGCTGTTTGCTCTCTGGCCAGGTGATCTTGAATTAAAGCTTCGAATTTCACTGCTCCCCTTAGATGATGTAATGTTCTTCTTGCCTGCATGGGTACAGAGAGTGGGAGGAAGTTATCTATTTTCACTTAGTCAGCGTGATAAGTTGCTTAAGATTTGAGCAAAAGTATCAAATCAATATCTCTAAATAGTTGTACAAGCATAAAATTTGGTGCCATCTTGGGGTATCTAAAGTTAAGTTCATAACGAGTGGAAAAGAATCCACCCTTAATACAGACAGGACTTGTTGTTAAAGCAGCTGGGTATAAATAACAGATTTGAGAAAAACATGAGTCCTCGTGATGCCAATAGTCACTCAGAAGTAAATGGGTTTCCAAGTACTGTTGTAAAAGGCTGCAAAACAGTAGCAGATAATGTCATCATATCCCTAGGATCCCTTCCAGTTCCGGAATAGAGCATTCATTTGATTATTTTCAGCAGTCAAATGAGAAGGAGAAGAAATGAAAAAGATACGTGTAAAATCAGTTATGAAGTAATATGAACATATTTGAACATATTCTGCAGAAATATGAACATAACAACACCATGTCATTAAATTTAAATATCTTCACTTTCAGTTTTTTAAGAAAGACATCACGAATTTCATTGATAATGTACAACCTTTTATGCTGTTGGTGAATTAAAATTGCACCCCACATCACTTTGGTAAGTTTAGAAGGCACCACTTCAAGAAATTACATTTTTTTTTCAGTGGAGCGAAAAGGGAAAAATGCAGCAAAACCTTCAAACCTTGCAAATTTGGTTTATCATCAAAGAGATTGAAAACAGATTATTGTGAAGCAAACGAAAATGTCTGAACACGTAGATACCAGTGAGATACATTATGAATTTAGACCTTTTGTTTTCGGCTAATTGTTTTATTTGGCAAATTACTGAATGTCTCGCTTACTTCACAATGAAAATTGTGTCAAACATATAACGAATAAGCACGACACAGATATAGTACCATAAATGACCGGAATGCATTTTGAATCCTAGTAGCTGCCACATTGTCCATCAACCTTGACGGAACTGTCCGATCCATCATCAAACCTTCATTGGGAATGCTACTTGACTCCTCATGACTACTTTGCTTTATGTTTGAACATTCATTTGAATTTTCATCAGTAGACTGTACCTATTCAGAAAGTGACGAGAGAACAAACACCGGTAGTGGATTGCATATCAAATTATCAGCTTTGAATTCCTCCTCAACTATATGGATTTTCTTAAAATTATATAGTTTATTAAAAATGCCAATGAAATACTACAAGTCAAAGGGAATAAGTAAAACTCAAAAAGATTCAAATCTTCACAGGTAAAATTAATGCTGAAAGAATATCTAATGAGAAGCAGAGAAATGCTCTCCAAACTGTCAAAATGTTATCAAACTTGAAATGCAAGGATTGAAAAGAGGAACAGTAGATATAACCTCTTTAATATGGTGTCTCAAATGCTTAGGGGTTAATTTGGCTCAGTTACAGATTTTAGAGGTCTCGGACAAATCAGTGTCCCTTTATGGAGAGGGATGAAAGCAAAACAGTTTGGCTTGTTTACGGACGCTGGGTAGTATTTGGAATAACAGTAAAAGGGTTGATCTTTTGGTAGGGGAAATCCGAAAAATTGTTGTTTTAGGTGCTAGGGATCTTCTGTTATGACAATGTCTGTATATATAGTATTTGCTGATAAAAAAGAAACACTAGAAATAACCTTTTCCTGTTTGGATTTCTTCGATTTCTTCAATTTGACTATTATCTTAAACCATTTCTTCGCACCCATTCCTTTTTCTCAAGGAATTAAGAACAGGAAACAGCCAACAGAAAATCTGCACAGAAGATCATACACTTCTTTAAAGATTTATTATCGTGTAGACAAGTAATGTAAAAGACCGGTCAAAAAGACTACCAGGACAATTTCTCATGTGACAATCTTATATCCCACATTCTCTTTTCTTTTTATTTCATTTTGTTATATGACTTTTCTTTGCGTAAAACTTACTGAAAAAAAAAATATATTTTCTCTTTTCATATTATTGTAACATTAGGTAATAGTCTTCCAATCAAATAGATGCAACATATAAGCCAAAAAATGTAGACTATTTGAAGAATAGTAGCTAAATCCTGCCCCATTACCCCATCAGTAATCTAACCTAAATCATCTAATTTTTTTCAAAAACTTGAGAATCGAGGATTTCGTACTACCACATAAAGGAAGCTCAAAATTTGTTCATGAAATATTTTAAAATTAAACATGTTACAGTTAAGTTGGTTTTCATACAAAATCCAAATGTTAAACGGGTAAAAACCAGAAAACTATTGCACCATCTTATAAAGCTCACACTGTGCCTCTTCTAACACTTATCCAAATTATAAGTGTCAAGCCATGTGATGTGAATGTGATTTCCTTCAATATCAAAAGCCAGAACTTACAGAAACCATATACCCCAATTAACTATGCACAGACATCATTATAACTTGCGAAAGAAAGCAAGTGGCACAACAGACAGCAGAATGATTACAATGTGAAGGCAACAGACAAGCAAACCCAAGAAGCATAAAGTTTTGACGAACAAAGCAAGAGGCTAGAAATACGGAGATAAAGAAGGAAATGGGAAGGGAGACATACCCGGTTGAGAGAAGAAAAGGGAGGCACAGAAGAGGTTTGGTTGGAGAGGATGAAGAGTAGTAATGATAAGAGACGTGGTAGATTGGAAAACAACACATTAAAAGAGAGAGAAAGGGTTCCATTATAGTGTGTGACAACCCAACCACGATGAAGCAGATGTTTGATCTCTTTGGAAGTTTAGGAGTCTATAGAAAGGTGAGGGAAGGTAATAGTCATGTCCAGTTGTGTTTCTGAAAATGAAATACCATGATTAAATCATTGAAATCAAATTTAATCAAGTTCTGGGAAAACCTTCCTGTCTCATTCTGTTCAAAAGACCAACCCTCTACTCAATTTTCCTACCCAATCTCATTGTCTCTCATATCCACAGTCTAAACTTACTTTTTTTCTAATGTCTCATGTTTATTTTAAATAAAATTACACATTATTACTATGAAGTGACTTGGAAGTTTTTTCACAACAACTTTTACAATCAACAGAAGTTATTTGATGAATTGAAATATACGATTTTCTTGTAGAAGACTTCGTTCTATAATCTAAGATACACAGGATTCGTTTTTATATTTATATTAAAAATATTATTAGTTTTTATATTAACTTTAATTAAAAATAGTATTTGTTAATTTGTATTAACAAAATTGTAATTTAGCAAATATGTATAAATTTTACATACATAATAAGTAAATAAATAAAATATAATATATATAACTATTTTTTGTAAATTAAATATATATAACTATATTGGGTAGAAAAATATAATATACGAGAAAATAAATAAATTAGATGAATATTTTTTAAAATATTTATATATAGACTCTTTAACGACAAACAATCTTTATTAAAATTTTGTTAATACGTAATTCATTTTCATATTATCACTTTATTTTTGTCTTACATAGACTTTAGAGGGTCTTCGATCTCAGCAATAATCTTTTATTTTGAGAATAGTTTTTGGTCTCGGATGTAGATCTTGATTTTGGATGTGGTCCTCGGTTTCCAATGGGATGTGGGACGATACCTGCAGAAGGCGCTCGATGCCAAAGTCAGTATACAGATGTTGGACTGACAGTTTAAGGGATTGATTTTTTGTACTTGGACTTGATGTTCATTGCCATTATATAAGAGTCAAAGAGTACTAAAACATTGTGATTGGTCGAAGTTTCAGGATAAAACAACTTTTGATAGTATGGTATTGTCAGTGATTATTTGATGAGCTGACACTGAATACATATTAGTCAAGACTGTTTATCATTTGACCATGACCTTACAGCTCAACCCTAACTGTACATATATTAAATACCTAATATATATATATATATATATATATATATATATATATATATATATATATATATATCTTTCTCCAATTTTTTTCTTCTCTTAATAATTTAAATACACTTAAAAACATTTAACATGAGCATCATCCTGAATGCTGCTTCTTTTCCTCCACATTTAATTTTACCTAGTGTTAAACTATTCATAAGTATAAAATAGTATCTTTAGTAAAACTAAATTAGTAGTTAATATGTTAGCTTTTAATAAATAAATTCCTAACTTTTAATCTTGCACTTGATCAACTAGTTTATTAAATTATAAGTGTTTGGTGAAACTAATTTATTGAATTAGAATTGTTTAGGAAAATTAGTTGATAAATGTAAAATGATATAAAAGGATATAATACATAAGTTTTATTATATAAATAAATTTCTAGACAAAAATATATTATTATATAATATAATTTTAAATATTTTAAAATAATTAATTTCTTATTAAACTTTTTATTACTTCTATTTATTTTTAAAAAGTTGAATAGAATTTTTTTGATTTTGAAAAGTCATTTTATTCAAATTATTTGATTTAATGAATATTAATAAAATTTTATTTTATTTATTTTTAAAATTTAAAATTCATTTATTGATTAATTTATACTATTGTTACATTGAAATTGTTTTTTTACAATTTTCATTATGTGTAATTTTCACATAACTTAATGTAATCAAACATTAGTTACTTCAATTTTATAATGTTAAATATTTTATAATTTGAATTACAAATAAAATTAAAAAGTAACCCAACAAAAATAATACTATAATAACTAATTGTCTCTATAAACTTTAAATAAGTCATAATAATTAAAAAAATTAAGAATAATAAGAAAATATATTAAAATATAAGATATAATAATAAAATAAATTAAATAGTTAGTAAATGAAGTATAATATATAAGTTAGAAACTTATAAAATAAGTTATTTTAAAATATTTATCAAACACTTTTGAGTTTGGCAATCTAACTTATAAACTAGTAAAGTTATTAACAACTTTATAAACCTTATCAAACACATGTACATATTATAATTATTTAGCATAATCATTCTTAAGTTAAAAATAACTGTTTTAACAAATGAAATTTGTTCTAAAATAACTTGTGTTATCTTTTTCAACAAGATATATCTATTCTAATATTCCCCTTACCTAAATATTGTTGTCTTCTAATAATAATAAAAAAAGACAGCACAAGAATATTTTAGTAAAACTGTCACCAGATAAATACCATTTTTCTTAAAACGCTTAATTTTTTTAATACATGTGAAAGAACCTTAAAATAAATTATTCTGGGATAGTGGGAGTATTTTTTAAAAATTCTGTTACTTCACCTTTCTTTCAATTTATTGGTTTACACTATAATATGTATTCGAAGAAGCATTTGATCTTTAACAACATGCAATACACTCAAGATAAAATATTTAAATATCTATGTAAATTTTTCTTTTAATCTTTGAAAATATTGTTTCTCTCTCTCTTCTTCTGTGTAAATTTAATTACTTGTTAAATAAATACTCTTTGATAATAATATAGTTAAATTTTTTAACTTTAAACTTTGTTATGCATAAATTTACGAGTTTCGTAAACAATTAAGTAAAAATAGATATGTTACTAAAATGGGTAATTTGATGCATTGATTTTATTATTTTGTTGTCACAGGGTTAAACAAATTTCTGGAAAAAGATTGTGGAAGTTCTTCTACTAGAAAAGGAAAAAGATTGAGGATGAATCTAAAACAAGCCTCAATGATTTTAAAGACAGTTTGTGCCTTTTTTTTTTTTTTTTGTTTTCTTTTTTTTTTTTTTTTTTTTTTTTTTTTTTTTTTTTTTTTTTTTTTTTTTTGTATTACTAGTTCTTCTTTTTGTTGGGATTGAAGGTAACCAGCAAGCACTCATATGTATTGAATTTAATCTATTTACATATATTTTTAGTTCATATTAAATGAAGCAACATAAAGAATATGAACTAAAAATACCAACCAAAGCCATCTTCTCCACACTGCCTCAACCATATGTTGTCTGCATGACACCCTTGCAATGTGAATGAAGGAACAAAAGAGCTTCAGATTTGTGAAACTGGATGAATATTTTTGATTTTTGTTACCACCTTATGGGTTTTCAAAATAATAATAGTAACATATTATAATTAAGTTTTGTTTTTTTTTCTTTATAAAATTTATGTTAGACATAATATATAAACTTTGACATCTTATTTAGACTAATATCTCAATAATCAATAATGATATGTTATGATATGAAATATATTATTAAAAAGAAAGTAAAATTTGAATTTCTATTTATTCCATTTTTTTGAATTTTAAAAAAAGAAAATTGTGATTGTGTATTTGTAAAATTATAATTTTCATGATGATTGAATCTGAATTTTATTTTAACCATAAACGAATTGGAATTTTGGATATTTTGTTTTCAATTGAACTTTATTTTAAATTATAATTTTGCAATTTTAATTGATTTTTTTATTTCAAATTTAATTATGTAATTTTAATTGAATCAGTTCTAATTTTATTTCAAATTTATTATGTAATTTTAATTGAATCAGTTTTAATTTTATTTCAAATTTAATTTTGCAATTTTTATTGAATCTGTTTTAAATTCCTCTTGTTAACTTTTGATAAATTTGAATTCAATTCACGTTGTTTTTCATATTATAAATTTTAGATAAATATATTAATTATTTGATATAGTTTGACAACTTTATTAACTAAATAGGTTACTCTAATAACTAACCATGTATGTCCACTTTTAATAATCAAATTGAAAAGTTGGTTTGAACTTTTTTTTTATCTTATTAAGGATATTCTATACTGATTATAGACACAATATATATAAACACTTCTTCTTTTTATTTTATTATATGCACTATATTGTCGACAAAATATGAAAGAAAGAATGAAGACAAGAAAAAAATTTCAGAATTGAAAAATAAAAGTCAAGTGAAAACGTGAAAGGAAACCCTTTGCAGAAAAAAAAAAAAAATAATATCACTATTGAAACACCGAAAGGAAAGGAAAAAATATGATTTAACTATATGAAGAAACAAAAGATTTAAATCCACAAATTCAATGTTTGGCTCCACATACATCCATAAAAATCTAAAATTTGAAGAGAAAAATATATTAAAAAAATAAGAATTTTTTTTCATGTGAGTCAAAGAGGAAACAAAAATACTAAGGAAGGGAGTGAGAGATTGAATCAACGAGTTTAGGATTTAAAATAAAAAATACACAAGTGAATTCATAGAGAAAGATTTAGAAAGACAAAAGAAGTATTGAAGATGAAAGAGGTTTATTTGTTGATTTTGTTCAAAATTATCTTAAACCATATTTCACGATTTATAAAATCTTTTTGAGTGATTCTTAAACTTTTACCTCGATTTGGTCTTGCTTAATTTCGATTTTTGTAGGATGAGATATGAGTTTAAAGTTCTTATACGTGGTTCTACAATCTTAAACAATTTTCTACCCTAAACTAATCTGTTCTTAAAATCCGGCTGAAGAGTTTCCATACATTGTCAGGACTTATTTTCAAGGTTTATTTTCAAATCAAAGAAGCAGGGATAAGGTCGAAGATGAAGAGTGAATGAAAAATGATGGACAAAATGGTATTTTTTTTATTATTCTTTTATTATATACTAAAATAGGTTTTCTAATAGCTTGCATATTTTTTCTCTCTTTCAATCTCCCTTTTAATATGACTTGAATAGAATTTAGAACATACACTAGGGTTGTAATTTATGCTTGTTCCTTTAACCTTTTTGCCTTTTCTATTTCATTATAAAGAATTGCAAGTTTAAAGTTAAATGGCTATATATTGCATCAAATATCTAAGTTCATGTAAGGTGCAATATATGGTAGGTGTAAAAATCCACCAAACATAGCTTTCTTACGTGAACATTAAGACAACAAAGAATCTGATCATAGATGGCTGATGAAACCCATATATGTTTTGTATCCAACAAAATCTTAAGTTCCTCACATACAAGACAAAATGTTGGGCCTCAAACACCATGGTGGGTCTCTTTGTTCATTCTTCATTTAATCAACTTGATTTTGGAAAATCATATTTTAACAACCTAATAAATTTATACAATTGACAATCATTGTTTTATTATTTTTTTCATAATTAAAAAATTAATGATCACATTATCTTTAAAAGTAGGTTGTATAGATATCAAAATATAATTTTTTTTCTTTGTTTTAGTGGATTTCCTTTGTCATGTAAAATACTTGATAGATAGTTTTGTATTTTAAATATGTGATTAAAATTTGATCTCTAATATCCACTGTGTATTAATATAAAAAATTTAAATGGATCTTTAGTCATTGATAAATTATCAGATTTTATTTTTGGTCTCAAATATATTAACCTTTTCACCTCTAATAATTTCTTATTTTATTTTTGTCCCTGAAGCACTTTACTACACTATTCAAAGTGCTATCTAAACCGCTTTTAGGTAAGAAAAGACCTAGATATTAGCCATTAAAAAAAATCAATAAACCGCAATAACATGGTTGTAACAAAAACCACTTTTACCAAAATAAAAAATAAACTTTTTTATTTGAAAATTATCTGGTATCCAGAACAAAAATCTAATAATTTATGGGAAACCAGAAAAATATATTTAAGGAAAAAAAATCTATCAAATAAATCGATTTCTTAATGAATTATAGGATCTCAAAAAAGTTATTCTTTTAACTCTAAATGAAGTGTATATAGGATAAAAAAAATAATAATGGAGAGCCTTGTCTGAGATATAAACTTTATTTTTCTTTTCATTTGATTTTTCTTTTTCGTAGCCATGAAATTGATGTGGTTGAATATGAACAAAAGTGGGTCCCCAATAGAAAGGTTGAGTTGAGATAGGTTTCCTCGTCAGCATGACATGGAGATTTAAGCAGATTTTGAAACTACCAGCATATATGATATGATGTATGTATATACACCATTATTTTGACTCCTCACCTTTTTACTTATTTTGTTTTCAGCACAATTTTGGCTTTCTTTCCAATGCATGGATCTAAAGTTTTCTAAAATCAAGAAATTAAGACAACTGATTGGTCACCCTTATCTAAAGTGCATAGGGAGGTACATCCATTTTAATCAACTAATTTTTCTTTTTTATAGTTTCCTCTTATTTCACGATTTAAATCAATTCATTGATTATATTTACTTTAAATTTTGTTTATTTACGTAACAACTTATAATTTATATTCAGGCTAGACTATTTTCATTTAACGTAACAATTCAAGTATTATAATTTGACTACAACCTGACTTATTTAATATTTATTACAAAATAATTAATATTACTTATAACAACCTATCTCTTTTTTAACAATTATTTTACTGAAAATTAAATTTATAATCTTAATTATGATATTAATTTTTAGATTAAACGTTTATCGATATATATTTTTTATTTAAGAGAGTAATAAAAATATATCATGTTAAATAGTCATACATGTTAATACTTTTTTCTACTATCTTTTTCTCGTATAAAATTAATTTAAATTAAAAAAAACTTTAAGAAAACCACGTTCAATATATCAAGCCAAGGTTTTTTCCCATGCCATATTCTTCATAAATGAGTGACCCAAAAGCAAAAGAAAACTTGGAGCAAAATTTTGTTATACAATTGCATGTGACTTGGTGTGAAACAAAAGTAATGCTTGTTGTGAAGGAATCTAACGAAGGAGAGTATTGTTTTGTTTAAAGTCATGATCCATTGGTAATTGTGGTGTGTTTGCTTATGGTCATTTTTTCTCCATGATTTGGTCGATCGAAAGCATTACGAGACTCAACATGCATGCACATGCCTTACGTGTGTTTCACCAAATTAAGAATCATGTTGATGTAATCCCTCGATGAAAATGCATATGACTCCGATAAATGTTTTTTTCTCCCCCCTAAAATTTGCTTCTAAAGATACATTCAATCTGCTTTAAGGAGATATGGATCAAAATAAACTATCTTATCTTACCATACACCTCTTGTGTTCCAAAGAAGATGGAGAACATGCTATCAAAAGTTCCAATAAATATTTAACTTTTTTTTATTTAAATTTTTTTTATAACTTCTTAAAAAATGATTGAATATTTAAATCAACTCATCAAATATTGTTCCAATTTAATTTAAAATTTAAATATACAATATTTTGTTTCTAATGCTCAAATAAATGTGTCTCTTTATTAATGAAGATACATGCAATCTACATTAAAAGAATCTTCTTAAAAATTCTCTTAGTAATCTCCTACTAAATGAAAACGTAAATGCACATGAAGAAAATATTAAAATATATTTATTATTTATTATATAAAAGCAGGAGGATTAATAGAAAAGTATTATAGGAGATTCTCTTAAAATTATTAAGTCAATAAGATACCACTAAGAAAAGAAAATTATAATAATAAAATAAAACGGATATAGATTAATCATGTGACAAGTGATGCTAAGTAGTTCATTTGATGAAAAATAAAAATGAAGAAAAGAAAAAGTGGGGACAAGAAAAGCTAAGCAAGGGTGAGGGGTCCACTACTTGAAATGAAATGGAACAAACAAACAACCTAAGATGACACTTTCTAACAAAACTGTCTCTTAGCTACTTTTAGAACTCAAAAACATTATTTGGAGAGAGAAAGATGATGTATGACTAGAAGTACAACATTGTGTTATGTTGAGACAGAGAGACTCTAAAACTCATCGTGAGAGTCGGTCTAGGAGTAGAGCGAGGATTTGGCAGATAAATGAGTGATTGAAAATTATGATTCATGGTTCCTCTAGATTCCCATGCTTTGAATTTTCAAAAAATATAGCCTTTTTCTTTTCCATCGTTTCTTTTGGGGTTCTGTTACTTCCTATAAATCTCAAACCAGCAACTTCAACTCAGAAAAATCCGTGATTTTTAAGATTCTCCTTCTCTCTCATCATCTTCGGTCTTTGCTGAATATTTGGCTTGCCTTTTGGGTTTGTTCCACAAATTTTTAGGTAATCTTCAAGTACATGTAGATTTGGCTTTCAGATCATAGTGATGGGGTTTAGATATCAATTATCAAACATTTTACTCTCTCCCTCTCTTCAATCTTGATATAGGGTATCTAGGTTTTGCTTCAAAATTTAGTCTTGGAGACATTGGTGATGCAGGATTGAAACCATAATTGGGAGACACTGGTTTTTCTGATATACTTTTTAGATTAGATATATTTGGATTGAATGGAAGATGATACAACAATGCCTCATCAGGAAGATCAGAGAAATAGTGAAGGTATAGGCATGGGGGGCCTTGTTAGATCTTCTAAGAAGTCAAAGCAGAAAAAGGTGCCTCAAAGGGGACTTGGTGTGGCACAACTCGAGAAGATAAGACTAGAAGAACAGCAAAAGAGAGATGCACCTCCACTTTCACCATCTCCAACTGCTTTATCATCAACCAAACCATCCTATTTGCCTCTCCCAATTAAGAATTTTCATGACTCCAACCAATCCCCTTCTACAACTCTTTTAACTTGTGAGCAACCATCTGAATTTAGGTCCCGTTTGTCATTGCAACAACACCAGCAGCAGCAGCAGCAACAACAAGCCATTGATGATAAAGTGCCTTGCAATGTTCCATTGGCAAACAGTGGAGGCTTTGGAACTGGTTGGCCTGTTGTTCCTGGACACGAGAATGTTCCCAAGTGGTGGAATTCCTATCAGTTTGATTCTGAGAAGAACAACTTTGGAGTGGATGATTCAGGATTGCCAATTCTACTAAGTTTGCCTTTTGAATCCAACTCCGTTTGGCCTATGCCCAATTTGGCACAGAGAACGGCACAATATCAACATCAATCTTCTTCATCAGTGGTAAGACACTTTTTTTTAGTTTGATCTCTCTCTTTTTGATTTGTATGATGGAAGTTTCATTTTCCATATATTATTCATCACATTCTCTTCCCATTGAATAAAGGGATTGGTTGGTTTATTGAACATGTATAGGTGAATGTCTCTCTTTTTAATTTATTTGATGTGGTTTTCATTTTGTCATCTATTCATCATATTCTCTGGCCTTGTAATGAAAAAGGATTGGTATACACATGCAGGTGAATGTCTCATCAGGAACTTCATCAACTTCTATGCCTCATTTCTCAATAGAGCCCCCTTCAAACCAAAACAATAACGACAGTAGTGTGCCTGTGAGACCAACAGATAAGGTATGTGCAATTTGTGCTCTTAAGGTAATTTATGTGAATATTTCAGTTTGGTATCTACTATATATATGTTATTGAATGTGGTATCTTCTGTGGTGGCTGCACATGGATGATCCAGGGGTGATGATCCCTTAGCAAGGTGGAGGTTGGTTCATAGAACCATAATCATATTTCAGTTATTACATATGAAAAATGTGTTTTACAATAGAAAATTGTTGATTGTAGTGGATTGGTCTACGAAAGAGAGAGGAAAGAAAGAAATTAGAAAAAGGAGAGGGCTAAATTGGAAGATGTGGTGTAGTATAATAAGAAGGGAAGAGATAGAAAAATGAGGGGGGAAAGGAGATGGAAGGAAAAAGTGTATGAATTACCCCTTATACTACTACTGCTAGTAATAATTTCCTCTTCTATGTGCCCGAATTTCTCAACTTGTTTTGTTGAATAGTCATATCATAATCATGTATGAGCTGGTATGTTTTCATGGAAGAGATTTTCCTTAGAATTTTTTTAGTTTATGAAATTTAATATAGGTGTTTGAAACTTAATGCAGACAGTTGGCACAAAAAGGTCATACCCTTTCTCCTTGAATGTTCCCCATGCACCTTCTTTCAATTATAATTTGCCCCCCTTTGCTGAAACAAGAACAAATGTTAAAACTTCCAGTGGTAATGGAAGCGAATTTAGCTTTGAGGCTGGCAATTCAACTTCCAGGTAGTTTCAGTTTAACTTTTGGACCCCTATGTTGTAGTTTCTTGTCTGCTTATACAATAATGTGTTTGTGCACCATCTGTAGAGAAGTCACATTCACTTCAGCATCCAACTCTAAGCCAAACTCAAAGAAAAGAAGTGAAGAGAATGAGAATTTCAGTGGAGATTTTCTCACACTGGCTCCTCCATCTCCTACTTCTTATGCACCTTCAAAGTCCATGTCATCTTCAACTCTCTTAGCATTTCAAAACCAGGTATGTCCTGAATTTGAGTTTCTATCACTCATTAACCATTTCTCCCCATTTTGGTATGTTCATGATTCATTCTTATATTTCATTTGCTAAAGGGAAATGTAGAAGAACAAATCCCTGCCCCACCAGTGTACAGGCTGTTCAATCAACAAAAGCAACCACTGTATGGCTTCTTCCATCCAGAACCAAAGGAGGAACAAATTGGACATACAGCAGCCAGGATTCAGAATGGTCATGAAATGGGGGAAAATGTTGATCTTAATTTGAAACTATGAATAGAACTACTAGGCTAGTTTTTCCTCGCTATGAAACTTTCATACTCATCTTTTGTCTTTATTGTTCTAGTTTAGTTTTACTAGTGGTAGATATTCCTAAATATGCACATGTAGGGATGAGTATGAAAAGGACTAGAAATTTTGGCCATGTGAGAAGTAAGAGTGGAAAAAGAAAAAAGAGATGTTGATTTGTTTGTTTTGAGTAGCAATGCCTAAGTGCTTTGATGAAGCCAAACTCTAGTAGCATGCCTTTGGGAATTGGGGCTATGCATTTGTCTGTTTGTTTGTTTTTATTTTCTATAGTGATTCCTTTCTTGCTAATTATAGTGTCTGGTTGGATGAGTCAGGAATTGGAATGGTAACAAACTTGTGCATGTGGGTTGTGGAGAGACTTGATTGTGCGTTGTTCTGTTCTGTTTCCTTCTGGTTACAAAAATCCAGCTTCCATTATGGTTCTAAAATGACACAACAATTTGACACACGTGCTACTTGGGTGTCAATTGAGACACTCTGAACTGGTTTTGGGTGAATGTATCATTAGTCGTATGAATAATCTGATAAGAAAATTGTGAAAAACGAAATCATGTATGTTAGATCTTGTGTGAATGTATCTTTACAAAGATTTGAAAAAAAAAAAATCATTCACATTATTAATCCTTGTAAATAAAGATTTTAGGACCTGTTTCACAACTGTGGTGGAGGTGACTAAAATTTATTCCAACAAGAACCAAGGGTGTTTGGCTAACTTAGTTTTGAAAATTAATTTTGACGAGCACAAAATTCATTCTAGGAGAAATAAAAAAATGATCCATTTTGTTATTAGAACCCATATTTATACTCAGTAAATTTATTTTATTAACTGAAGAAAATTAGTTTTTTTTTTATTCAACTACCTTTTAGATATCATACTCAAAAAGTAGTCAATTAGTTATTTTAAAATCATCTTAAACCGAGTTTTCATATTCGTAGGTGTTTTATTGATTGAGTAAAATATTGGTTGTAAATTAATGATCTAATTAATATATATTGACTTAGGAGGGGATATTTATAGGATTATTATCTATCTAATTGAGTAATCAAATGAAGTCGCACGTTATCATGAAGTGTAACATTGAATATAATTTAATGAGATTTTAATCACCACTGGAATCATGCAACTGGGTTTGATTAAATATCACCTTTGACGCAAATTTGCCTCTATTTCATCGTTGCTCCACTTGTTATCCTCACCCTTCTCATAGTAGTTTCAAGAACTGCAAGCATACTTTGCCACCACCCCCGACCAAAGTTGTTATTCTACCACAACAGGGTCTTCATCCTTCCCACCAAGACTTCTTCCAATGCATCCTACACCAATTTCATTCTACTCCAGAAGCTGGCCTTTCAAGTGTCAAACTTAATCTCAACTGTGTAGCTGCATCTTTTTATTGGTGGAGTTGGAAGAAAGATATCAAGAACTTTATCAAACAACTTTTCCCACAACAAATACTTACCAACAAAATTGAAAGCGTCACCGCACCTCTATAGGCTATGAGAAAATACAACTATACCCTTAAATGATAAATAGAAAAAGACGAGAATATCCTTCACCTCCTTCATCAGAGTTATCTGCTTCATTCTTGCTTTGTTCGCTTCGTTCTTCCAATCTTGCATCCGCTTCAATTTTCGTTTGCATTGGATCTGATTCTTCAGCATCCGATTCATCTGTATTTGATCTTCATTGTCAACAATCCGTTAAGAAAAGCATTCTATGCGTGTTGTGAAACTTGGAATCGTAGAGTTTGGAGGAGAATTTGCTTCAATTTGAATTAAAGCTTTAAACAAGTGAAAAGTAAAATTTTTTATGTTTATTAGCAATTTGTGAGTGATATTGATGATTAGGATAGTTAATTTGATGATTGGGTTACCGTCGACGGTGAATCTGCGTCGGAGAAGACGAACTTTGTAAGAACCGGATGCCCCGCGTCCGGTTTACATTTTGGAAAAAAACCTAAATGTCGGATGGGGGCCATTCGGTTATAATTTTTTTCCAAAATGTAAACCGGATGACACCCCATCCGGTTTACAATTTTTTTCAAAATATAAACCGGATGGGAAACATCCGATTCAGTATTTAAAAAAAAAATAGAAGGTTCTTTTGGTCATTTTTAGAAGAACAATTTTGATATTTTTAAAATTTATAGAGGTGTAGGACGAGGGTATTCGGGTGGAGAAAGAATCCGTCCCACTTCCCATTCTAGCACAAGTAGAGTTTTCTTTGTGGATTTTATGATCCACATTCCCACCTTGTGATCGTGTAATAAAATATACACATTTTGTAGCCTTGGTGATACAAATTTAGAGGGATTAATATAATTTTGGCTTTTTGTTGTAATTTTTTTTAATTAAGATTGAATGTTCATATGAGAAAAATAAAATAAAAAACTAAAAAAAAAGTGAATTATATTTTGGTGTCAATATGCTTCACCTCGTTATGATAGAAGACCTCTTACCACTATGTCATTGACATTTCCCCAATTTCATGCCCTCTACAATCATCTATCTCCCACCATTCGAGACATGTTCCACCTTTATTTCTCTATTAACACCAGAACTGACCTCTAATAACATCGTCTTTTCCTTGATAATCTCAAAAAGAATTGCACCATCTAATGAACGTTTGCCACTAAACATTCACCACACCAACCACCACTTCAACTTTGGTAACTAGGTTTGGGTTCATCTTCGCCTTTATTCTCTGTGAACAGTCGAACATCAAACCTCACAGCAACATGCCTCTCGTAACTTTGGCTCATATGATGTGCTCCTATGCATTAACACGGTGGCTTATGAACTCCATCTCCCACCAAATGTAGTAGGCCAACAAATGCAAAAACTCTTCTACTTCCTATACCAGTTGCATCTACCCCGGTCGAACAACCAATGTAAAACTTTCAAAATAATTAATATAAAAAATATTTTTTCTAATAATGACGTGTAGCATCTTCAATCCGACTCTTATAAAAGGATAAATAAATCGAAAGATACTTTAGGTAAAATATGTCGAACTATATAGAAATCAAAATAACATACTCTCAGTAAATTAAGAGTTATTTGTTGAGTTACACAAAAAAAAAAAATCAAAAGTAGAAATATTTTTGGTGAAACACTCACAGTTATGTGTCGGGTTCAATAAAAAATCAAAAGAAAACATGTTCTCGAATAGACATTTACAATTATGCCATTCACTTCTCTGAAAAAATCAAAAAGAAGAAATGTTATTGATAGAGCATTAACAATTATGAGTCAAGTTATATAAAAGTTTAAAAGCAAAAGTGTTCTTAAGCAATAATAGTTGCGCACCAAACTATACCAAAATCGAAAGTAAAAATGTTATCACTGAAACATCAACAATTATATTGTAATTATACCGAAATTAAAAGTAGAAATGTTCTCAGTTAAATAGTAACAATTGTGGACAAAGTTATATCAAAATCAGAAACAAAAGTACTTAGCCAAACATTAAGAGTCATACAACAAGTTATATAAAAAAAAGAAAATTCTCTAGGTAAAGCACTAAGAGTTATGCATTAGGTTACAGAGAAACCATAAATGATGAAATGCTCTTGGAAAACATTCAGAGTTGTGTATCATGTTATTGAAAAAATATATATAAATAAAATACTCCCTAAAAGTACTAAGAGTTACGCATCTAATTATAGAAATATCATAACAAATTGTTCTAAAAAAATTAGCTAAGTATAAGCTTTTAGCTATGTAATGAGTTATCACTATGAACATAATATAGAATGTTTCATCTTGACAAAGTATAAAGTATAACTAACCAACTATGCACCAAGCAAATCCACGAACATAATATAATATACTAAAAAGTACAAGAGACTAGTTATACACAAAGCTATTTAACAGAACATAAAACACTGCTTCAAAAAAATATAAATGACTAACTATGTATGTGTGAAATTATACCAAATTAATCCCGAACTCGATTACTAATAGATCAAACTCCACCCCGAGTTATATCTAACAAACCCCAAATTCAATTACTAAAAGTTCAGGTCGATCATACCTTGAGCTCAACTTAGTTATTAAAAGCTCGAACTCACCCCTTTAACCCTCTCTTTCCATATCCGCCCCACCCTATCCATTATATATAAAAAAAAAACAAATAGATCATGGAACTCACCTTAACCCATTTGATTCTCATAAGTGGCGCTATAAAATCATTGTAATGGGACTGATAGCATGGAAAACGTTATGTTTCTGAATGATGAGCAAGGTAGTCAAAATCGAGATCTTACTCAAGATCGGAAAGAAACATGTAGATCGTAAATCGGAAGATCGTAACACGGATCGTAAGATCCTACAAATGTTATAAACATTTACAGATACACACAAAATCATTATATTTTACCCAAAATTCATAATTAGACTTCACAATATATAAAAGAATACATAATTAGGTGTATACATTATATCCTAGTTACTTAGGATGGGAGTATCTAACTCCTTCCTAGTTACAAAATAATCTATCTAAACCAAGTAATCTTCTAACTTAAATTCATAATTTGCATCGAGACCTTCAACTCCATCATTTTGATCTTCTTCTCCATTTAAATCAGTCATGTGTAAATCTTGACCATGAAAAGTTTCATCCTCCTCAGCTTGGACTGGAAGCAAGTTTTCATCCAAATCCAATGCTTCACTATGGTCATACTCATCTTCCATAATCCACTCTTCATCGGATGAGCAATCATCAATAGTAATTTGAGTTAGTTTTCTTACTTGCTTCTTCTTAGCTAATTTTGAATTAGCCATGACAAAAACAACATCATTCATGGTGCTTTGTTTTAGCTTATTTCTTCTCTTTGTATGGACCTAAACAAATGCAAAAAACAAATTCAAATGACCAAGTTGTGGACTAGTAGACTAGTAATTTTATTCTAGAGAAATATTTTAGATTAACTTACCATTTCAAAAGAACTCCAATTACGCTCACATCCAAAGGAGCTACATGTCAAGCTTAATATATGAATGGCAAATTTCTAGAGTTCAGGATACTCATCACCATAAGATTCCCACCAGTCTACTGGAGTCTTCAAATTAATTGACCTATTAGCCAAGGGAGAACCAAAACATTTTTCCCATTTTTTGAAATCATCCATTTGAACATCAATGAGAGTTTGTTCATCCTCATCCTCCACCATCCTAGTTAGACAATCCATTAGACCTCGTTTCACTTCCAAATCTGCTTTAAATCCAGGACGATAATGCATTTGTGGGTTAAGAAAATAGCCTGCAACATGCAAAGGTCTATGGAGTTGCTTGTCCCATCTTTCATCAATGATGTTCCACAAAGGCAAATAACTAACAAAAATATATTATATTGAGTTAGTTTATTGTTTTCAATTTTAAAATCACTATCTTAACATAACAAACAAATATAGACAGTTAGCTAACCAAAATACCTTTTCTTGACAGCATTAAAAGACTTTTGTATCTTCTCCTTGGCTTGATCCATTGATTCATAAATAAACCCCATGGCTAGTTTTTGATCTGAATCAGCCAATCGAAGCACTTCAATTAGGGGCAATGCACCCTTCAAACAAGTTATAATGCTCTTCCAAAATTCCTTGTCTAACACCACATCTTCAACCATGTTACCACCATTTGTTTTTGCAAACTTACTAGTCTTCCATTCTTCACTAGTAAACATTCTTATTAATGCTCCCTTATTCTCATGAAGACATCCTAATGTCAAATAAGATGTTGCAAAGTGAGTAATACCTGGCCTCACCAAATCTCTTCCTTTGGTGAAATGTTGTAGGAGACAAATTAGAGAAGTTCTTGAATAAATAAAGGTAGTAATTTTTTTACCTTTTGAAATTGTTTCCTCATGAATTGGAATCTTCTTCTCATAATCTTCCAACATTAAATCAACACAATGTGCGGCACAAGGTGTCCAAAATAACTTTTTCCTTTTTGCCATCAACATTTGACCAGCAGCTTTGTAGTTTGCTGCATTATCGGTCACAACTTGAATAACATTATCTTCTCCCACCTCTTCAACAACATTATCTATCATCTCAAAAACTTTCTCGGATGTTTTGGATATAGCAGATGCATCTATGGACTTTAGAAACACAGTTCCCTTTGGGCTGTTCACCAAGAAGTTTATTATTGTCCTTCTTTTCTTATCCGTCCAACCATCAGTCATAATCGTGCATCCCGTTTTTTTCCATTCATCCCTATGTGCTTGTAAAGCAAGTGATGTATTTGCAACTTCCTCCTTCAAATATTTGACTCTAATCTCATGATAGGATGGAGGTTTAAATCCGAGGCCATGTCTCGAAACCAATTCAAACATAGCCATGAATTCTTCACTCTTTGCCACATTGAAAGGAATAGCATTGTTATAGAAAAACCTGGCAATGGCTTGACATGCTTCCTCTCTCAATCCTTTCTTAAACATGTTGTTGATGGTAGGTTGTTTACTAAATACTCTCTTAAACATGTTGTCCGATGATACTTCACTATGTTTTCTTTTATCACCAGCAGGTTCTGCCATTTCCTCGTCCATATTAAGACTTGATTTCTTGTTTAACTTTTGTTGCAAACCAACAACAATTTCCCACATTTCCTTTTTCACTTCTTCAGGAACATCCTTGCAAGCTCCAACGTCCTTTTGAGTACCAGCCAAGTGATGCTTCAATCGATAGACACCCCCTATTACCACCTTTTGACAATATTTGCATTGAAGTTTTCTAGTATCCCCATCAACTGACAAACAATGCTTCCAAGCTATATCACTCCTATTTCCTGGAGCATTTTTGGGGGTCACGGGTGTAGAGGAGTTTGGAATTGGATTTGAAGACATTTTTAATGATTGGGAGTGAAAATTGGGTATAATGGAAGTGCAGATTGGCAATGCAATCTAGATAGAGAATACAAATTGGTATTTAGATAAGTGCAGGTTGAGAGTGAAGAAAGGTTGAGAGTGCGGAAAAGTGTGGTGCGGTGGGAATTAAATACTTGAGGTCGCACCTAATGGTGGTGATAGTCATATCCAATGGTGACAAGCAATGATGATAGTCATACTCAATACCCAATGGTTCATACTGAATAACCAATGGTTAATACCCAATGGTTCATACCCAATAGTGATAGTTATATCCAATGGAAATAATTATACCTAATGATGATTAGTCATACTGAACGGTAGTCATGAGTCATGACTTTTGATTGTGATTAGTCTTCCTGAATGGTAGTCATGAGTCATGACTTTTGATTTAATGGGAGGTTTCTTTCCTCTCATTATATATAAAAGAAGACTAAATAAATTTTCAAATATAATATAATTTTTTATATTTTAATTTTGAACTAAAAATAAATAGTTTTTTATTCCTGTTAATGTCTTTAAGTTTATGGTATATAAAAATTGGGTAGTTCTTTAAGTTTACTGTTAATGGTAGTTCTTTTTAAATATTACAAATTGGGTTTTCGGGGATATAAAAATCCCAGCCTAAAAAGACCTAGAAGAAATCCTAAAATTGTTACAAAGTGTTGCGGCAACGGGAGGTGTAGATGTGCGGCAGCGGGAACTGCAGCCGCATGAGGTGCCGCTGCGAGAGGGAGGTTCCGCCGCACAAGACACCGCCGCGAGAGGTGTATCCACAAGACGCCGCTAAGAGACGCGACCGCAAGGGACCCAGCGCAACTGCCACTGCTGTGAGGTGTGCCGCAACTGCATCGCATCGCAAGAATCGCCGTTTTCACACGATTTACGATTTAAAACGCCGATCCTATGCGATCCTTCAAAATCGCAATTTTTACGTGATCGGAGATCGGAGAATATGAAGTAGATCGTAAACTCTTACGATCTTACGTTGTGGATCGCGATTTTGACTACTATGATGATGAGAAATCAAAACAATGAGATACGGTGGCTTCACTCTATAATTTTTATTCGTGCTATATTTGTCTACTTGCACGGATTAGTCAAAACTTTAGCCACAAATTCAACGTCAAGTCCACACCGTCAATAGAAGTCACCAACAACATTGTTATAGACAAAGAACTATAAAAATCATACAGACCCAAAAGGGTAAGAGCGATGAAAGGCACTAACATATGAAACACTATTTGGTCTACGACCAACCAAATACATAATCAAGAACATACACCAATGCCAGGGAGAAGGGGTAAAGTAGGATAGCCAGTATAGATGTCCATAGAGGGAAGACAGTGCGGAAGCTAGCAAAGACACCCACCACAATGCAAACGACCAAAATAACTAACACTTCTGAAGAGAAGTCCCATGTCAATCCCCTCACATAAACCAAGGCCAAGAAGACTGATAGACAAAGCACATTATTCATCGTCACTGCACCATATAGCTGCAAAAACAGTGGAAATCATGTTTTAAATGACCTGAAGGAAATAAATTGCAGTAATTGGTAAAGCTTATGAATCAGCCAGCCTTAGTCATGTATATCGTTGAAAGAAAAGTATACATGGATGAACACCGTTACGCAAGAAATCCAAACACAACCTTAAGAGTTCAGAACCAAACCCCTAAGTCACAAAAAAACTGCTAGTACTACGGCTGTAATCATTACTCAATACTTTACTCCCAAAGTGATACAAGTGAGTTAAAAAGTCATGGCAAGCAGCAATCACTAAATTAATTAGTAAGAAAATATACTGGTAACCATGAAAAAACACAACAATAATGATGATGCCAACAAGTAGAGTCACCATTATGATCATCTCACACTAGTCATTCAAACAGCTAACAGTATGATTTAAGACTTACGAAATTCCAATTTCTCCAACCCCAGAATTTCAAGACTATTATTATTTGCTAAGTAGGAATCGATATGACCACAGGAAGGTGCAACTTTAGATACATTCTGAACATGAAATCATCTTTCTATTATCCTCTCCACCTTGTCCACTCCAAAATTATTTTAATGTTTTGGAAACGCGAACGTTAAAGGGACCCCATTCAGCATCATATTTACCCAAAACTCCAACCACGAAAGGACTTTTGTCATTTGAATAACCACAAAATAAATTAATTATAAAGAGAACTGAATACATTAACCGTAAACTATCATCTTGAATAAGTCAAAGTCAGTAATTCTCCCATTTTGTTTAGCTAAATCCTGAATGAACAAGATTATGCGGCAAATGACATAATTGAGTGAAAATATATTGTTCAAATGCTTTATAGTTTATAGGTCATACTCAAAGTTTGCATACTAATGCCTGAAAGAGAAAGAGTATGAAACAAGAAAACAAACCTCAGAAAAAGTTAAGGAGGCAGTTTGCCTCTTATCACGACTAGCAAAAATTATCGCCGACACTGCTTCGCTTGAATTGGTTGCTAAAGGCAGAGCAATGAAGGAAATGAAGAAAGCAGGAATACTTGTAGCCTCCGAAAAGTTATCCACGGCACCAACCAGAGGATCAGCAAATGCAGCAGCAATAATAGTACCCAGTAGCAGAAGCAGAACTGCTTTGATGGTTGTCCATTTAGCATTCTCAATGCCCTCAGCCTCTTCATTACTCTGATCTCCCACGTCCAGCAAATCATGTTCCCTTTTTGTTTCCTGTGCACGAAACACCTGTCAGCCTTAAGCACCAAAATAAAATCTGTGAAGTTGAGGATTGCATAACTTACTGTGTGAAAGTCACTTAAAAACTTCATTGTGTGTGGACCAGCATCTCGAGATGCAACTCGAGCACGCTGGGCCCTTTGAAGCCATCTAGTGACACCATTAACAAATTCTTCTCGATCAACAAGTTCATTGCCAGAAGTATCAAAATCATTCATGATCCTTTTTACGGCATCATCATGATCCAGATCAATCTCCTCAAACTGAATTCCAATAACCAGTGCTCTCAATTCACTGTGAGTAAGACTGCCATCTTGATTTTCATCAATGGTGTCAAACAATCTATATATTCCATTAAGAAGTCATTGACAACCAAAAGCATGAGAATATGAGAAATGCAACAAACTTCTTTAAAAGTAACATAATTTTAAGTCAAAGCAAAAAGGATAGATAGCCTTACTTTCTAATGACTTCTTTATCAGGTTCACCATTATCTTTCAGCAGCCTTCCCAACGCACGTTTCTTCAAATGTGTCAAAAATCCTAGTATAACATGCTTGTGTTTAATATATTCAAGTTTCCTCCTTTGAATCCAGGGCTGAAAAATCTGCACCATTTTTTCTTTTTCTTAATTTCTATAAGATGCAAAAACAATGGCCAGGTTTAAAACAGGTCAAGTATTTATCCAGTATACAGTTACGGAAAGTGCTATCTATAGGATCACATCCAACAAAAAACAATTGCGTATCATCCAGAGTTACATAAAAATCGTGCTGGCTGATGAAAGAGAAAAAATATATCACAGGAAAATCAAGTTCACAGTAAAAGAAAATTACCTGGTAAAGACAATAAGCAGCCAATAAACAGAGTGACACAATGAGGGCTATCAAAACAGCCAAGTGCCTTCCTGACGTTGAATTAAGAATTTGTGGTAATTGAACGATCACAAATGGAAGGACAGATATAACCATAATCCGTGCTGCATAACTTGTCCAGATATCAGTACTAACACCAGAACCTGCACATGGGAGATTTTAGTAGATTAACGATACAAATAAATCAAACATTCCAGACATTTAAACAGTACAGCTCAGCTGCATGTATACAATCATTATGGTTTAGAAATAAATAAGAAAATGGAGAATCACAAATTCGCAATATATCTTTAACCAACCCTCTTCACAAAGTCCAAACTCATGTCACAACAATAATAATCAATGCACACATTCAGTAGTTTGAATGCATTATATAATCCCTGATCCACAATTAGGGTTGAAGAAAGATACTTGCATGAATTACTAAGTGAACTATCTCTCAATTATTACTTGTTGGTGATGTTATAACAATATAAAATCATTCATCTGTCTTCATTTTAAATTTAAGCTCTCAGATAGTTATTTTATGATATTGTTTCAGATTTTTTATGACCAAGAGGTCTACAGATCCTTGCAACAATCATTCTTCTAAACAAAAGAATGTTGAAATTAAGCAAAATGTAATTGGCAATATGGGCTGTTCAGTGCTCAAGCCTAAAGAGATATTGTATGAGATGGCATGCTAAAATATGTTAGACATGCTAAAGCCAAAGCTTTTTTGATAGTCAGCTCATGACACTTTCAAAAAAATCATTAGTTAATAAATCAATAATCAGCTTACATTGACACAAAACATACATAATATTTTACTGGGAAACTCCAGAAGGTTGATTGCTTGAAAGACAAGAAAGGAGAGGAAACACCAGAATCTTCATGCTTCGGGAAAGAGGAAGTTGGTTTACCTAAATTGATTTTTAATATAAATGAACAGTTTGGAATGGCATACCTGTTAAACTAAATCCCCTAGTGTCTCGTGAATCTATAGCAATTGAATCCTCGATGTCACACTTGCCAACAATTACACAGGTCCCCCATATTATAGTAAGAAGTAGCACCGTGGACCCAGCTAGCAGTCCCATTCCAACAGATACCTTACTTTGAGCAATTTCTTTACTACCTGAAAGCCCGGACACTAGAAAAAAAAAAAAAACAAGAAATATATATTAGGGGGGAAATGGACAAATAACAGCACTATATAAGCATAAGTGCTAGTAGTTGAGAGACAAAGAAATTCCAAGAGAAGTAGAAAAAAAAGTCCAAAGTACATATGTTACAAAAGATTAAAGTTCAGTGAAATTTTGATTATTAAGGAAGCATAAGAGATGTCTCAAAGCAATCACTACTAGTCAGATAATACGGAATCAGCTAAATTATCCAATTTTGGCCTCCATTTGGCAGTTAAGAATTGAACAGTATATCTAGAAATTCTACAAAATCCGTCCCTTATCAGCTATCGCCCGTACTGAGAAGTCAGAGTTGTTAATCTATACAATAAAAGAGAATAGTCAAAATTATATTTAAATAAAACAATATTGACCATTGACCATCTATAATATATATGGTTATATGCTCAAGATTAACTCCTCCCAGATTCTCAAGCACTGATGGAACTCTTTTACACTTTATTATGCGTCTGCTTTTCCATGGACCACCCAGGCTCAAAACTACGCTTATTCTTCCACCAAACACCATTAAAAGAAATTGAAATTATATTGAAGTGGAAAGAAAAAAGGCATCAACAAAGACATATAAGCTCTACAAAAGAAGCATTCCATCATGTGCGGGGTTCACACCACGAAAATTAAGCACCAAAAGCAAAGCAAAGCGGTTGAAAATTCAACACAACCAAAAAGAATCTAAAAGGAAAAATAAGATATCACAAAAAGCAAAGGCGGAAGAACTCGGGCAGGAGAATCCTTAAAAAAACCAGCAACAAAGAATCCAACTGAATAATCACTAAAATTCAAACAATATTCTTCTCGCTGATTAGAAAAAAACTAAAAATAGGAAAAAGAAAAAAAAGGAAGAAGATATTTGGGGGCCGAGAATAAGGCTCTGGATTTCGATCCTTCTGTGTGGTAGCGGACAACCTTAAACAGACAGATAAATTCACGATAGCGACGCGAACCACTTGAGCAAACAACAATCCAATTAAACAAAGATAATCAGAACAACCCAAACCATCATCCAAACAAGGCCTAACCAAGCACACCACAGTCCACACCATATATCTCTCGCTACTTCAACAACAAAATCTCAAGCCAAAGAATCTCATTCCAGCACTACAAGCTAAGACAAACTTCCAGCATCATAAAGATAAAAAGAAGTTCACACCACTGAATTTTCACGAATCACTAAAAAGTGAAAACCTATTCAATCAAAATCGAAGTCTCATATACTTATTCTACCTAACTTTTTAATGTAAGTTCCATTTCACAGATTCCGGTACATAACTTTCTAATCGGATAGCAAGCCGTACAGTAAGCATCGAATCCAAGTTTCGCCGTCGTTAAAAAGAAAACAGAGAGTGAGAGTTAGTTACCGAGGATGAGCATGGCATCGGGAAGTGCACCGAGGATGGGGAGGAAGAGGCCGCCAACAATGCCGGGGCCCAAGATCTCGAGCAGGAGCTCGCTGCCGCCGGAGAGGAACGTGGCGGCCTTGAACATGAGGAAGCCATAGACGATGATAAGGAAGAGGTTACCGATGACGGTGGTGGTGCACGGCAGGAAGCCGTAGGTCTGCTCGCAGGAGGACTCCGCCGTGATCGCGGACGGGAGGCGGAGGAAGCCGTCCCAGGAGTTGGCGGAGACGCCGTCAGAGAGCGGATCGCGGGAGAAGAAGCGCGCATGAGCGTGAGCACACAGGATCACGATCCAAAGGATGAGGAAGATAGACCGGTAGGAAGTGAGAGCCATTGGTGGTACTGTCAAGAATCACTAACGACCAAATCACTACATATATACGTGTCACTTGTGCTGAAGTCAAAATTCACAACCAAAATTCAAATTTACTGTGCTATTTTATTTTATTTTAAATCAAATTAATCTAATTTTAGCAGAAGGTAAATAAAAAAAAATGGAGTATATTTATCCAAATTCTATCTAATTTTGGAATAATATGTCTCAGAAAAATATATTTGACGGTTGGAGTATATTCTAAAGAAAGGTGCATTTAATCCTGTGTTACTCATTGCAGACACGTAGGGTACGCGGACGGTTGTTTTTTGTACACGGAGGAATGGGAGCCCACGGTTTCTCGCGATTATCGTAATTTAATAGTTGATTTCGACGTGGTTTTATTGCTTCAATCAGAAGGTTCACTGAGATTTTAATTATTTTTTAATTACTTCAAATTAATATTTTAGTTTGCCCCTTGTATTAAATAAATATCTATATTGTACAACTCAAGTTTCAAATAAACAGATTCTTCTGAATCTGTACGTAATGTTTAATTATAATTTATAATGAATAATTGTTTTAAATTTATTATAAATAATTTTTATTATAATATTATTTTCGCTATTGGTATTTCTAAAGCTATTTAGTTAGAACTAGATATATTGAATAAGAGTTATGAAAATATCTGAAAACTTACTCTGTGGGAAAACAATTGTTGAAGAATGATAGTTAAAAATCCTAGTAGTAAATATTGTCATTGTTGTATTGTAAGAAAAAAAAAAGTTAATTTTTTAATCTAAAGTTTCAAAGTTTTCGAAAACAGTATTTATGATGGTACAAAATTTTTTACATAAGTAATCCTACATGAATGTTTGTTAATTTTGGTAATAATCGCTTTAAAGCTAATTTAAAATTTATTTGTTAATTCATTAATATTTTAAAATATTTTATATTTAAGGTTTATATCCAATAAACTCATATAAGCAAACAAAAAGAATATGGAAATACAACTTTTGTAAAAGTGCTCGAAATAATTAAGAATGTTTCATCTCAATTTCAACAAAGACAGAGTCTTTCTCTTTTGGACGGCAAAGACTGAGTCACGATAGAAATCACCTTCAATAGCTTTCGTTTTTAGGTGACATGGAAATAAAATCGATATGACTTTGTAACAGTTAAATTTATATTGTTAATATATTTAAATTAAATGAATTAATTTAAACCATATTTTCACATATTAAAAACTTTTTTTTAAGTCGCTTACAAGGAAGATTTTAATAAACGGAGTTTTCAAGAACTTACCTTTTTAAAAAATATTTCTATTAAGTTGGTAAATCTTATCAATGCATTTAAAAGAATTAATATTAAATTAATTATTAAACTCAGATTTTGAATATTTGGTTTCCTAAATACTTTATTACTTAAGAAATACTCACAAAATATTTATTGACAAAATCTTATGAAAAATGTTGTTCTTAAATGTGTTAAAGAAATTTCTATTAAGAGCTTAAAAGATGGAACAGGAAGAAAATAAAAACTATATTTCTTAACGAATAAGATATCTTCCAATAATGTGAATAATTTGTCGTGTATGGTACAGGAATGGAACGTTATCCCTTTTTGTGAACTATATAAGAAGAAATATTTCACCAAACATAGCAAGAGTTAGGTAGCTGTATTAAATAGAGATGAAAATGTATCGTATACTATAAAATTAGTGCGATGGCATTTAGTATATTTGTCATAGCAAATCATTATAAGTTAATCTGAAGTGATCATTTGTAGTGCATCTTTTTTTATGATAGCTTTTTATTCACAATATTCAAATAAAAGACTCAATTAATATAATAGCATGTAATATATCAATTTTTATCATATAATAATGTAATAATTCTTTCTACTTATTTATATAATTTTTAATTAAATATATAACTTATGTAGTTATTATCATAATTATTGTTCTAATCAAAATAGTTTAACTCTCAACTAAAAAATTTAAATGTTATATAATAATAATAATAATAATAATAATAATAATAATAATAATAATAATAATAATAATAATAATAAATTCATTCTCATTTATAAAGTGAAGAGTTTTCTCTTTATTTATAAATTGTTGTCATATATTATTACCTATTTGTTATGTTGTAATTTCATTAGCTAGATACTCTCTCCGAGTTAATAGAGATTATACTTCAACATTTCTAATAAATGGGAAAAGAATGTTATTAATAAATTTTGTTAAGAGATGGAGGTAAGTCATCCTGTGGTTAATCATTCAAGTTAATGGAAGTCAACCAAAGATTGAGATTGTTCATCCAAGTCAATGAAGGTCAACTATAAATTGTTTGAAGGGACACAATCTCTTAGTCTCGAGTTGACTAGGCGAAGAAACTTAAATTTTAATTACACAAATTTATACATTGATAATGCAAGAGTAGATGCATCAAGTTGACTAGGCCAAGAAACTTAAATTTTAATTACACAAATTTATACATTGATAATGCAAGAGTAGATGCATCATTCCCAAAAAGTATTAAGTTGATTAATAAAGGTCAATCATAAACCCCTAAAATATATCAGTCTCTCAATCTTGATTTTACTAGGCTAAGAAACTTAAATCTTGACCCATCACATCTCATATATTCCAAAGCATTTGATAAGAAAAAAACTTTGAATTTAATGAGAGGTACCCAAAATAACACATCACTTAAAACTACACATGTGACAAAGAGGGTTATACAAACTGGTTGCACACATCTTTAACAAAATGCTTGAGGCATTAAAAAAAGCACTCATTCTTTTTTGTCTTCAACTAACCTTTCACTCAATTTCTTTGCTCTTCTACTTAAGAAAATTTTGGATACACATAAAAATTCATTCTCATAAAAATTCATTCTCATGGTCTTGAGTTGATTTACACCCTTGCCTAACATGAATTATGTTTATATAAGATAGTAGTTTGGAGCCTTTTATTTTGAGTTTCACTTGTGTCTTTTCTTTTTTTTCGCATTCTTGCTTATTTTCCTTATATTTATACACATTTATGGTTTTTTATTTATAGCTATCGTATTTTTAGGTTAAGTCAAAGCTTTTGTATTTTTGGATTTTCCTTGTAAGGCTTATTTAGGATCACACTATCTTTAAGAAAAGGATGACTTATGACACATCATGCTAAGTTGAATCAGTACTAGTGAGGAAATCTTCATATTATACCTTTGGAAAGAGATTTTTAGAAACCTTTTGTGTGTTTTTTTTTTTTTTTTTTTTTTTTTTTTTGGGATATGAGAAAAGCTTTCACTAAAAGCCCTTTAGTGATGCTTAAAACTCATAAATGATAATATATGAGCTATGAGCTATTATTATAAATGAACTTAATAAAAAAATTCTACCAAACACCTCAACATATAATAATTAGCATCACACTAAATTACTTCAAATCCAAACAATACATCTAGTTGTAACTCAATTACTTAAAAGTTATTCAAAGTTGTTTCTTTCTCGTCAAAAATATCAATTCAAGCAAATTTCCCACCTACAAAAATTATTATATACTCAAATTCTGAACTTTGAAACTTGTGTATAATTTTGAAACTTGTGTACTTACCGATATTTGATATACTTACAATATAACTCATATATCTTATAAATCGTGTATTATTAACAGTCATTTGACATAAAGACCAACTATTAGAGAGAGTAATGCAAAGAACCAACTTGATAGTCTGAGGCTTAATGATTGGATTATATGTTTCAGTATAGTCAATACCAAGACGTTGATGAAATCCTTTGGTAACAAGATGACCTTTATATCGAGCTATAGAGCCATCAAAATTTCGCTTGAGACGAAAAACCTACTTATCACCAATCATGTTGAATTGTGGTTGCTTAGGGAGAAGAGACCATGTACCATTGACAAGTAATGTATTAAATTCATTTGACATTTCTTGCCTCCACTCAGAATGTTTCAAAGCCTGGAAAATACAAGAAGGTTCAATTTGATCAGATAAAGGAAATTTGGTGGTTAAGATGTTTGGGTTTAAAGATATCATATTTAGATCTTGTGACCATTGGGTATGACTGTTGTTTCGATCCAAACAAGCATGAGGATGAGTCTACGTACGTGGAAGGAGATGAACCGAAAGTGTACAAGATATCATGATTGGATGGAGGAGAGGATTCAGTGAAATTTGGTAATACATGAGGAGGGGATGAGGTATGTGGTGATGTTGGCATGGACATAAGAGAAGATAAGTTGTAAGATGCGGTAGGTAAAGAGAAGGCAGTGGAGGTGAAATTTGAATTTTGACATATGGATGTTGGAATGATTTGTATATGGTTTGAGGGTGTGGGGCTAGATGGTTGTATACATGTAGGGATGGATGTTAGAGAGAGAGAAGATGCGGTTGTAAGTGAAAAAGAATAAGGAAAAATATTTTCTACAAAGTGCACGTGTATTAAGATACATAGTTTTTTAGTTTTAAAAGTGTAACACAAATAAGCACTTTGAGATGAGTTGTAGCCTAAGAAGACGTATGGTTGAGATTTTGGAAGAAGTTTGTTATGAACACACGGGACTAACCAAGGAAAATAGAGACATCAGAAGGTACATAACTTAGAGTAATTTGTTTAGGAGTGAAATAAAGACTTGAGAGGTGATTTCATGTTTAACCAGGTGTGGGCATGTGATTTATATATTATAGAGAAATGTGATTTTTTATATATTAAGCACATATATCATACACATATGTACGAATATATATATATATATATATATATATATATATATATATATATATATATATATATATATATATGAATTACAAAAGAATTTGTTTTTGAATAATTGTAATGCAAAAATATAGAAATATATGTACAAGATGACAAATAATTAAAGGGGATAACATAAGTTATAATTAAGGGTATGTTACGATATATATACATGATCTGTCAACTGATTATTTCTGATAAATAGAAAAAGAGTCTATGAAAACTCAATGTGATTATATTATTAACTAAAAGATAAGACTATAAAAGCTTATACAATAACATTTATATCAAAAAGACTTATTTTAACTAATTTTTTGATACTCATACTTATTTTCTTGTTCATTATTCTTTTGTTGACTCACTAATTTGAGTGTTCACGTTTGATTTTGTGTTTATTATTATTATTGAACACGTTGATCTCATTCCTCTTTATTAGCTACCTCATCAAACGAATCAATTTAAATAAATTTATTTTTTCCAAAAGAACAAAATTCAATAAAAACAAAATGAAATAGGGATAAAATTAGAGATAATTAAAATTAATAAGATAAAGACATTTAAAAATTTATACAAAAGAAAAATGGACACAATTATATATATTTCTAATATCTTTGTAAACCCATTTTATTTCCAAATCATAATTCATAACTTTTATAATTCAAAATCAAACTCTTGTAATAATATACACGAATAAACATATAAATCCAAATCACAATAATTCAAGATTCTTAATAGATGACGACTTTTGTATTAATTCATTTTAATTAAAAATTGTTTCTTGACGGCATCTTCATGCACTTTTACAATTTCTTCTTATACTTTCATAAAATTTTATATTTTCAAAAAAAGGATTATTGTGGAAAAGACTTAAATGCTTTTAGAAAAAATGGGTTTTTTTTTCCATTTTGGTGTACTTTTCAATTTTAATTCTCAAAATGGGTAAAAAAAAATTATTTATCAAAATGGGTAAATTCTGCAAGCTAGATAGGCATAATTTCAAACTGTTCAAAATAAAAGTGACATGCTGGCGATTTCAATTAATGATATTAATTAAAATCATTTCTCTCTCTGCAATCATTTTTTAATTATTTGATATTATGATTGTTAGGTTTAACCATTAATAAAAAAATAATAATCATTATATAATAATAATTAACAATTAATTTTTTAATTATTTAGCACTATGTTTATTACTTTAACAATTAACAAAAAAATTAATAATTGTAATTAATAAAACTGTAATAAAAAATTAAGACATACAAATTTATTTTAAATTAAAACAAAATAACATAATGATAATAATAATAATAATTCATACGAATTTAATAATAATAATTATTATTTTTAAATTAAAATAAAATAACATAATAATAATAATTAATAATAAGTGAATTCAATAATAATAATAATTATTTTTTAAATTAAATTTGTATAAAATTATTCTTATTATTATTATTTAAATTAAATTCATATGAATTTAATTAAAATTATTCTTATTATTATTATCATTATGTTATTTTATTTTAATTTAAAATAAATTTGTATTTCTTAATATTCATGTTATAGCTTTGTTAATTATATTATTATTATTATTATTATTATTATTATTATTTTTTATTTTGTTAATTATTAAACTTAAGGATCATAGTATCAAATAATTAAAAAATGATTGAAGAGAAAGAGAAATAATTTTGATTAATGTCATTAATTGAAATCGTGTCACTTTTATTTTGATCAATTTGAAATTATACCATGACAGCATTTGCCTATTTTAGTAAATTAATTTTTTTTATCTATTTTAAGAATTAAAATTGAAAAGTATACCAAAATAGAAAAAAAAAAGGAAAAAAATGATAAAAAGGTCGTTGGAGTTTTGTTGCGGTTGTGGTTGTATAGTAGTCTGTTGCTAGTGATAGAGGTGATTGGGTGTGGGTGGTGAGTGGTGTCGTGGTGATGTGCAATTGGGAGTGTTTAGAGGCAGCGTTTAGTGATGTGGGTTGGACTTATACTTGAGATTATGTAGTCTGCGAAATCATTGGGTTGCAAAATCTGAAACTGTTTTTATTTGGAAGTTATAATTTCATATTAGCTTATTCTAGAATACATTTCTAGAATATGCAATTGTGGCGCAGGGTATGAAAGTGTAAAGTGAAATGCATTTGAAAGTATTAAGATAATTTTGGTCGATTCACATTTGTTTATGAAGATAGAGGAAAAAAGTATGGACGTGCAGGAACAAATCGTATTGTTTCTTTACAAAATAATTACCATATAAAATGTCTACAAGTACTGAAATTACACTAAAATCCTCCAGTAATTCTACTAAATACTGCCTAATAAACTAAAACACTAATAAAGTGGTTATTTTTTTTTAATTAATTGAATTTGAAGTCTTGACATCTACATAAAGAGTCAAAAAGTATAAAATAGATTTAATATAAAAAAGTTTTTACTCAAACCATTTTTGATCATTCACTTTTTGACTTTTTGTCAAAAAGTAATTAAACCCCAACCCTTAAACAACATTAAATAATAAGAGAAATTTTTAAATATTATAAGTAAATAGAAAAGAGCTCCACAATCAATTTATGAGGTTTTATAATAATCATCTTTAAAATTGTACAACTATAATTTGATATTAGATAATATTATAGTGATAATATAAATAACAATGAATTCCTTATGATACATATATTCTATATTTTATAAGCAAACAATAATTTGAAATTGATTAGTAATGTATAAATTTGCATATTAAATATGTAACTCTATTCAATGCAGGAAGCAAAGTTAAAACTTAACTACTAAGAAATTGGGTACAAATAATTAAATTATTTAGCTACTGTTTTAATTTCAACTTTCAGTGATAATGATCATGGAGAAATATCGATTGAAAGACCAATTTTGATGGTAAATGGTGAAAGCATATCTGATGATAAGGTTTACGGAAAGGAGATTGAATGATAATGACTAATGATAAGACAATCAGACTTTGTGTGTAGTCGGCAAATCCGCGTGGTAAACACGTGTGGGTGTTTTGTCAAGTTTCAGTTAGAAGTAGATATCATAAAGTTCAATTAGTTAGCAGGTACAGTTAGTTTATTAAATTAAATAAAAACTTATGATTGGGTTAGTAAAATAATAAAAAGTTTTTTTCTTATATTGCAAACCAGTATTATAGTTATGTACTAGGCGAGATAAATTCTAGTATCTGATTTTCTTATTAAAATTTATGATGGATAAATATTTTAAATATAATAATTTGAATTTATAATAAATAATTTGAATATAAAATTTATTTCTTAATTGAAATGAGTGCTCTCTTGGAAACCTATTTCAATGATATTGAGCAAAGGTTTTTTGCCAATACTAATTTCAATGCATGAATATAGGTTCCCTTTGAAAATATTTTTGAACGACATTGAAGGGAATTTTTGCATTTTTTCTCAATACGAAATTTGATCATTGAATTGGATTTAGCGTAGTTCCGCCAGATTTAAATGAACTCAAATTCAAATATCAAAATAAGAACTGTATTTTAAGTCCAAAATATTATATATTTATATTTACAAGAACTTCATATTTATTTTTTAAATTATTAGTTTTCTAAAATATAAGTTCTCTTAATTTCTATAATAATCTTTTGTACCTTATATTTTCTCAAACCACGAGTTAGAAGTAGAAAATAGAACTATACTAACCTAATAAAATTTTGATTAGGATAAAATTTCTCATCTTTCTAATTTCAAATTCTCTTTTGATTATAAAAATATTCTGATAGAATTTTGTTTACATATGTGATATAAAAATCTCTTATATAAGTTAATAAAAGATCAATTTATAATAATTTAAGTCAATAAGAGTGTGTATTTATTTGGTATTTGGAGTATAAAATTTAAATATTATTTTAATAATATATTTTAATTGAACAGGACATAAAATTTTATAAATACAGGTTAGAGATAATTTCTTATTTTATCCTAATTTTTTTATTTTTAAATTTTTTTATTATTTTTTTCTATAAGTAATTGAAAATTTAACGGTTAAAACTTTGTTAGGTTAAGATTATGAGGAGATGATAAAGTATAAGCCAACTAATTAAAATTGGATTTGGTAAGTATAACCAATTCTATATAAGTTTTAGTTATTTTTTTTTTCTTCTTCTCTTCTTAAGAAGAAATATTGTTGATGTATGGTATATTTTGAAAGTTTAGTCGATTGGTTGAATTGTTGGAAGATGGTAAAGAGATTATTGAATAAAAGCTTATTTCAATTCACCTAAGGGGGAGATAATATTACTCAACTACTATTATGCAATTAATATTTTAAAGTTGATGTTTATGCTCATATATTAATATATTGGTATATTTTGTGTATTTGAAAAGAATGAAACTTGTATGAAGTTTGAGAGTGAAGAAAAAATTATTTTTTAATTTTCGTACCTTTTGAGTTAAATATTGCATGGCTGACATGTTATTGATTAAGTGAGACTGAAACATTATACAATTATTGTATTTATCATCTTATTTCACTCAAAAGATATGTTGGTTGCTTAAACGAAGACATGTATAACTTAAGTGATGGCTTGTAGCTTAGCGAGAGAGATGTCGAGAAAATTTTATCTCCTTTAGAAGTATATGGCTCAAGTGTTAAAGAGGATGCTGAAGCATATGTCTTGTGACTCTAGCGTTGCTTTGAACTCTTAAGTGTGACAAATGTGTTGCACACATGTGTTTGAATGTGTGAAAGTGTGTGATTAGTGTCCTAGACACTCAAATACTGGTTGGATGCTCAAACGTCCAATGGTGATGAAGGAGATTTTCGAACTTGTTGGATTATTCCCAAGTATTTGTCGCTTAAGTGTTGGTGATAAAACTCAAGCAATGGACTCTTAGCAGACGAGGAAGTTGTTGAATCAAGAAAAACCTAAAGAGGATATTGTTCTTAAGTTAAATTTGCTCAAGTGGTGAGAGTATCGCTTAAGCGAGATGATTGATATTATGTTTGTGACAGAGAGATCGCTCAAGCAAGAGGAGGTTGCTCAAAAGACGTTATGCTAAAATGACGATGTTATTGAATGTTTTTATAAATTTGTTCAATATTTTATTGATGATATGATGTATATAATGTATGATTATATGCTATAAAAGATATATGATTAATGAAGAGAGGCATGACATGATGTATGCATTGAAAATAAGAGAAAATATGCAAGAAGAGAGAGTTGAATTGTTTATTTGAAACTTCGGATTTTTTTTTCAAATCAACGTTTAATCAAGGCGAAGTTTTAACTTGACAAAAACATTGTCCAGTAGTTTTTAATCAGATCCAACTTCAAGTTTGATAGATGCACTATCAAAAATGTTTTTCAAAACTTGTTGATGAGTCATTATTTTTTCTTATTTACTTATCTTTATGTACCTATTTTGATTAGTGATTTTATGTACCTATTTTGATTAGTGATTTGTGCTTAACTGCCTATTATTTTCTCAATTTCACTGTTTGGGCTTCATTTACTAGAAATTCGTAATTTTATTTAATTCAGATTTTTTGAGCTAATTTTATTATTATCTTCAAGGCAGCTTTGGAATTTTATTGGACATGGAAATTAATTCTGGAATTGAAGAGGAGTTACTACATTATCAGTTTTTATTTTCAGCTTTTATTTTCAGTTTTTATTGGTTGGACCAGAATTGAAAAAATTTGGGCCTATTAGATTTAGTGTTGACGACTGATCTAGGTCTAGCCGCCTTTTAAAGGAGGTGAAGCGCAGGCGTTGATTATGCTCTGCTTTTGTGATTCAGTTCGTTCTCTCTCTAGAAAAATTGTTTCTGTATTTGTTTTCTCTGCAATTACGTTTTTTGTTTTTGTTTCAATTCAATTTCGGTTCAATTTAATTTCGTTTCTTGTTTCAATTTCGTTTTGCATTTAATCTCCGTTTGCTTCATTCGAATTTAATGGAAGATTAATTTATACGGTTATCCTTTTAATTCAGATTGCAATGAAGTTTTGAGGTTGCGGTTGTGTTGTTTTTGCTCTATTTGTCTCTTAACTCTTCACCATTTTATTTTTTTGCTTAATGTTTTTACTGGTTCATGCTTAATGTTTTGATTAATATGAAATTCGTGTCTCTGTTCATGCTTAATGGAGTGAGTCACGGGTTGTTGGGATGGAATGAATGATGTATGTGAATGCTTAATTTACATAAGTAAAACTTGTGTTAACTTTCACTTAGTTAATTAATTCGGGTTGGAATTATGATTCAATAAGTTGAGCATGAATTTTTGTATCCTGTGATAAGCGAATTGCAATCTAATCAAGAGGGTAATCTAATTCGGTTAAGGAAATCTAATAAGCGAATTGCAATCTAATCAAGAGGGTAATCTAATTCGGTTAAGGAAATCTAATTTGGTTATTGATTTTTTATTTTATTAAATTTAATTATTTTACAAACCCCCATTTTTTGTGTGTTTAGTCCTTTGATAGAAACTAGGTCCTTGGAAGACAACCTAGGAGTCACTTCTTAGTACTACATTTAACTGCATTTATTTGATCAAATACGACTTTGATCATTTGTTTTCATAAAACTATTCTTCTTTAATTAGTTGCAAATCAATAATATGCAATTTAAAAGGATAAGAGTTGATAAATATTTACACAAAGTATATTTATACTGGTTTAATCAAGTTTCACCAGTAAACTAATGATGGAAGATAAAAGGAGAATATTCTTTGAACCTCAACAATTTTTGGCTAGACACAGACTATTATTTAGACTATAAACATTCCTAGCTAAAACTATGTATTATTCAAAACACATCTAATCTTGGCTAAGACTGGTTATTCTTTGGAATACAACCACTCCTGACTAAGACTGAGTATTCTTTAGACTACAACCACTCTTGACTATGATCGAGTATTCTTTAGATCACAACCACTCCTGATTAAGACCAAGTATTCTTTGAAACCCAATCATTCTAGCTAAACAACTAAGTATTTTTTAGATCCAACCACTCTTGGATAAACAATTGAGTATTCTTTCGACTTAGCCACTCCTGGCTAAACACATTTGTTTACAAAAAGAGGTGCAATCTAGAAGATCACAATGTTTTCTAACTAAAAGAGGGTATTGTCCTAGGATAGATACAAGATGAGAAACACTATTTTAGGTTCCTAAATGAATACAAGTGCTTATGCTCACACACTAAGGCTTGTGGATTGCTAAAGATTATAGTAGCTTTTGTTCTCATTGTGATTGATGTCATCAACCTTTCTTCTTCATAAGATCTTCTATATATAAATGTTAGGAAGAAAAGACCATTGCAATCCTTTTAGAGTTGTTGTGACTCTTGCATTACTGTTCTTTTTTGTATTATGTTTGTCCAAGATCACATTACTATTATAGATGCAACATTAAATACATATAACTTCTTTCACTAACTTTCTGATACATGACATGACTTATGACTTATAGGAAGATCTAGGTCAGGTAGCTCCGTTCCAAACTTGAATAAAACAAGGGGCCTAACACAATTGACTGTCTTTAGGACTAATATTCCATCTTTTCAAAAAAAAAAAATGTTTATAGAAAACAGCTCTAGATATGTTTCTCAAGAAGAGATTTTATGTAGACACTACAATGCGATCCTTTCGTAAAAGATAAAAAGATAAAGATAAATTATTTTTATATATTAACTATAACTTTGAAGAATTTATTAAAATATGTTAAAAATACCTTATTAACATATTCAATGTTAATTTTGTATTTTCTTTTCAACATTTGCATGTTTATATTATAAGATAAATTCAAATAATACGTACATATTTTTTATGGTTTAATTTAATTTTACAACAAATTAATATTAAAAAAATGATTTATCTATGAAAATTACATAAAATAAAATTTAGTAGATAAAATTAACATTACGTATATATCTAAATTTATAATGAATTTTATATAAATTTTTACAAATTTATATATTATTTACGTATTTCTATCTAGATTTTTATATATGAATTTGAATTCAAATATTTACGGACGAATTTTATATTTGATAAATTTTACATACAAATATAAATCCATATATAATATTAATAATAATATTATTATTTATATTAATATTATTATTAATATTATTAATAATAATAATAATATTACTTATATTAATATTATTATTATTATTAACATAAATATTAAAATATGATCATAAATTTGATCGTAGGTTTTATAATATATATATATA
>Ga0209489_100421_pt1 | contig 77725 bp, 36 predicted proteins | sample SiratrowhiteBW_FD_187527 | JGI IMG/M metagenome (GOLD analysis project Ga0209489, IMG submission 187527) | Root nodule microbial communities of legume samples collected from California, USA - Siratro white BW (SPAdes) (version 2) | ecosystem: Host-associated > Plants > Roots > Nodule | place...
TACAATGTGAATGAATATATATATATATATATATATAATTAAAATTGTTACTATCGAAAGAATGTGCTTGCTAACTCAGTTAAGTTTTTCATAATCAATTGCATATATCTACCATCAAATCTCACATTTACTTAATTAATTTGAGTCGTGCAAGGAAAAAAGTTTTACAGTTTAAAATTAATAAAAAAGCATCTTATAAAAGTATTTAAAGAAAATAAAATGAGTTCCACAAGAGACGAGATGGTGTGACATTAACAAAGGAGGACAATAAATTAGGGGTAGGTGGCAATTGTTGTCTTTTCAGAAGATAGCTTTCTTCAACTCGATGAATTTCTTGAAGTTTGGACCACATTTTTTCTGTATTCTTCTATCTATTAATAATTATGGCAAATGAGAAAGGCATTACTAATTTAGGTGCACTCCAATTTGACAATTGATGTTAATAGATAAAATAAATAAAAAAGGAAGAAAATCATATTAAAGAGCTAAATGTCACTATTATTCTATAATTATTGAAGTCCAATCACACTTTTATAACCTTTTATTCGAAATATATTATGTAATTTGTTTGAGAAATTTGTTAGGAAACTTGCATTTATTTAAAAATAAAATCCCAAATGAAGTTAATTTAATTTTAAAAAACTTGGTAGGTTACAAGAATTACTAATTAAGAGTTTAAATATTTTTAAGGTTTTTTCATTTTATAAGTGTTATCATTAAGAGAAGGTTTGAATCCGGTGATGTATTATTGAAAAAGGTTAGAAGGCGCCGGTAAAAATAATTTACTGTTCACATTTTGTATTATTGGTTTTCGGAGGAGATTAATATTATGCATTTTTTTTAACTTGTTCACTTTCTATACATGCATGTTATTAATCTTACCAAACACAATAAGGTGAAAATACCTTTTAAATTATCAACTGCATTTTGAAATTGAGATTTTTTAATTTTGAAGTATGAATTTAAAATATGAGATAAGATTTAAAATATTTTTTATATTTGTCAATTTAATGTGTAGTGCCTATGTTTTATTTGTAATTTTTGTTACCATACTTTAATGTTTTTAAATTAGTATATGAAGAAAATTTGTACATGATTTACAATTAGTTACTTACATAAATTAAATTTCCATTTTAATTAATTTCTTAATATTTTCTATTTTATAAAATAATTATTTAATAATTAATCTAATTTTAATTAATATTCATTCTTGTAAATTTTAACTATGAGTATTTTGATAGTTTATTATATTATCTAATTAATTTAATTCTTTTAATTTTATCACATTATTCGGACCAACAATTAATTATTAAATATTTTTTATTTTTTATTTTTAATTCAAATAATTTTAGTTTTTAGTTTTATTATCTTCTTTTGTTTCTTTTCTCACTCCCTCTCCAAGCCAAAAATGTATAGCTATCTCCATCTACACTTTAAATACCATTAGAACAAGATGCAGGTATCTAAAGATAGATTTATTTAGATACAAAATTATTAAAATATTATAAATAAGATAAAATTAAAATATATACATTATTCAGCATTTATTACTATATTTAAATCTTTCAATTAACTCAATTATTACCTTTACATATGCATGTGAAACTAAGATTATAAGAATATACACGTAAAACAAAAGAGGGCAAAATATTAAAATTAAGAAAAATAGACTTTTAAGATTATACATCTTAATCTTGTAAGAATATTATAAATTAATTCTAATTATTAATGTTGGTATAATATCAAATAAACATACTGAAAATAAAAACTTCCTATTTTTAAAGAAAGAAAAATATCTAAATTTGTTGAACCTATACTTATTTATTCACGATTTAAAATGGTAAAAATATTTATGTTAGATATATATAACAAATCATTAAAAATAAATTTGAAAAAAATGAAATAACTAGAGATTGAATATCCCATATCACAAGGCTACACGCCAACTATGCAATGCATATAAAGGGTGAATTCATTGGACCCCTGCCCTAAAAATATCATTGTCGTCCCTTCTTTTTGTAGGGTGGCTGCTTAACAAAACTTTCATATTATAAAACATAACATGCTCCTTTTCAAATAAATTGATCCTTCTTATATACTATCATTTTGGCTCTATATTTCTATACCTTCCCTGTCACATTTATGTCCACTATTCCAATTTCTGACAATAATGTCTTCCAAATCATGTGGTATTCTGAGGATACCATTGATTTACAAATAAAACAAATTTCCTAATTGAAAAAACACAATTCTGAAAGCTCTCCCTTTCACTATAACTGGTCTTTTAGATCAAAATATTTGAGAAATCCCAGTGAATAAAAGTACGAAGAAGGTTTTATATATACCCTACCATTTTGAACAAATTCCATTTTTTATGTTTGATCACTAAATTTCAACGTTTTAAAATGATAATTCTGCAAAACTTAATTATAGTTTGGTGTGAGGTGTAGGAGTGGACCAGTTTCTAACAAGTGCTTTAAATGGAAGGATGAAAAGAATTAGGATGTAAACCATGAATTTGCCTTGTAGAGAGACAACTACACTTGCCAATGTTATGTTGCACTGCAAAATCCAACCTGAGATTAGACTCTCTCTTCTTTTCTTCTCCTCATTTATTTCCCTATTTATACATTGACAAAGTAGGGAGCATTATCAGTGTTTTTGGGCTATACTTTGTCTAAAATCAAAGCCACTTTAGTTATAAGTTTTAAAATTGACAGTGTATAATAATATATTTTTGAAATGACAGTCTTGTATTTGCCTTTTCTTAACTAACATGTTGAAAACGACATAATTAATAGCCTTATTTTGTTATCCTTAAAAATCATGTTAGGATCCTATAATCATAAATGATGTATGGTATTAAGGGTAAAGGAAGCTGTTTTCTTTAAAATGTATGGTTCCAGTTGGAGCTCCAAATTTATTTGTATACCACATCATGTGCCCAAAAGTCTAAAGAATATATAGGGCTTAGCCATAGTAGCTTAACTTTGATTAAAAAAAATCACGTACATCTCATCTCGGTTGAGGATAAACTAGACAAAGATTTCTTTCTTGTATTCTCATCCCCCACACTGCACACGCACACAATTTCCAGCTTAGAGGTTTGTCCTCATAACTTTAATAAGCAAACCTGTTGGTTCTATGATTCTAATAAATACCACTACTTTGTTTGTTTCTTTTGAAAATAAATAATTGAAGAAAGGAGTAAATGAACTAGGTTTCAAAAGAGACGGTAAAAGGCCTCCTAATTAAATGACAAAAGTTGAATGCACAATTTTACAAAGTGTAGAGTTAATTTTGAAGGCAAAATATTCAACTCTGGCACATGGTGGTCCAGTTTGGTTGGGAGTTAATGTTGAAATACTATTTTTGCTGGTAACTAAAATAGTGTTGAGAAAGATTGGTAATGGAGGGGGTTAATTAAGTAGGGTACAATGAGTTTTTACCACAAAACATAGATAAGGTCATCTGGGATTAATTAGTATATATCATTGATATGCAGATCTATGCAGGGATTTGGTGGTGACAATATAGTATATTGGAGAGAGGGAGGGAAGGGAGATAATAGGTTACCAAAATAGTGAAAAAACTGTTTAGCATTAGCAATAGCAATATAGATAGGACAAAGTGAAGGGACAAATTAAGCAGGCATATATATAAATCTATGAGAGAGTTGCTAATGTGATGTGGTGGTGGTGGTGGTGGTGGTAGCAGGAAAGGATAAAGGGAGACCACAGAAAGAGGGGTGGGACCATATGTAAGGGAATGGGGACACATGCAATTATACAAATCAACCAGATTGCTGGAAAAGGAACTTTATTCAGTGGTGGCGAGTTTACCAAAATAATTCCATTTGAGATGTATATATAACTATATATATGGGGCACAGTATGGTAGGGGAAGGCAGAAGAAGGAGTACAATATATATATTTGCAATAGGCCAAATAATAGCTGCAGCATGCAGCTGGCTAGGTAGCTGTAGAAGAATATGTATATGTGTAAATATTACAGTTCAGATTTATCAGATGAGATCAGATAAGGGTTGAAAGAAAGTAAGTAAATCTACCCTTCCTTGTTTCTGCATTCATTCATTCATTCACTTCTTCTGTTCTACCGAAAAATGAAAAGAAAAGAAACCCCACACTAGGAGTCTACTATCTCATCACATCCCCTCACTACTACACTACCCTCTGAGAAAACCGTTGGGGTTTCTCCCTGTTGGGTCGCTTTCCAATCTTCAATTGCGTAGACTCTAATAAATTTAGCCCACTAGCTGCTACAGCCCCCCTCCCAGCCCCTTCTCTATCATTTATTCATGTATTACACCACCTTATGTTGCTTTTGTTTCTCGCTTTTGTTGCTTTCCACTGCAAAATTATATGAGTATAATTATGGTGGACCCGTCTCCCAACCTCTCATTTATTTTTTTCTTTCTGCACTTTCCTCACCAATACTTCAATCACCGCCTCACATCCCTTCGCCACACCTCCAAATTACTATTAATGTATCACTGCATCTGTTGCTCCTGCTCCTCCTGCAATTTTCACTCACACATTCAATTTCAACATAACCTCACTTTTCTCTTCTTCTTCGCTTCTAACTTTTCAACAATGCCCATCTTTGTTTTGCAGAAAACTTTCTACCACGAGACAAACCTGTCATTTCATATTGCATTCTATGGTAGATGTATATGTTAGTATAAGTGTATTTGCATATCATACCATGTTTTAAAGGAATCATGTCACTTTTCCTTATTATCTTTTCAACTGATATATAATTCTTCGTTTACTGTCTTCAAAAGTTCAATTTTATTTAACTGGGAAACCCTCACAAAAGATGTAACTATGTTTCTTTTATATGATATTTTAAAACAATCGTGTCGTGTTTAACTATTCATTCTTTACTACATTTAAGACCTTCAAAAATGGAATGATATACAACTAAATCTATAATATATGACTTTCAAATGAGATAAACATGATCACTAAATATCTCACTCAAAATGAAAACTTAATCACTTACGAGATGGTTAACAAAAATTTATGATAACTTCTGATACTTAGTATATCAAATAACTTTTAGCATCTAAACAATTTTCAGTCACATGAAACTAAATAATACAAATTTTCACAACATAACTATAACTACAACTCACCAATTTATTATATGTAGTAATCATACAATAAGTATTAACATAATATTTAGAACATGTTTATGTAATCATAAAAAAGTTTAAACTATATGTAACGGAACTATTTAAACCGTACGAATAAATAATAACATTTAAGTTTTTGCCAAACAAATTGGCTCAACAAATTAAAATTTTTTAGTCAGTAAATATTTAACTTCTTTTAACGAAAAAAAAAAAAAACCTAACTTATTGAGCAAAATTTTGATTCGCAAAATGATTTTTGACAAAAAGAAAATCTTACTAATAAATTTTCACTTAACAAAATTTTTTAAGATTTTTTTTTTCTTAACGTCCTCCCAAATTCGTTAGAAGGACTATATCAAAATTTGTGGCTCAATTTTATGTAAAAGAGAACATTAAAACCATTGTTTCAAAATTGACATCAATTATAGCTTTCTAGTTCACAAAAGTCCATCCCAAGCATAAACTTTTAAATAGATGTTTCCAAATTATACTCAATTAAACTCTTTAACATTTCAAAACCAACTCATGATTCAACTTTTCCATTATGATAAATCAAACATCTAAATCTTTCACAACAAAATTTAAATGAATGTGTTTTAAAAAGAGTGATATTTCTAGAAAGTCAAGCTTAACCTTCTGAAAATTGAACGCAAAGATGTTAACAAAGATCGAAAAAGAATCTATCTGTAAAAAATTCTTCAATGTTTAAGTTTAATAAGAGTTAGAGAATATGAATATAATAATGAGTATGAGAATTGAGTGAATATTTAATGTAAAATTAATTCTAAAAGATATTTAAAACACAATCAAAAATATGATTGATTACTTAATATTTAACCACTTAATCAATTGTAACCATACATATATACACATATTCTATTTATGCCAGTGCACCTTAAACTCAAAATTCATGAAGTATATCTTAACCAATTTGAGAGATGAATGTTCAACTTTAAGTAACTAGTTCCAATGTAGTATTCCTTAAAAAGTTAAGCTTGATTCTCTAAAAGATTATCATCAAGTTATTGATGAAGATTGAGAAAGGATCCACCTGAAAAATATAAACACTAAGGTTAATGAGAGATAGAAAGAATTGTGAAATATGAATATAAAAATGAGTATAAAAATATTTAGCGTGAATTCTTTATATGATTAATATGTATTTATAAGCTTTTAAATCTAAACTGAAATATTTTAAAATATATTTAAAATAAATATAAGATACAACTTATCACTCAATATGAAACACAATAATTATAATCATATATATAACCTACAATTTGCACAACACAACAAATATTTTACATCTTGCGTGCATATTCAAAATCTCCCGAAAACCAAATTGTAAAGAATTAGGATTTCGAGCTTAATTAAGAATCTAATTCTCTTTACTTGGACTAAATTGTAAAGAATATGGAAGTTGAAGAGAAGGATTAGCTAATAAAGACACTAGAAGTGCTTTGGGATCACTTCCAAATTCAAATCCTACCGAATAGATTCTTCAAACATAAGATAGCAACCATCAAAAACCTATTTCTCCATCAACCTTAATTGCAAGCTGATTGATTAGCTTGTGGCCACTCAAACCCTAAGGAATTTGGACAAGATTGAAAATGCAGGTGAGAAAGGGAAAAAGGAAAGGAATAAAAAGAGAAAAAAGGTCATTGTAGAGGAGTGCTCGGTGCTTCTTTTCTTTCTATTTGCTAACTACACCTCATTTTTGTTATATTTTTCACTATAACTCTTAAAGCCCAACTCCACTTAAATAGTTTTGCTAGCTGCACCTTCCCCACCAGGTTATCTATCTGCACCACCCTTTTTAAACCTATCAGAATTGTACACCTAAGCTACAGTTTAATCAAAGTAAATACATATATAATTAAATTATTCATACAATAAAACATATATAAAACGAGGAATATAAAACTAGGTATGCTTTTATTGAATGTTATTTTCCGATTTTCATAGATGAAATCTCAATGCGGACTATCCCTAACAAGTCGAGGCAAATATTTTCAATTTAGAACTTATTCTAAAAGGAGAAAATCATGTTAATTTATATTATATAATCATTATTATCCTATATGATTGTTTGTGTACCGAAAATAAATTGTTAATACATATATACTTTTATCTAAAAAATATGACAACGTAGTTATATGTATAAATCGAAAGAAGATATTGACTTATTGTTAACTATCCAAGTATGAGTTTAGGTCTCACATTAAATATAAATGATAAAATTGAGCAATATATAAAAAAAAACTCACAAACTCAATGTCTTAAAATTTTTTATTGAAAATGATGTCATTCTCTTATGTGTATTTGTATATTGTATATTTAATATAGAATTATATAATTTCAAATTTTTGCATGTAATTAAAATCCTTCCAAAAACAAGAGAAAGCATTCTTACAAAATATAAAATTTAAACTTAGAGAAAATTCTAGCCTGTCATGATATTAAGATAAATCAAGAGCTTTAAATAGAGAAGAAGTTGAAAATTTTTGAAAGAGTTATTTGATCGCTTCCAAAAGTTTAAACCTAGAATCAATAAACCATTTCCAATGAAGTTTTCAAACTCAAAACCATCCTTATTACCACATTCTCATTAAAACCCTCCATGCATCATCAAATAAAAAGAGAATTTGGAAACTTACTCAAGAAGCCGTCCGAAATTGGAAAAGTCTTTGTATATTGTTTGATAATTTTACGTTATAGGATAAAGGTTCTGTTTTTGAGAAAGGAAGAAGAAAAGGAAATGATAAGGGAGAGGGAAGACTGATTTGTTTGGGGTTTTTCTTCTGCTTAAACAAAGAATCCTTCTTCTATTTACACCTCAAATTCCTCCTTAGTCCACTAAAAGTCCAAAAAACAAAGCAGACACATAGCCCACTATCTAAACATCTCTGCTAAATACCACACCTCTTTTTAATTCATTTCCATCAAACATAACAATTAATAAAACAAACATAGAATTAAATCTGCTGATAAGAAAAATCGCACAATAAATTATAAATCCTTACACCCTATGCATAAATTATTACCTTAAACGGTTTTATTTATTCAAGACATATAGGACATCACACAGAACTTGAAATACAACCTTCTCAAACGTAAACGCTGCATTCAGATATTTTAATACTTAAATTAATCGAATAAAGAAAATTATTTTTTCATGGGTGCACTAGCATTTCTTATAAAAGTGTAAGTAAATATCCATGAGTGACTTAAGTAAGCGAGAAATAATGTTAAGAATTAGTACGAGACAATAAATTTAAAAATTTAATGAAATATTATAAGTTTATAGAAATTATGATACTGATTATATTAAAGTATTTAGTATAATGTTATGATTATACTCAATTGAAGGAATAAAACAAAGAACTTTATTTTTTTTAACCATCCTGATAACTCCTTTTTATCTTTAGGAAACTAACTTAATGCAAAGGATCAAACTCATCATTAAAATGTTTTACTCTTTCTCTTATCTAGAAATTAGTACCATATAAACTTATTTAAACAAATATTTCATTACTATTAATATAATTTACATAAATAAAACTTAAATATATAACTTACATAAAACAAAACTTAACTATTTATATTACTGTATATATTAAACACATTCATAACATTTATCGGTTTACTTATTATAATTTGATTGGTTTAGGACAAAAAAAAATGAACAATATTTATATATACATGTATATCCTTATACTCAAATAAAATTGGTGATTGATTGTTGGAGTTTTGAGATTAGTTGATGTGAAGAAGATGAAAAAGAAAAAGAAGAAGAATATATTTGCATTGAGTAGATGATGCAAGTTGGAGGATGAGGTTCCAAACAATATGAGATTGTTCCATAGTCCACCAATGGGCGATGCTCCAATTTGTTGTGTGCTGAATCAATGAAAAAGAAACCAAATCACCCACTTGTCAACCAAATATGCCTCCTCTTTCTTCCTTTTTCATATTCCTATTTCTTGTTGATCTAAGGAAAGACATTAGTCAATTATTCAACTTCATCATTTTCTATTCCATGTCTTCTACTATTCTTTTAGAATTATACTTCTTCATTTCTACCACATTCATACATTCATTTTTAGAATATATCCAAATTAATCTCTACAAAATTATAATATTAATATTGTGTGTTTAAGCACACTAAAAATGACAAAAAAAGATTAATTCTTTGTTTTATGCTTTTTTTTACCGTTATTTAATATTTGTATTTAAATATTATTGTAGCAACTAATATCATTATCCCATCAAGATTGTTATAATATTCATCATTATTTTCATAATATTTATAAAAGATTTGATACCATCATCATTATTACTATTGTTATTATTTCTAATCATAATGTTATTGTCATCTTAACAATTGTCATTAAATAATAATAGTAATAATAATATTGTTATCTTGTTACTTATTCCATACTTATCATACCAATTACCATTACTTCCACTTTATTATCACTATTATGATATTATAAACCAAATAAATTACTAATAGTTTATATCAATCCATGGTGATCAAAAGTACATAAATTTATTAATTAATATATTGATAATTATATTTTTGACATATCAAGTTTATAAACATTTTTCTGTTAGTACACAATACTAGAATGATATAATCATAGATATCAAAGTAGTTTATAATCATAAATATAATCATCTACTCAATCTTAAAATATTCCTTTAGTAATTAATAATTGATTAACTGAACTATTTTTTTACTCTTTTATAAATATGAATAGAGTTAATTTTTTTTAAAGACAAAGAATAGAATTTGTTCTTCTTTCTCTATCCTTCTCCCAATTAAACCGTTTAACTGAAATATTTCCTTTTTTTTTTCTTCTTTATTGAGTCCACCGTAGAGTACACTAGAATCTTAAGAGATAAACAAAATTATATATGATTTTGTAGATAAAAATATACTTTAAGAAGAACGTCAACTACTAATTTTGAGGATAATTCTCGTTTGTTTTTATTTTCTCACAATAAATAAAATTTATTCCTTTTATTTTTAAAAAATACGTTATCAATTACTTCTTTTTTACATTAAAATGAACTATCATCAAACTTTTTCATCTCATAATACTTAATTATTTGTATTTTAAACAATTTAACCGTATTAAGTAACATGACCTGTAATGATTGTAGTTAATTTTATTTGATGAGAGAACATGAGCAGTTTTATAAGTATTATAAGTATTTATATTATTTAAATTAATAATTTTTTCAACATATTAATCATATACCCTTTAAGTTGATTTTAAATTTTTTTATTTGAATAAACCCTCAACCTCATCCTTAAAATACTAATCTTTCTACACTGAAAAAGAAAGTATATAAGTAACTTCCAATTTGATTATATTAAATTATTTTACCAAAAAAAATTAAATTAAATTGAATGATAGAGCAGATTAAATTAAATTGACTTGTGAATAAAACAATAGCTTGTAAATAATAGTAATGATGTCACAGAAATATCTAACCTTAAATAAGGAAGGAAAGAGATTAATATTTAATCTAATTTATTTTTTATTTTTGACTTAAATAAGGTTGTCACACGGCATCTGGCTTATGGTTTGGGTGGGAAGTGTTTGTGTTCTCCGATTCTGTCTGGGATTTTGCTCTCTTTCTTCTGTCTCTGTGGCTGTGCTTTTCCTGAGTAAATTAAAAAGGCAGCAGCAGCAGCAGGGCAAGAAGAACAAGAAGCAAAATTCAGAGGAAATCAACTCTCAGAATGAAGAGTGAAGAGTGAATGTTTGGACTGGGAATCCAAAAAATCAAGGGAAGGAGAATAAGCGTTGATACACAGCCGAATCTAATAGAATCACACTACCTACAGTGTTTGTGGTTTTAGGTGCCTTTTTCTCTTTATCACTATTCTTTTTCATTCATTCTTTTTTCTGCTATTCCTGTTGTTATTATTTATTTTCTGACTAAGAGTTTTATTTTAGCAAAATCTGTTATGGAAGATGGGAATAGGGTTCCGGCAGGGGATGACCCCTCTTACTGGCTGGATGCGTGCGAAGACATATCATGTGATTTCATTGATTTTGATGCCTCATCCATAGTTTCAGAGCAACCTGACAACCCTTCCAATCAGGACTTCTTCGGTGGCATTGACAAGATTTTGGACAGCATAAAGAACGGTGCTGGTCTCCCTCTCAATCATGGCGAACCTGCTTCCAACTCTAATGGCACAGCAGCAGGAGCTGCTGAAGTCTGGTTTCCCTCCAATGCCACTTTGGCCGATGGGGGAAATCATCATGCTCCTGTTCCTGCCCCCACTGATGCTGCTTTTGACCATTCTGCTACTGTTCGGAATAATGGGTCGAGTAAGCTGTCTAATGGGAATGAAGGAGGAAATTTGGTTAATTATTCTCAGGAAAGAGGGGTTCTGAATGGTGGTCATGAGGTTGATTGTGAAGAAAGGTGCAGCAAAAGGGCTCGGCTTGGTGGCTACAAGAATGAGAGGCCTCATTATGGTAGAGGTAATTATCAAGGCAAGGAGAGGGAGAGGTGTTTTAATAACAACAGAAAGAGGCCATGGGATAGGGATGAAGTTGATAAGAGGGATAGGGATGGTGGTGGAAGGAAAAGGGAACATCATGGTGCTGTTGGCAGGAGGGATGTTAGAGATAGAGATTGGAGGGAGAAAGAACCTAGGGGTTACTGGGAGAGGGATAAGTCAGGTAACAATGACATGGTTTTTCGCCCAGGCGCTTGGGAACCTGATCGCAATCGAGAAGAAAAAATGACTAATGATGTGAAAGAGAGCAATGGAAAACTTGATAAGAAATCTGAGGAGGCTAAGGAGAGAGTTCCTGAGGAAAAAGCTAGACAGTATCAATTAGATGTTCTTGACCAGGCAAAGAGGAAAAATACTATAGCTTTCCTTGAAACTGGAGCAGGGAAAACCTTAATTGCTGTTCTTCTCATTAAGAGTATACAAGAGAGTTTACAAAAGCAAAATAAGAAAATGCTTGCAGTATTCTTAGTTCCAAAAGTTCCACTAGTTTACCAGGTAAAATAGTTTTTCACAATTTGTTTATTATTAAATGCTTTTGGTTGGAGACAAGAATGAGATTTAAGTAATGCTATTCAAGTGATGTCCATTCACAATTGTGGAAGTTCTTATGGTTCTAATTATTTGCATAAGTAAACTGTAGTAATTTCAGTTCTTTGTCTAATTACAGCAAGCTGAAGTAATTCGTGAGCGTACTGGTTACCAAGTAGGCCACTACTGTGGAGAAATGGGACAGGATTTCTGGGATGCTCGAAGGTGGCAGCGTGAATTCGATACCAAACATGTATGTTTTCAATCTTCAATTGAAGATATGCTGATCTATGCTTGCTATCATCTTGTTTCTAGGTTATTTTATTTGTGCTTTAGTCTATTGATGTGGTATTTTGTCTTTGTTATTATGTTGCACATTTTGAATTCAGATTCTGTTTTCTTCTCCATCTTTGTCTATATTTTTCTCACGTCTACTGGTTTAGTGTTAAGGTTTTGTATTTATTATTGTTGAAATAATTTGTTCATTTATGCCCAATGCATGTGTACTTCATATTGAAATTCTCACTCGGATGTCAAAATTGTAGCACATGCAGTCTTTGTAGTAAATGATTGACCATATCTAGCTGTATAGATTTTTGGTTCCTAGCATCCAATAGCTTCTGACTGGAAAACATTGTTGTGAAATGGTGGTGCTATGGCAGAACATGGCGAATTTTTGCCAACTTTTGAGGGGAGGCCTGCTATTGCAGTGGCATAGCCACACTGGTGTGTTTCTAGAGTGTAGTTTTGGTCTTCCATCATATTCCACTATCTGCCATTGATAACACAGCTGGAAAATTGTACACATTTGTTCAGCTTTAGAAAATAGATGTTAGAACCTGTCGTCTTAATTGTACGAAGTTTAAAATGCTGTTGGATTAAGTTTTAGTTCAATTAATATACTTGCATCTATTAGTATACTGTTATCTATTAGCATTAGTCTATAGCGGAGGATAACACATCTGTTCAGGTGCCTATGGTCTTAATTTTTAGCTTAGAATAAATTTTAGTTTAATTAGTATACCAGTACGTATCAAGTATTAGCATGTTCTTTTTCAAAAATCATATATGCTTTGTAACTATAATTGGTGCTGCTCATTGAATGAACTTTTGCATGTTGAATGAACTTCATGAACTTTGTAACTATAAGCTTTTCAAGTTTTCTCTCTCTATTACTCAATTTGCTTTTCTTTCTGTAGGTTTTGGTAATGACTGCTCAAATTCTTTTGAACATTTTGAGGCATAGTATAATAAAAATGGAAGCAATCAATCTCTTGATTCTGGATGAGTGTCACCATGCCGTGAAGAAACATCCCTATTCACTGGTGATGTCTGAGTTCTACCATACTACTCCCAAAGAGATGAGGCCATCTGTATTTGGAATGACTGCTTCTCCTGTTAACTTGAAGGGTAGTTATTCAATCTCTCAACTGAGTTTAGGATCCGGTGCTTTGTTACTAAGTTCTTAAAGCTATGATTTGTGTTGAAATTATGGGATTTTAGGTATAAGAGGGAGAAAGAGAATACAAGAGAACAAAACACTAATTTTATATCAACTGAGATGTATTATGTATTGCAGGGTATTCATGTGTTTGATGGGTTCTTAAAACTAACAATCTAACCCTTAACTAAACCTATCTAATTAAGGAAACAAATCATGATATGATAAGGATATTTGGTAACTAATCTTAAGAGATAATGAGGAAATAGGGAAACGACATTTTGCTTGTGGTTTGAAACCCTTGTTCAACAACTTAGTATTCTTTTATTATATTCATTCATTGAGTTCTTTTCAAGTTAGCATTTTTCATGCTTGTGATATATTCAGGTGTCTCCAGCCAAGTAGATTGTGCTATAAAAATTCGCAATCTTGAAAGTAAGCTAGATTCTATAGTTTGCACCATTAAAGATCGTAAGGAGCTGGAGAAACATGTGCCAATGCCTTCTGAAGTTGTGGTGGAGTATGATAAAGCTGCCAGTTTATGTTATCTACATGAGCAGATAAAGCAGATGGAGGTTGAAGTCGAAGAAGCTGCAAAATCTAGTTCAAGAAGAAGCAAATGGCAGTTTATGGGAGCCAGAGATGCTGGAGCTAAGGAAGAGCTGCGCCAAGTATATGGTGTTTCTGAAAGAACTGAAAGCGATGGAGCTGCAAACCTAATTCAGAAGTTGAGAGCTGTTAATTATGCACTTGGTGAACTGGGACAATGGTGTGCATACAAGGTACATATTATTTCTTGGAGAATGAAGAATCTTGAGTTTCTTGGCCATCTTTACAGATTCTCCTTCTTTTTACAGGTTGCACAATCCTTTCTAGCAGCTTTGCAAAATGATGAAAGGGCCAACTACCAACTTGATGTCAAGTTTCAGGAATCTTATCTGAGTAAAGTTGTTTCTCTTCTGAAATGCCAACTGTCAGAGGGTGCAGTTTCTGACAAAAATGCTGATATTGATGACTCAGAGAATGGTGCAGTTCAAAGTGTTTCTGACCATGATGAAGAGATGGAAGAAGGGGAACTTCCAGACAGTCATGGTGAGCTGGGTTGTTGATTCGAAACTTTGTAGTGGTTCAAATTTCATCTGCTTAAATTTGTAAATATCCAGATAAGCTATATTTGTTATTCTTTAATTTGGCAACATCTTAAAGTATATATGATATTGGATTACTACATAATTTACAAAATATATTTCACATGTGAAAGAGCGTTCATAATTCACCATATATCTAACTTATTTATTGCTTGTAATGATATTTAAATTAAATGTTAAAATATCAATGATTGAGATGAAAAATAGTTTGATATTTTTGTTAAGCTGACACGTCTTTGTTTAGTTGTCTCTGGCGGAGAGCACGTGGATGTCATTATAGGAGCTGCTGTGGCTGATGGCAAGGTGACCCCCAAGGTGCAGGCACTAATCAAAATACTTCTCAAGTATCAGCATACAGAAGACTTCCGTGCAATCATCTTTGTTGAGCGTGTTGTGTCTGCATTAGTTCTGCCCAAGGTTGATAGACACACATTACTGCTACAGTTTCTTTTGGTTGATTCAGTTGCATAATTAAGATCCTATTGGTTCATTGTGTGCCAATATTGGCAGGTCTTTGCAGAGCTTCCATCTCTTAGTTTTGTTAAGTGTGCAAGCTTGATTGGTCACAATAACAGTCAGGAAATGCGGACCCACCAAATGCAAGATACAATTTCCAAATTCCGTGATGGGAGGGTAATATTTGTATTTTGTTAGCATGACTCAGCTATCAGTTTCACATGGGCAGAAATAATCTTTTCTATTCTCTCAATCTCACCAATGCACTCATTTGTAGGTCACATTGTTAGTTGCCACTAGTGTTGCTGAAGAAGGACTTGATATCCGGCAGTGCAATGTTGTTATTCGCTTTGACCTTGCAAAGACTGTTTTGGCATACATTCAATCCAGGGGACGTGCTAGAAAACCTGGATCTGATTACATCCTGATGGTGGAGAGGTACTGGTTCTGACAGTTTTAGCTGTTGTCAGTTTTCTGTTTCTTTTGTTTTTCAAGTGTAATTTTCTAGAGATTTAGTAAGTCCAAGAGAATTGGAATCTCTTTTGTTTGTCCTCTGGGTTATGGGCTGCTTTGATCACAGTAGTTATGTTATTATTAATTGAGGTGATGGAAGGTTCTCATTCTGCATTAACAATGCAACTAAGATTTTTATTTTCTTGGGTGAGTTTTTTATTTTTCTTATTTATCCTCCTCCAGCCATTGACTTTGAATAATCCTCATTTTAGTCCGTGAAATTGTAAAGTGTCTTTGTCTTAAGTCCATGAAATCACAAAATCCTTATCTAATCCTTGACATTGTGGGATGTTATTAACTTTGGTAATTTTTTATACAAACTGACAACAGTGAAGCAGAGAAAGGACTAAATTTAAGGACTTTTTTCAAATTCCAGGACCGAGTGAACATTATAAGTTAGGGACGATGGTGCAAGACACTTACAATATTAGAGATTAGAATGAGGTTTACTCATTGATTTTCTTCTTTTTCTTGGTCGATTTTCAGTTTTTCTTTTTTGTTGGTTCAGGCAGATTCCTTGTCCTTCTTTCTCTGTGATTTATGCCCTTTTTCAAAGTTATTCTTTTATAATTAATTATTTTCTTAATTGTTTAATAAATTATTATTTTTAAGACTCGTGCTTGTCATAATTATCTTTCATTACATGGGAAGTTCAAATCGTGTTTCCATGAAGGGGAAGGTAGGCTAAAGTTGAGGCAAAGTGACCTCCGTAGGATTTGAGCATGGGATCAAATAGTCTCTTAAGAATCATTTTGCCACATGTGCTGAGGCTCTTGCAAATTGGCTTTGCTATACAGCATGAACATCTTTATTAGTGTCAGAGTGATTTATTTGAAAATTTTGTTTTAGATTTTTCAATAACTAGTGAATTATTCTTTGTGGAAGTTTCTGCTTTTCCTTATCTGATAGGCATACTGAAAAATTGACGCTGGAGTATTGTTGGTTCTGTCATTAATCAGCATAATGTTCATAATTTTACCAAACATACACGGTGTTTTATTTTTGAGTGGATGGATGCCAAGGCATTGATCTCTTCCCCTCTCCACTACTTGTGGTTTGTCTTGTATATAGGGGCAATTTGTCACATGAAGCATTCCTAAGGAATGCCAGGAACAGTGAGGAGACTTTGCGTAAGGAAGCAATAGAGAGAACAGACCTTAGTCATCTGAAGGACACTTCAAGATTGATTTCTGTTGACACCAGGCCTGGAACAGTTTACCAGGTGAAGTCAACTGGTGCTGTTGTGAGTCTTAATTCTGCTGTTGGTCTTATCCACTTCTACTGCTCTCAGCTACCTAGTGACAGGTACTGCATTTCAGCTTGAGATTGGTAGTTTGCTTTATCAGTCTTTTATTTTTCAAATTATGACTTGGATGTTTTCTATCCTTTGTCCAGATATTCAATTCTTCGTCCTGAGTTTATTATGGAGAGGCATGAAAAAACAGGATGCCCCACAGAATATTCTTGCAAGCTTCAACTGCCTTGTAATGCACCATTTGAAAATCTTGAGGGCCCAATATGCAGTTCTATGCGTCTGGCACAACAGGCACGCCATCTTTTATCATGAATTTGATTGATTCTACTTGTTGGTTGTATGTTAGTGTTGTTTACGATAGTACGATAGTCTTTGTTTTGTTAACTGTCACTTAAATGCTGAGTCAGCACAGTAGTCTTAGCCTGCTAAGCACGGTTCTTAGGAGTGTCTATAAATGTGTACTCTACTGAATATTTCAGTAATAATAAAATAGATCTTCTCTTTGAATATTAAATTGTAATACTACTCAGCTTTATCAAGAACCGTTTGTTAATCTGGTCTTTTGCAGGCTGTTTGTCTGGCTGCTTGCAAGAAACTGCATGAGATGGGAGCATTCACTGACATGCTGTTGCCTGATAAAGGAAGTGGGGGAGAAAGAGAAAAGGATGAGCAAACTGATGAAGGAGACCCACTTCCAGGGACTGCTAGACATAGGGAGTTCTATCCTGAAGGTGTGGCTGACATACTGAAGGTTGGTTCTTTCTGCAAGTTCTGCAGTCTAAGCAATCTTTTTGTAAAGGGTTTTGTATGCACTTTAAACCTAACTTAACTTTATATAACCGACTTGTAAAGTGAGATTTGTACTCACTTATATACTTTAATTTTACAATATTTCTAGTCGAAGTAAAATTTCCAACATACTTCCTCGGACCGAGGACTGGCCATCTCAAGCAAAGGACTAAATTCTTGTAGGTGGTCTGATAGCAAATGGTACAATAAACTCAACAAATTTCGTTAGGATAGTTTTTGATACCGTTTTAAAAAGTGAACTTTAAATCTAACTTAACTTTACAAAATTGATTTAGGAGATTTGTACCTATTTATATACTATAATTTGGCCAAATCTCTAGTCGATGCGGAATATTCAATAGAAAGCCTGTGTGTAATACCTTTAATTCAGTGCTATGATCTTGGATATGCTAAATGTTGGTTCTTTTTGCAAGTTATGTAGTCTAAGCAATTTTTTGTAAAGGTTTATTATATAGTTGACCAGTATACATTTATCATTCTTCATTTGTAAAGAAGGCTAGTAGGTTATACTTTAATCCAGTGCTACGATCTTGAAGGCTTTGAAGATGGTTATTATTAAAACAAAGAAGATAAGTGGAGAACAAGTGCAATCTAAATACTTCTTCTATGTGTTTTGTAATTATGTTCTTTCCTCTATAAATTGAATAACACTGTTGTGGTAGAAGTCATTATATGTATTCTTGTTCTCTCTTCTCAACACTTCCCATTCAGGAAAAGAACAGGGATACCTTCTACAAAAAGGAAAATTCACCGAATTTGTATCTGTGCTGCAACATGCATGCTATTTTAGTCTTTAGTTACAGGATAGGTTTGTTGTCTTGACCTCATTATTGCTTAATGTTATTTGAATTTTCAGGGAGAATGGATCTTATCTGGTAAAGATGCTTGCAACAACTCCAAATTGCTTCATCTTTACATGTATGCTGTAAAGTGCGAAAATATTGGCCATTCAAAGGATCCGTTCTTGATTCAAGTTTCAAATTTTGCAATACTTTTTGGCAATGAGCTGGATGCAGAGGTAGTAATTTCTATTGGTGCTACTGCTTCTAGTTCCATTTTTTGCATTATAACTCATTTACTCCCTTTCTAATCATATTCATTTTGTAGGTGTTATCGATGTCAATGGATCTATTTATCGCTCGAACCGTGACTACAAAGGCATCTCTTGTCTTTATGGGGTTGATAAATATTACTGAGAGTCAGGTTGAAAAATTAATCAGTGTCTATACTTGTTTTAAATGTTCATATATTTTTTAAAAATAGTTTCTTATATGTCGGCGAAACTTATTTTTGGATGACATGCAGCTGGCATCCCTGAAAAGCTTTCATGTAAGATTGATGAGCATTGTCTTGGATGTGGATGTTGAACCATCTACCACTCCTTGGGATCCTGCAAAAGCATATTTGTTTGTCCCAATGTTTGGCGATAAGTCTGTAGATCCTATGAACCAAATTGACTGGCGTCTGGTTGAGACAATCATTGGAGCCGATGCATGGAAGAATCCCCTCCAGAAAGCTCGACCAGATGTTTACCTTGGTACTAATGAGAGAACATTAGGTGGGGACAGAAGGGAATATGGATTTGGGAAATTGCGTCATGGCATGGCTTTTGGGCAAAAATCACATCCCACCTATGGAATCAGAGGAGCTGTGGCCCAGTTTGATGTGGTGAAAGCTTCAGGATTGGTTCCAAGTAGAGATTCCGTGCAAACACAAAAGCAAATTAATATGACTACCAATGGAAAATTGATGATGGCAGATACATGTACTAATGCAGAGGATCTGGTAGGGAAAATTGTAACTGCTGCTCATTCGGGGAAGAGGTTTTATGTTGATTCAATACGATATGACATGTCAGCTGAAAACTCTTTCCCTAGGAAAGAAGGATATCTTGGTCCTCTCGAGTACAGCTCATATGCTGATTACTACAAGCAAAAGTATGATATATTACGAATATTGTTGTCTCGTAGTTTTTTCCCATTTATTTAAAATATTTCTTTCCTGATGCAGTCAAACCTCCTATCCCATTTTCTGTATTCTTGTTTCCGTGTGTTTTGAAAATTCTTACCAATGACTTGTTGGCCACATTGCACCTCTAATATTGTGCAGGAAGAACAAGGGGCTAATCTTAATCTGTGAAGGAATCTTCTGTTGTCACCTCTAAATAGTACGGACTTTATCAACAATGTTCCATGGAAAGTGACAATAACTTCTTGTTCCTTCCAGATTAGAGAAGCTTTTTGTCTCTTCTTGCACAATTGAGGGTGCGAATGGCTACTGGTTCTTTCTATTGCTTTGGTGTAGGTATGGAGTTGATTTGATTTACAAGCAGCAACCTCTAATAAGAGGGCGTGGTGTATCATACTGCAAGAATCTTCTGTCCCCTCGATTTGAGCACAGTGAAGGTTGGTTCTCGTAATTTCTATCCCGAATTATTCTGCTTTTCAAAATTTGTGGACTCATGTTTAATGGGAAATGTCAATTCATTGTATAGCACATGATGGGGAATCTGAAGAGGCACATGACAAAACTTATTATGTTTTCCTTCCCCCTGAGCTATGCCTTGTACACCCACTGCCTGGATCACTTGTCCGTGGTGCCCAGAGGTTGCCTTCAATAATGAGGAGGGTTGAAAGTATGCTACTTGCAGTTCAGCTGAAGAATATGATAAATTATCCTGTCCAGACTTCAAAGGTATCTTGTCTTCTCCAGGAATTTGGCTTAGTTCTCGTTTCTTTAGTTAACCCATGCCTTCTTTGTGAACAGATCTTAGAAGCCTTGACCGCTGCCTCTTGCCAGGAGACATTCTGCTATGAAAGGGCAGAGCTTCTTGGAGACGCTTACCTGAAATGGGTTGTTAGTCGATTTCTTTTCTTAAAATACCCACAGAAACATGAAGGTCAACTTACTAGGATGAGACAACAAATGGTCAGTAACATGGTATTGTATCAGTATGCTTTAAGTAGAGGGCTTCAATCATATATTCAGGCAGATCGCTTTGCTCCATCCAGATGGGCAGCTCCTGGGGTGCTGCCTGTCTTTGATGAAGATACCAAGGATGGGGAGTCCTCTTTGTTTGACCAGGAGCGATCCATTTCTAAAACTGAGAAGATGGATTGTCACACAGATGGATATGATGATGAGATGGAGGATGGCGAGCTTGAGAGTGATTCGAGTTCTTACAGAGTTCTGTCCAGTAAGACACTTGCAGATGTTGTGGAAGCACTCATTGGGGTATATTATGTAGAAGGTGGTAAAAATGCTGCTAATCACCTTATGAAATGGATTGGCATTCAAATAGAGTTTGATCCCGATACGATGGAGTGTGCAAGAAAGCCATTTAATGTTCCAGAAAGCATACTTAGGAGTGTTGATTTTGATGCTTTAGAGGGTGCTTTAAACATAAAGTTTAAAGACAAGGGGCTGTTGGTAGAATCCATAACACATGCCTCCAGACCATCTTCAGGAGTATCCTGTTATCAGCGGTTGGAGTTCGTCGGTGATGCTGTCTTGGATCATCTTATCACCAGGCACTTGTTTTTCACTTACACAAATCTGCCACCAGGACGTCTGACTGACCTTCGGGCCGCTGCTGTAAATAATGAAAATTTTGCACGTGTTGCAGTTAAACACAACCTTCATGTGCATCTCCGACATGGGTCCAGTGCCCTAGAGAAACAGGTCTTGTTTCTTTCTAATGACTTTTTACTATTGCCTTGAGATGATCCATATGATCTATCCATAATATTCCTTATTTCTTTAAGCGAGCTGATGATTTTGTTGGTTGTCTACAGATTAAAGAATTTGTGAAGGAAGTTCAAGATGAATTGTCAAAGCCAGGTTTTAACTCCTTTGGTCTGGGAGACTGCAAAGCTCCCAAGGTCCTTGGTGACATTGTCGAATCTATTGCAGGTGCCATTTTTCTTGACAGTGGAAGGGATACTGCTGTTGTTTGGAAGGTTAGTACCTAGCTTTTAAGCATACAGACCATTCATCCAGTGTTCATTTAAAAAATGGAAGGAAAAAAGAGACACTAATGAAGAATATTATGGGTCTCTCAATTTTTCCAGGTTTTTCAGCCTCTTCTGCATCCTATGGTTACCCCAGAGACTCTGCCAATGCATCCTGTACGAGAGCTGCAGGAGCGATGCCAACAGCAAGCTGAAGGCTTAGAGTATAAAGCAAGTCGTATTGGCAATTTGGCCACTGTTGAAGTATTCATTGATGGGGTGCAAGTAGGAGTTGCTCAAAATCCACAGAAAAAGATGGCGCAAAAATTAGCTGCCAGAAATGCCCTTGCTGCTTTGAAAGAGAAGGAGGTGGGAAAAACTCAGGAGAAGAATGATGAAAACGGGAAGAAGAATGGAAACCAGACATTTACTAGGCAAACATTAAATGATATCTGTTTACGAAGAAATTGGCCTATGCCATTCTACAGGTATGACATTATGAAGTTACCTATTTAGTATTGCAAGTGGATGGTCACTATAACTGAGCATCTATAACTTTTTTGACACTGAAACTTGTAGGTGTGTGAATGAGGGTGGTCCAGCACATGCAAAGAGATTTACATTTGCGGTGCGAGTCAATACTACTGATAGAGGATGGACGGATGAATGTGTTGGAGAGCCAATGCCTAGCGTCAAGAAGGCCAAAGACTCAGCAGCCGTTCTTCTCTTAGAACTACTAAACAAATTATACTCGTGAAAGATGGAGTGATTTTTATTCCCATTCTATCTAGCCAAATATTTAAACCATTCCTGTGCATCAGGTATTGAACCCAGCATCATCAACTGGTTCTGGCCATGTCTTAAATGGTTGAATAAATAAGAAACAAGGGATGTTGCGATTTACTAATTTATTATATATGTAACGAATTATGTGATTCCTCTGATAAATTCATAAGAGACATGGCTTGTAGTTTACTTTCTCGTCTTTTTTCCAATAGGTATTACATGAGACCTTAATTTAATGTTTGCGAGCACTCATCTTGACCAGTTTTTTGTGACATAGTAGTACGTAAAACAAGTCGAGGACTAGATTACGAGGCTTGACAGCCAGCATTAGGTGCCTTGTTGACACTGCTATTGAAGGTTAAGATACTATTTTGTAGATTGTATGTATTCTAGAAACAGCTCATGCAAATTATTGAATTTCACAGCGATATTGCTCTTGGCACTTCTACTCGAGAATTTGAGTCTATAATGAAGGTTACAATACGACTTGAGTCAACATTGAAGAAAAACACTGCCAAATTGTGGCTCGGAAACTGTTAAACATCTTTAAAACACTTCAACTTCGATTATTATACATGAAGAGTTACATACATTAAGCACGGTTAACAAACCTAATAGGTTGTATATTATCCGGCTAAATACGAAAGCTATAAAGTATAGATAGGTTTAATTAAGATATATTAAAATAACAATATATTATGGCTTATTCTGATTGTTGATGGAGAACGTAGAATAACATAATTGTCTATCGCCTCAGGGTGTGCAGAATATACTCTGCATAGAGATCCCTGCACCAAATTAGAGGCAAGGTTAGCAGCGTAAAACATGTAAGTGATTCAGCTTTGTAATTTTTTTTTCTCATCACCATACTTTTTTATGTTTCCACACTTATTTAATGTCAAATAAAGGGGCATATTGTAGCAAAATGTGACGTAAAATAGTCGAGATTCTTGCGTTATAGAGCAGTAGTATAAACATGTGAGAGGAATGGCCAAAAAGGACAACAAAAGCATGACAGGAGGGAAGGATGTTAGTAGAGTGACAGGATTTTGTTTAAATTCTGTTGGATACATATACACACTTACATTGAGTACTGGATGGCATCAACAGCAACGCTTGCAGGTAGAAAATCATTAACTGCTACTTCCTTGTGCTCATTCTTTTTGTCTTAGCAATGTGTTAAGAAACAAAACTCAAATTATGAAGAAAAGATAAAAAAAACTAAACTTAAAAGATTGTAATGAATTGGATACAGTCTTCAAAGAAGCGTCGGATCTCAGTGATGCGATGAGGTGCAAGTTCTTTATAGTCGGTAAAGTGCTTATATTCTGGGTCATCAGCGCACACTGCAATAATTTTATCATCTTTCTCTCCCTGTTTCAGAAACACATTTGTTATTGCGTAATGGAAAATGGGGTAAAAGAAGTGGGACTGGTTTTATTGGCTCAGAAAGCAATTGAGGTAGATACCTGGTCAATCATGGGCATGAGTCCAATGGCCCTGGCTCGCAGGAAACAACCAGGAAGAACTGGTTCCTGTGTCAACCATTGTAATTCATTCAGTAAGCTAACTATGTTAAGTGCCTATGTTTAGGATTTCTCCAAATGGAGTTAAGAAAATAATAAAATGATTATTGCTTGTTGTATAAAATTTATTCATTTTAAATGATAATGGTTTACCTGCATGAGGACCAAGACATCCATTGGGTCATTGTCTTCACACAGTGTGCGAGGGATAAAACCGTAGTTATGAGGATAAACAACAGATGAATACAAAATCCGATCAACCTGAGCATTATTCGGACAGTAAGAAGAAAAATCTAAACCATATAGATAAGTAAGCTCTCTGCGAAATCTGTTTCAAATTACAGCACACGAGAGGAGACTTCTACTCCAATAACCATGCAATTAGTTTGTACCTTAATTAATCCAGTCTTTTTGTCAAGTTCATACTTGACCTTGCTTCCTTTAGTAATCTCCACAACCTGTATGAGGAAACTAACCATTCAGCAAGCAGAAACACTATTTCACTAGAAAATTGCAAGTTAAGAATGAAATGCAGGTGTCACGCAATTGCTGTATATGGTTCGAGAAAATAAGTTCTTGGAGATTCAGTAACCTAGTACTGTATTGCACTATGCAATGGTTGCGTAGCAGACTCCCCGTAAAGTAAAGCTTTATTTTTGGACCTTATTTTCGCCATAACACAACAAACATTCACGCAAAGCAGAAGATGAGAACTTACACAGTTGAAAATCTGAGGAGCCTCGGGTCCTGCATATATATGACATTTAGTTTTGAAACATGTTTTAAATCTTACAAATTGGCAATAACAAGCAATGTATAATGTCTCAGCAACAGTACCAATTTCAAGATCATGCCAAGGATGGGCAGCCACTGATCTCCTTGACAAAGAAGAAAGAATCCTTTCATTCAAACGGGGAACTGGACGATTTTCTTGAGCTTCTTCGCCATTCTCAGCCATCTTTAAATATATGGTATAGAACAAGGAAATATGGGATGAAAAAAGTCACCCAGAAAAACGGTGCATGCAAGAAGTACAAAAGGAATGGATAACATGCAATGCAGATAGAGATAGAAGGTTAGAGACAGAGAAAAGACTTACCTTGATGAGTAGTAAATAATATTGATGGAAGAAAGTGTAAAGGGTTGAAAAGAGAGAGATAGAAGAGAATGGTATAGTTGATGTATTATATAGAGATTTGGAGGGAAGTAGAGAGACTTGGTCAAATTGATTAGAGCATACACTTCGGTTCTTCATGGAATTTACCACTCCACTTGTTTCCTACAAGTTTCAAACTTCCTTATGTCTGCATTAACCACTAGATTCCCCGAAAACCAAGTTAAGCAAAATACTTTTTTAGAACTTCTTCACCTTTTTTCCCGTTTTGTTCTTTCCTAATTTTGTCTCCTCTTTACTAATTTGGCATCCCTTCCAATTTCGTATATATTCTACACTGACATCATAATAATTCGTGTAAAAATGATACTGCAACATAGTATTATAAAAAAATATATATGTGAATAGCATGGTCTATTTATCTTAATAAAAGGGTTTACCTATGACATGTGTCAGTTGGAAATTTTCTAGCTTTTTCTCATGCTCTTATCATTGATCATTGGTTTTTTAAAGTTGGTATAGTGTTTGATAACTAAAAAAAAGGTTTTGTCATTGTTCACTGCTCCCCTCTCACTCAAATATTAGTTACATAGAGGAAACTTGGGATAAAGATGTTGATTATTCACAGATTGATTATATTGCTTTAATAAATTAGAAAAAAATTGTTTTCAGCAGTGTGTAATAATAATATTTTTTATCGGCAATAATAATATTATATTACTTTTAAATTTGTTTTATATAGAAAATGAGTTATATTATGGGCAACAATGATAAACTTATATTAAGTAGTTTTATTATAAAAATATAATTATAAAATTTATTAACTGATTCTTTTTGCTTTGCATGATTTCAACTACTTAAATCGCCTTGAAAATGTTGTAAATAAATTCTAGAAAATACAAACATTGAGAAAATTCCACGCACTAAAAGAATATAGCATACAATGGAATCTAGCACATGTCCCAATATTGATCCAAATTTCACATTTAGAAGCTAAACTAATCATGATCACAAATTCGAGTTTTATTAAGAAAATTCCAGTTGTTTGCTCTGAGATTGTATATAATTCTTAATGATAAATAAGTAAAAAAATTATTTATGCAATCTATTTTACTAGTTTTGAAACTCTTCAATTCTTGTATATTTCTTTAGTTTTCATTAAATTGTGTAATTGCCTTGTTTTTTTAATGCTGTACATTCATATTCTAATTGTGGTAGCTAGTTAAATTCTTTATTGTCTCATTGATCATATCATTCATACATTCGCTAAATATAATTTATGTACAGGCTTTTGGCATCTAGATCATGTTACCATTGATTAGTTTTGCATTAACAATAATCATTAAAGGTTATCAGCCTATGTTTTGGATTGGATGTCAGTAATATCATATCCTTAAGAAGAAAATTCCAATCAATAGATTGAAAAAGAGAGAGACAAATTTTTAAGTATATAATAAATAATATACATTAATATTTCAACTTAAAAAATAGAAAATACAGAATTAAAATATTAATATAATGAGTTATCCAAAGTTTGTTTCTTTATTTTAAGTTGTGATCTATGCCATTAGTTAAATCCAGCTAAGATTGAGTTGTGACTGCAGGTTTGGTGCTTTTGTATTTAAGTAACAATTTAAAATGAAATTAGTTAAGTAAAGAATTTAGTCATCCAATGAATCATCAGAGCTGCAGTGGCCATCTTGTATATGCAATAAATTCGAACATTGAGAATGCACAGAGATTTTCATCTGAATACACAAAAAAGGAATCTCTGAAAATGGTTCCAACACTGTTTATAGCAGTTGATTAAATTTATTAAGTTACATCTACGGCATGCACTTGCTTTGTACCTTAGTGAAGTATGTCAGAAGCAGAATATTGCATTCATTCCCCAGATGTACAGTGGCAGGGAAGTTATAGTTCACACACAAACACGTACGGTTAAGGATGTTTATGTTCTTCTTCTTCTTCTTCTGCAGAATGGCAAACTAAACTGAGTGGGACACAAAAGGAGGGAAAATTCAAGGGACATTCATAGAATCAGGAGACATTGATATCATCTGAAGAAGGCTTGAATTTGAGAAAGTCTCCTCCAGAGCAGGTCCTTTGGTAATTCCACCATCAAGACTTTCTTTAGTCAAGTGTACTAACTCTCTCACAACATCAACCATTCCTAGCCTTCCATCTACACCAAATAGCAGGCATCTTGTAGCAAGATCAGCAATGATCTGCATTTGCTCTTGTCGATAATGTGGTTGTTCATGATAGCAAAGAAAAGGGTCAAAAATTTCTTCAAATTTTCCAGCCCTTATTTGCTGCAAGGCTGAAGTTGCTAAATCCAAGCGATTTGAGCCTGAGATAATTTCAAGAAGCAACACACCCATGTCATAAACATCATTTTTGCAGATGCCAAAGCCTTCGTAGTTCTTATGTAACTGAGAACCATGGTAAAGATTGGAGTTGATTAGACCAAATCCTGCAATCTTGACAGAGTAGTCATCATCTAGGAAGATGCAGGCCGATTTAAGGTTATGGTGAAATATGGGAGGAGAGTTCTCATAGTGTAGGAATGCAAGAATGCTAGCGGTTTCTGCAGCGATAGTCAATCTCCTATACCAATCCAAACGAAGTTGTTGTCCTTTGCTTTGATGTAAATGTTCCTCCAGAGTACCATTGGAATGAAACTCGTAAACTACCAGAGTGTTGCCAGATTCAATACAGCAACCAAGAATGCGAGCCATGTTTCTGTGCACAATAGAAGACAGAACCTCGACCTGTGACAGAACTTGAATTAAGTCTTTCTTCTCACATTGTAATCTGTGTACAGCTATGTGAGATCCATCCCTTAAAACTCCAGCGAAAATTGTTCCATTATTGGAATGCATGAGTTTCTGACCCTCTTCAAAACCCTTAGTGGCTTCCTCTAGCTCGTGGAGGCTGAACAGTCGAATTTTGCAAGCTTTGGGGATTGAAATGTTTTGATAGTAAGCCTGCTCGGTGTCAAACATCCCTGGTTTTGTTGGCCTTTTAAGAAGATAAAATAGAGCAACCAGGGAGGCAACAATCAGAACTGGGCCAATGATTCCTGCATGTTGAGTTGACACAAGAAATGTAAGTATATAACTGACCGTGACTACCAGGTTATATACATTAAGGAAAACGGTGAAGAATTGAAAGCAAATCTGGTAGTCATAATCCTTGTTGTGACCTCTGTATAATTTGTTGAATGTGTTCGAGTTATTTGAATTTTACAGTTCTCTATTACTTACCGGCAATGATAACAAATTTCCTCTGATCATGTCTTTTGATGTAGCAGTCACTTCCATATGCTTCCTTTCCGTCCTTTATGCAGGCTAACAGGAATACATCAACCATAAGCAAATGTCATACTTAAATGTAGAAGCTTAAAAAATCATGCGGTGTATATGCTCAGAGTCCAAAAAATCCATTTAAGGAAGAAAAGGTAGTTGCTGATCTTTCATATGTTGTGAACCATATACCTAGCTTTAATTTTCTTATTCATATTTTCGTAGTAGACATGTGACACTAAAACAGTATTTCTACTTCAAAAACCTGCTGCCAGAGCCTACAAAGAAATGGTTTCCTGAGAGCAAAAAGGGCCAATCTAGAGATATAAATGTGCAAAAAAAAAAGAAAAAAGAAAAGCACATGATTGTTAATATGTAATGACATCAAAAGAAATACTGTTTTTTAACGTGATTATGATGAAAATTACTCACCCTGCAAACATCCAGTTCCATCAGCAAAACCATCACCAACATATCCATTTTGACAGACACATCTCACGCCTCCTTCGATTGCTGTAGCATTGGCCGTGTTAGCATTCCTTGCACAAACTTGCTCTGAGGAGTTTCTGGGCAGTGCCCATTCCAACTTGACCCCACGTTTTCCCCAAGTTGAGCCTCGCAAAACGGCCCAACTAGAAACCCCCCTGCAACCAAACTGAGAAAATACCGAAAATCCATCACCAACATGCCATATGGTATGGTCGGAGAGGGGATAGCAGCAGGCAAGGGAGCCTCCTCCCCTTCCATCACAACCAGGCAAGTCAATGGTTTCACAGTCTGCTTTGCACAGAGAGGAATCCTCACAGTCATAGAGACCAATAACATTGTCAACCGAAACTCCAAAGTTTTCCTTCCCTGCAAAGCTTCTGCCAAAAGAATTCAAGTCATTGTACTGTCTACAGGATGATGAGCCGGGAAAGTCCACCAGCACACCATCCGGGAAGAATTCCAAGACTGTGTAGCTCACTGAGCCAATTCTGAGCAAAAGGGTGGAGGAATTTATGCAGGAGAGATGGAAGGCACTGGAAATAGACTCACAAGAAGAGTTGACATAGAATGGAAAGGGAACATGGATGTCCCCGCACGTTTCATTGCAAGAGTTTGGAAGCAAAGAGTTTTGTAGCTCTTTGCCTTGCTCTTGGAGGGAAGAAGAAAATGGGAAGCACACAACAAGTCCAACAAAAGTGAGGAGGACAATACGTGACATTGTAAGTTGGTTTCTAAGGAAGAAGAGAAGTGAGTCCAGTGTAAGTGTGGTTCCTCCAAATTTAATGGCTCTTAAAATAATAAGAAAACATGAATATTAGTGTAAGTACGTTGTAAAACTCATTGATTCATACATCCTAAACTGGTATAGTTGGTTGTGATGAGATGAGATGAGAAGGGAGGGTTTGAAAAGTGGAAAGAGAGAGATGAAGATGAAGACGTGGCGAAATCAGGGAGGTGATGGGTAGTGTGAAGGAGGCATAGAAGTGGGAGAAGGAGGAGACAATTGGTCTGAGGAATGGGGCACACTTCGTATCAGAATAATACATGGGAGCGTGTGCTCAGAGAGCGTGGCCAAGCTTGTTAGCATTTCAATCTTGTTGAATTGCACAAAGCTTAATTACGTAGCATTGAGTATTGTGATCTTGCATGGGAATCGACATTTTCTGCACAAACTCAGAGGAATAATCAATATCCTATATACCACTTCATTCTAAACCTATCATTTTACTTAACTGCTCCCATTTAATTCTACTTAAATCTTACTTGCATTACATATCAATCATTCATATCATATTGAATGATTAATATTATCTTTTTTATTAATCATAAATTTGATCTTTACGCACCATAGAGTACTGTTTTTGGTTTCATTTCCTAAACGAAAAAAAAAATTATATATATGAATCCATGTTATTTGCTGAAGTTATGTAGATAATATATTTGATTTCTATACTTCATGCACCATTTTTAAAAAAAATAAGGCTTGATTATAGATTCTAAACTTATTTATTTTTCTAAGGAAAAATTTACTCAAACTAGAGCTTACTGTTTTTGTCAAACTAGGCATTTCCTTATACGTGCGTGTGTATAATAAAATAAAATTTAAATGAACATAGTTTAAGGATTACGGAATGTCAGTGAATTAGATCTGTGAACAATGAATGTATGGAAAGGAATATGGATGCGTACCTTACAAAAAGAGAAAAAGATAAGTAATTAATGTTGTTGGGGACCCACATAAACCTTAACCTAACCTAACCTACTATAAACTCATTAGTAGTACCATGCTAAGTTAATTAAGCCTTGCACTGTTGGCTTAAGTACATAACTCAAAGAACACACAACAATTGTAGTGCCTAACTACATTCTATCTTTTCTTTACTACACAAATCAATTGTAGTGAGTTAAAACAGGACCTTGTGTTGGTTAAATCCTGTTCACAGCATGTAATTATGTTCAGACAACTAATTGTCAACACATAATTATGTTGTTTTGTTTTTTTTCTTCCACCCTTGTGAGCACAAATCTTTTTATATATGTAGCCAAAGAAAGTAGAAGTGATTAAGGTTGAGTTGGTGCGTTAGGTGAGAAGCAAGGGGTTTCTTGTTCTTTCTTTTAGACGTGTAAATTGAATGAGTGAAAATGTTGTATTCCATGGCAATATTTTAACCAGGGTAAACAAAGTAACAGTGTCATGTTGCGTAATGATTTTTAATTGTCAAGTATCATAAATTTATAAAATTTTATAATATAATAAGTTAATCATTGGTGATTAATAAAAAAGATAGGAAAGTATGTATGGAGACGTTGGAGCGTAAGAACTGCAACATCATGGGGTAGCAAGGTTGAATTTCTTCTCTCAATTGATTGAAATATCATAGGATTCCAATTTGCTTTAGGATTGTGACTTGGTGATTATAAATAACATTATATTCATTTCTTGGATTCATATTAATTTCATTCCTTCATATAAGAGAAGGATTAATGATGAAAACAAATCTCAATACAGCATGATCATATTTTTTTTTTCTAAACTACAAATATTTTCTCTAAGGAATATTTTTTTTTTTCTCAAATAGGATAAAATTATTGAAAACAATTTATTTTTTCGAAAAATTTGTTAATTATTAAAAACCTTATTATGTGAAGAGTTTGCTTTAGAGGTCTGATTTAATTACACTTAAATTAGGTTAGTCGATCATGATTTTGCTAGACTCATCTTAAGTAAGTGAAATCTTATTTGAAATTAATGTATGAAATTAGTGGATAAAGTGAATAATATTGGTCATCATAACATAAATTGTTTAAATCATTACCACTAATTTAAATTTATCATAAAAAAAATTATCTTTTGTAAAAAAAAAAAAAAAATCACCTACCTCCGTCATTTTTTACCTCAATAATAAAGTAAATATGATGATATTAGTAACTATACGTAATATATTTTTATTTTCTAAACAAATACCATGTGACAAATTGAAATTGATTGTGATGATAATAAAATAAATAAGCTGGTTCAATCGGTTTAATTGGGAACTGGCACAATTGTCCGGTTTATAATTAGACAAATAGCTATTCACATATGTAAACTTCATACAAAAACGATACGATTATGGCACAAACAAAATTATTAAAAATTAAGCCCAAATTGATAACCGAACTTAAATGTGGATCTAACTTTCGAACCTATTCAAAATCACTCCTTCTTCCTGCACCTCCAAGCCTTCTTCATCACCAGGTTATCTATCTGCACCACCCTTTTTAAACCTATCAGAATTGTACACCTAAGCTACAGTTTAATCAAAGTAAATACATATATAATTAAATTATTCATACAATAAAACATATATAAAACTAGGAATGCTTTTATTGAATGTTATTTTCCGATGTTTATAAATGAAATCTCAATGCGGACTATCCCTAACAAGTCAAGGCAAATATTTTCAATTTAGAACTTATTCTAAGAGAGAAAATTATGTTAATTTATATTATATAATGATTATTTTCCTATATGATTGTTTGTGTACCGAAAATAAATTGTTAATACATATATATTTTTATCTAAAAAATATGACAATGTAGGTATATGTATAAATTGAAAGAACGTATTGACTTGTTTTTAAGTATCCAAATATGAGTTTAAGTCTCACATTGAATAAAAATGATAAAATTGAGCAACATATAAAAAAAACCAACAAACTTAATGTCTTAAGATTTTTTTGTTAAAAGTGACATCATTCTTTTATGTATATTTGTATATTGTATATTTAATATAAAATTATATAATTTCAAATTTTTGCATGTAATTAAAATCCTTCCAAAAACAAGAGAAAACATTCTTACAAAATATAAAATTTAAACTTAAAGAAAATTCTAGCCTATCTTGATATTAAGATAAATCAAGAGCTTTAAATAGAGAAGAAGTTGAAAATTTTTGAAAGAGTTATTTGATCGCTTCCAAAAGTTAAAACCTAGAATCATTAAACCATTTCCAATGAAGTTTTCAAACTCAAAACCATCCTTTTTACCACATTCTCATTAAAACCCTCCATGCATCATCAAATGAAGAGAATTTGGAAACTTACTCAAGAAGCCGTCCGAAATTGGAAAAGTCTTTGTATATTGTTTGATAATTTTACCTTATAGGATGAAGGTTCTGTTTTTGAGAAAGGAAGAAGAAAAGGAAATGATAAGGGAGAGGGAAGACTGATTTGTTTAGGGTTTTTCTTCTGCTTAAACAAAGAATCCTTCTTCTATTTACACCTCACATTCCTCCTTAGTCCACTAAAAGTCCAAAAAACAAAGCAGACACATAGCCCACTATCTAAACATCTCTGCTAAATACCACACCTCTTTTTAATTCATTTCCATCAGAATAACAATTAATAAAACAAACATAGAATTAAATCTGCAGATAAGAAAAATCGCACAATAAATTATAAATCCTTACACCCTATGCATAAATTATTACCTTAAACGGTTTTATTTATTCAAGACATATAGGACGTCACACAGAACTTGAAATATAACCTTCTCAAACGTAAACGCTGCATTCAGATATTTTAATAATTAAATTAATCGAATAAAGAAAATTATTTTTTCATGGGTGCACTAGCATTTCTTATAAAAGTGTAAGTAAATATCCATGAAGTGACTTAAGTAAGCGAGAAATAATGTTAAGAATTAGTACGAGGTTCAGAGAATATATAACGATATTAAGAGTTTTTGCTTGCAACGAAAAATAGGTAGAAAATAGTTATATGTGGGAACTATCTTTCTAATAATCAATGTTCTTTTTCAAAAAGTTTATAAGAAAAAAAAACATTTTTTAAGAAAAAACAAGTATAATTTCTTTATATTGATTACTTCAAAAAAAAAATATTTCAAATCTTAATGACTTACACTTTAAAATACTATTTTTAAAGTCTAATGTTTTTCCTATATTGCAGCTATTTTTATTTATTTATTTATATGAATTAATTTTACATGTTTCTCTTGTAATTTGAAATATTTTAAATTTAGTTTATATTTTCACAAAATTATTTTAAACACAATTAAAAAATTGTAAAGCAAACTGCAATTGACTGATTTAGAATGGTCCATCCTAATAAAGAATAACTTAAATATCATTAATTAGTAATAAAGATTTTATGTGTGCATGGGTTGTATATGGTCATTGTGAGAAGTAGAATATGTTTGTATCTGTTTAATTTATAGTTACTTTATGTATATATAATCAATTCAACTAATTAATATTAACTATTATTTTTGGTCTGAAACTAAATGGTCTTTGTGAAAGATAACTGTGTTTCTAAAATTATTATATTGATTATTTACTATATATGTGAAGAGCAATTAACAATAGTATACGACTTATTAAGTAGTAGTATTAATTATATAACTAACTAAATAAATGATATTAATAAAGTTATATTAAAAGACGGAGTCTTACTTCCTATCACAAATAAAATAATATAATCGGGTTATATATTTATTAATTTTTATCTATGCCTTTATATTGCACTTCATGATATTACCGATACGTGTGAACTAATATTGCATGTTTAAATTTTATATATATATATATATATATATATATATATATATATATATATATATATTTTTATATTTTTTAAATGAACCCCAATTGACGTAATTAATATAAAATCCAAAATAATTCGTGACTGTGAAATTTTTCTTTTAGATATTGAAAAATTAAAATATTTATATTAATGTAAAAGTAGTCATAAAAATGTAATATTGAAGTCAATGCATATTTAGCTTGACATTTTGCATGTGTTTTAGGATGACGTTATTACCAAAAATATATGTTCAGAAACTAGTAAAATAATAATAATGATGATATTTTAAGAATTCACTTGAATGCAAAATCATGAACCACATGAAATAAAGTAAGTATTTCTAATGAGAAAAATTGTTGCATTAATTATTAAATGTTTAGAAAAAATAGTTGGATATTAGTTGCTGAAAAATATATAAACATAGATATGAAAATAAATTATCTAATATACAATTATAGTTGTTAGCAAAATATTAACAATAATAATAATAATAAAATTATTGTTGTTGATATTATTCTTTTTATCTTAATTTTTTTTATTGAGTATCTAAACCTACAAAACTATAGTGTAAAGTTCATACATTTTTCTTTTTCTCATTCTTTCCTCTTCCATTAAATGAATATTTCAATTTATTTTTGTATAAATACTCATGCAGAAAAGAAAGTAATTTGGGAGGTTAAATCAATTGGATTTGAAAAGGAGTGACAAGTCAAATTTTGTGACTAATATTGAGTTTGACAAGTTCATTATTAAGTGTGTTACTATTTATGAGAAGAAAGTAAATTGGGATAAGTCAAATCTTATGATCAATTTGAGTTTGAAAAGTTGACTTATTAGGCTACTCTTTAGAAATAATATTAATATGAAGTCATAACATGATCATGTTATCAAGCTTATGGTAAACTCTCCGAGAAAAAATATTGTCTTAGGAATATTGTATTTTTGTTTTAGTCATTTGAAAGTTAGAGGAGAATAAAATGATAATATAAAAGACGGAGTAAGTCATGTCTTTGTAATATATTATATATTCAATGATGGACAAATAGATATTGGAAGGTTAAAAGATATTGTTCAAATTGTTTGAAAATAGAGAAATGTGTTGGATCTCATACAAAAAAAAAAGACAGTAACTATGCAATTGTCAATGATATATGATAGAAGGTCAATGATGTTTTTCTTGATCATGGTACAATGAGGTTTTTTGTGAGTTTTTCTTATGAGTTTTTGGTCTATGGTATTAATGTTGAAAGAAAAAGTTGGGTATTGTTTAAGAGTTATGATTTTGTTTAGCAAACATTCACCTATTCTTTCACTTATATTGATCGTGTGAGTCAAATGGTTGATTTAAAGAATATAAAAAGTGTCAGAATTGAACATATAAACGTAACTGTAAGTAGTGTCTTGAATATTTCTAGAGAAACCATGTATTATGAAGGGGTTGTAGTTTGGCATGCCCAACAAAAGCTTCTTGTGATTCTTCCACATGTGTATCCTTTTTATTTGGCATACTTATATACTTCTTCCTCTTCCATGTTAAACTACTTCTTCAAAGTTTATATTGTCCGGTTTATAATTAGACAAATAGCTATTCACATATGTAAACATCATACAAAAACGATACGATTATGGCCTAAACAAAATTATTAAAAATCAAGCCCAAATTGATAGCCGAACTTAAATCTGGACCAACTTTCGAACCTATTCAAAATCACTCCTTCTTCCTGCACCTCCAAGCCTTCTTCATGCACCTCCAAAATTCGAAAATATTTCAAGTATACCCTCTATAAAATTACGGTTTTATTTTTATGAAAGTGGCTGGGTATGACTGGTAGAAGGTGGACAGTTCCAGATCCAGAGAACAGTTTCGGAATATCCCATTCCGCAACTGATTTTTTGTATAAAATGAATTGTGGAATGGGGTGTTTCGGAACTGTCCTCTGGATCCAGAGAATAATTCCGAAACATTCCGTTTCGTAACTGATTTTTCGTATAAAATGAATTGCGAAACGAGGTGCTTCGGAACTATCCTTCGGATCCGGAGAATAATTCCGGAACATTCGTTTCACAACTCATTTTATACAATGTCAACACCCGATTTTGTCCGGGTAATCTTTTAAATTAAAGCATAATGATAAAAAAGAATAAAAAAATGAATAATAATATAAAAATATATATTTATTAATTTAAGTTTTCTTGAAATAATAATAATAAAAATAATAAATAAAATTCGAATTTTTTCATTACAAAACAATTGGTGATTTTAAAAAATAAAATAAATAATTAATAATAAAAAAATGAAAATAAAAAAATATCTAAATTAAAACAATAGAATCTGAAAATTAAAAAAAAATAATAAAATAAATAATAATAAAAACAAATATAACAATAAAAATAACTGCTTCCAAACTTGATTTGCAAATTTTAAAAAATAAATAAATAAATAAAATAATAATAAATAAAACAATAAAGAAAGAGTCAACCCTCTAACTTCTCACTCTCCTAACTCCACGTAATATTTTCTTAAAAAAATAATAAAAAAACAGAGAATTGTAAAACTGTTCAAAACAACCCACGTTCTTTACTCTATAAAAATAAAATTAATAATAAATAATAAATTGTTACCTTTAGAACATGACTTAAGTCTAATTCCTAGGTAGATTCATTTTGAAGATTAATTTAAAAAAATAATAAATAAGGAGAATGGGTCAAAGAGTGGTAACTTATCTGAACCACCTTGATTTCAAAATAAAAAATAAAAAATAAAAATAATAATAATACAAATAAAAAAGACACAAAAAGAACACACTTGGGGAGGAACGAAAAAAAAAAACAGAGAGAGAAAGTAGAGAAGAAGAGAAGATTGATTCTCCTGTCTTTCTATCCACAAACTGAGAAGCAAGAAACTTTTGAAAAGGAGCTAATCATTTTTGAAGAACGCTCACAGGTATGATTTGTAAGTTTTAGATTTTCATATGGATCTTGAAGTTTGAAATTTGTAAATCATGTGTTCTTATCTTCTTGTAATGTTTTTTTTTTATTTCTCCATCATTTCATTTTCATATAAAGATAAAAAAATAAGAAAAGGGAGGACCTTTAGCTCTTTATGGCATTTTTGTTTTTTTTCTTATTTCTTAAATAATAAAAAATTCATCATATTCCATCTTCCGTACATTAGTCTCTGTATTTTGTACTCCCAAAACCACTCCAAAACAGTCCCAAAACGACTTCCGCCGACACCGCCATTTTTCCGCGCCACCAACAGCCACCATTTACCTCCAAAAATAGCTACCATGTAGTCCCTTTAATCTCAACAAGATGCACCCAAAACAACAGCCAAACAATACTCAAAACAACACCATTTTGCCCCAAAAATAACACCATTTTTATCTCCAAAACGGCACCACTTTACTGTCAAAACAGTATCGAAACAACCATGAAATGCCACAAAAATGGTGCAAAAAACGCCCCGTCAGCGCCACCGCCGTCGTCTCCGCCGCCCCGCGCCGCTGCCACCGCCGCACCGTGCCGCCACCGCCGCTCCTTCCTCATCGTTGTTGCCGCTTTTGGTTCATTATGGGTGAAGAAAGGTGATGGTGACTTAGGGTTAGGGTGGTGGTGGCTTAGGGTTTAGGAGTTGGGTCATTCTTCCTGCACCTCCATTAATTAGAATTTACACTCCAGCTCTCCATAATTACCAAAATGTCCTTAACCCAAGATTGAGTTTCTTATTGGTGGTGTTACTTCTTACACCCCCATTAATTAAGTTCCGCACCCACACTCTCCACAATTACCAAAATGCCCTTAATCCAAGATTGAGTTTCTTATTAGTGACGTTACTTCCTGTACCCCCATTAATTAAGTTCCGCATCCACACTCTCCACAATTACCAAAATACCCTTAACCCAAGTTGAGTTTCTTATTAGTTGGGTTACTTCTTGCACCCCCATTGATTAAGTTCCACACCCACACTCTCCAAATTACCAAAAAGCCCTTAACCTAAGATTGAGTTTCTTATTAGTGGCATTACGTCCTGCACCCCCATTAATTAAGTTCCGCACCCACACTCTTCACAATTACCAAAATGTCCTTAATCCAAGTTGAGTTTCATTAAGTCATGTTTCATTTTTGCATGCATGATTTCATTCAAATTAAAATGTCAATTCTATGTTGCATATAACTGTTGCATGTTATTTTTCAACATCAAATTTGATATATACCCCAATCCTTAAAGCCCAGGCTTTAAACCTGACACTGTTTCTCAAAGCCCAGGCTTTAAACCTAGCATCGTTACTCAAAGCCCAGGCTTTAAACCTGGCTCCGTTACTCAAAGCCCAGGCTTTAAACCTGGCATCGTTTCTCAAAGCCCAGGCTTTAAACCTGGTACCATTTCCTAAAGCCCAGGCTTTAAACCTGGCACTATTATCCAAAGCCCAGGCTTTAAACCTGGCACTAACGCCATTCACTTACCCTACTTTCAAACACAAGCTTTCAAAAATTTCAAAATATCAAACCAACCAACAATCTTATCAACAAAGAACTACGTAACCCTGTATCTCCATTCCTGATGGAGATACGTAGGAGCAAGGTCAAACCTTGTCGGGCTCCCTAGAACCAAAAAAATATTTTGTTTGTTTTATCTTAATCTCTTTCTTGAGAAAATAAATGTTTTAAAAAATCACACTCAAACTACTTATTTAATTAAAGGTACCGTCTTAGGACGGGCGTTGTGGGGGTGTTAACACCTTCCCCACACGTAACCGACTCCCGGACTCGAAATCCGTTTTCGCACACTTGCCTTATCTTATTTTTGGTTTTCCATAATTTTTCCTAATAAACTATGGTGGCGACTCCTCTGTTTTGAAAATTAAAATAAATATATTTTTGTTCGTCGTCCTCGTCGTGATCTGGTTGCGACATACAAAAAATAACCCACCTCCAAATTGCAAATCGAACGAAATCCCTCCAAATACTCTACAAATCCTTCAATACATTATGCGTACCTTAAATGATTTTCAAATGTGTTGGTATTGATGGATTACAAAACAAAACTGGCCAAAGAAGCGCAAAACAGAATGCTGGAGCTGTTTGGAGGTGGAGCCGTAAGAGAGTGAAATGAGCCAAAGGAGTGGAGGGATTTAGGATTTAAGAGTATCTCGGTCTTCACAGTATTATTTTAAAGATATTTTTGACAAATTCAAAAAATTTAGAAATGCCCGAAGAAATACTTACACGAAGAAGTAGTCTTCAAAATAGGAATTGGTATACATTAATAAATAAAATTTATTTGTATGATTATTAATGTATTATCTCTAGATAAAAAAATTCTCGGCAATTTAAAGTCTTCAAATTTAAATCCATTTACTACTTAGTCAAAATTCTTAACTTGTCCTTTTTAAATGCATTCATATTATATTTTGTAATGTGGTTATTCTAATAATTTCTACATACATCATACTGAGTATATAGCCCGAACAAAAAATCAATCTAAAATATGAGAAAACAAATTTCATGAAATAATATTTGTCTGAAAAGTATAAATGTGATGGATGAGTATGTTGAATGATGTAGTATTACTTACTTATTTAGGATATAACATGAAGTTGTGGAAATGAAAGAACAGTGATAATTAGCTCATTTATTTTATACTTCCTCACCGTTTTGAAGATGAACACATACCTCACTCCAACACAATGAAAATCAAATGCCACCAAATCACATTATTATTACATAATATGGAATTTTGTAATTTTGTTTTGAGTCATGCAATTAAAAATGTTATCATATATTGCCTGATCTAGATCAATATTATGAATTTTATAGTATTATTGCAAATCAAACAAGGAATATATGGAATTAGAATATTCGAAAAGGCATTAGCAGCATTGTGTGAAGACTGAAGGATGGATTATAAATTACTTAAATGATGCATGCACAAACAATACTTAAAGTTTGTTGTCTAAGTCTATTTTAACGGAGTGTTTGACTGTGGTAACATCATTCCAAGAACGAAAAAGAGTGCATGTAGTAATTTAATATGGAACACACACCTACACGACCAGTTTCGTGAGCTGCAAATAAGCAATACAGACCCTCATCAAAGGGACCTAGAAATGTTATATGCAAAACTAGAGAGACATTTTCTTTGTACTTGCATGCATGCATATATATATATATATATATATATATATATATCTCAAGCATCAAGATGAAGCTTCCCCATTCAACCGTATTCTCTTAGGACCTTTCTCTTCACCTTGGTTGCAGGCCATTCCGATCATGTTTTTCTTTGCCTCTACCGAACACCTTTTGTAAGGTTTAAACCCTGTTTGACGACTCTTCAACTTTCCTTGTCCAAGACCTATGCTTAGCAATCCCTCCTCCTCATCATTAGCTTTGTCAAAGGACACACTTTTCTGCAGCCCATCACAATTAGGACTGCATTTTTTGGTTTCAAGGTCTTCATATTTGTAGTCTGTGTTTTGCTTGTTATCCTTGATGTCTGCATTTATTAAATCATGAGGAGGTGAAAAGCTTTGTGGCAACACCTCCCTGGAGAATAGCGCCTGAAAGGCAAGCCGCCCCTGAAAATAACAATGGCATGAGAAAAGAAGCAACAATAAATATAATTAACACTTCATCATTAGATAAAGACTCATACCTCTTCAGAGACCTCCTTCCAAGAATCAGTAAGGTTGATAATCCTTCTACTGTGACGATTATTAAGCTCTGTACCTAAAAGGTTTACATCAGGTGTGTTGGGCTCTTCCTTTTCTTTCTCATCCTTCTCTAGTATCTCAGTCTCTTCAGTGCTAGAGGTTGTGTTAGAACCACACGAGGAACGATCTACAGGTTTTCTGCCATTCGTTTTTTCGGAATCGGGATTCTCATAAATTGCTTGCTTCATCTCATGATTAGTAGCCTTTGATGCAGTATTTACATTAGGATCTCCCTTCTCTTCAAATTCTGATGTAGAATCTGCTGGTGACTTGGAAGCTGAGTTTTGAGCTTCTAGAACTTCCGATTGTTCTGGATCCAGTATTTGATCTTGTAGAGGAGGATTTTGTGACTTAATCTCTCCTTGTTGGTTTTTGGGTGGTGATTCATCAAGAGTCATGGATGAAGCTGCAGTTGCTGATGTAGGAGGACACGCAAAGGGTGTATGAAGTGGAGTACACAAAGGAAGCAGTCCATGGACAGCCCACCATGCAGTTGCGGCAGTCACTGTAGCAGCCGTAATAGCTGTCACACTTGGAGGCGAGCCAATTCATCCAGATGGAAAACCTTGAGTGCACACGGGTGAATCTGTGGAAGTTTCTGCATTTGTATAGGACCAAAATGTAGCAGCAAAGCTAGCTGCAGCATGGGCAGCAGGGTTTTGCAGCAATGTAGAGACAATAAGACTTGAAAACGTAGAAGACATGTGAAGAAATGAATGGTAATCATCCTGATTATGCTGTGTGAAGGGATGACAAGGAGGAAATGATTGATGAATAGAGGACCATGTTGTGTTATTTTGACTTTCACTTACAATCTTAGGATGCCCATTAAACCCTCCATTAGGCTTAAATATGGAGTATTGAACCATCATATCTGGGGATGGATTTTGATTACTGGTTCCAAAGTTCTCATCAACAATGTGCACTGGGACATGTCTTGGGTAATTCTGATTTCCTTGCATCCCGTCTATTGTTAATGCACAATGAGGACCATCTATTTTCTTAGTTTGAGCCAATTTCAAAGCACCACAATTCTCCAACTCAGAGACTTTACAGTTGCCATTAGTCTTTTGTGTGTGTTTTCCATCATCTAACTCCAACTTCTGATTTTCAAGCTCAACAGTAATAAAAGATTCATTTGTTTCATCTAGATTTATTACCTCTTTTATTAAAGGTATAAATTCCCTTAAGGCACAAGAATTTCTCGATGGTAGTGATTCTGATGAACAAGGTACCTCCTGGAGAATGGTAAATGCTTTTGAGCTACTTTCCTCCTTATTTTCTTTTACCTGAAGGAGCAAAAATAATGATTTTATTGAAAGGGAGAAAAACTGATTGTTTGAATTACAATTGAAAAATAAAAAATAAATATAACCTCTGGAAGTGGTTGTTTCTCCAAGTCCAGTGCTTGTTTACCATGTGAAGATGCAATTGAAATGAGAATCTTTCCATTTTCTGCTCCATTTTGTAACGTTGGGACGCCAGCATTGGTCTTCCGAGGATAAGGATTGCTAGGTTTTCTTTTTGGCCTTGGAGGGGGGATGTCTATATCAAGAGCTTGTCCTATTGGAACACCCTTTACAAAGGCCTCTTTCTCTAACTGAAAGTAAAATTTGCAGTATTCTCAGAAGGTGGACATTTGAGCATTATTTTTTTTTACAATTACCAAACTACTAATTAGAGAAATATAATACATCCAACAGTAACATTTCAATGCATTCAATAAAGTATAATGAAACTATGTACATGGGCTTTCAATCATGTACAACCTTCAAAGAAAGCTAACAAAACATTCAAAATCTCTACAATCAAGTTTGAAAAAAAATGAAAGAAAAATCAACTGTAGGCGTGTGGTGCAGCATTGTCCACATAAGTTGGCCAGCTGGAAACAGATTGTGGTTTAATTGAAAAGCCATAATACATGTTCATTGACTAGAATGATGTAAGAAGTTATAATCACCAAGTCATTCAACCTAGAAAGTATAGTTAGTGTAGTAGTTATACTAAGATAGGTCAAATGACGAATCACAAAGTTCGCATACAGTACCTTAAGACGTTACGTGATTTCAGAAGCCACACTGCTGACTTATGCATAAATATGATTGGGATTTTATAGGAATCTGAATCGAAAAACAAGTTTGCTAAACTAAGCACGATGTTTAACAAGACTTTCACCTTTATCAGGAACTTCTCTTTCTATAAATATTTTTCATTCTCTGATGCAAAGGAAAGTCAAAGTTCATCCCAACTAGGGTGACATCGTGTGTAACATTTTGCACCGAGAGCTAGTTAAAGAAATATTACTAAACCAAAAGGAATGACAACAAATTGGGTAAATCCATATTTAAGTCCATCTAATAAATTTATCTCTAATCCAAATTCATATTCTTTTATCTTAAGTCCAATTCATTTAATTGAATTTGGATTGAATATAAATTGAATAACTTTTTAGATTGTGAAAATTTAAAATTATAGTGAATCTAAGTTAATTCAAGTTATGAAAATAAAAAAATGTTTGGTCGAGTCAAGCTTAGGTAAGGTAAGACCGGATAAGATTGAGACCATTTGGTACAAGATCGAATGGGGTTTGGCTTAAGTCATGCAATGTTGGGTCACGCTGGGCCATACTAAAATCAAGTTAGGTCAAGTTAGGCCTATGTTAGTCTAGGCTATGTCAAACCGAAGTTAGGTTGGGTTAGGCTACACCCAACCTCGAGTTAGGTTAGGCTTAAGTCAAGGTGGGCTAGGCCAAACCTAGGTAAGTCTTGGACAGATCAGACCCAAGTTAAGGTAAACTAAGTCAGAATCATGTAATATTGGTCAGGTTAGGCCCATATTAGGTTGGGTCGGATCAGACTCAAGTTAGACTAAGTTAGGTAGGGCCCACATCAGGCTGAGTTAGGTGGAACCCAAGTTAGGCCAAGTTGATAGGGCCTAGGATGAGTTGAGGCAGATCAGGTCAAGTTGAGTAGGGTCACAGTTAGGTTTAGCCAACTGAAATCCATGTTGGGCTGAGTGAGCTTGGGCCCAAGTCCGGTCAAGTCATCTTATGTCTACACATAAGGTCAAATTAGCATGGGCCCACTTAAAGCTCAATAAGCCCACGTCCAATAGGGTAAGCCCACTTTAGGCCAAATCAAGTTGGACCAAGTAAAAAAGGCCTACATTGAGCCAAAATGAGCAGCGCCCAAGCTGAGTTGAGTCGTGTAAGGCTCATGTTGAATTGAGTCAACTTGCGTCCACATTAGGTCTAATGGGCCCCGATCCACGTCGGGTCTATTGAACCTCGATCCACGTCATGTTGAGTTAAGTTAGGCAATGTCATGTTGAGTTAACTCAAGTCCTTATTAGGCTGACTCAACCCAAACCTAGGTCGAACTGAGTCAACTCGGTAAATGTCATGTTGTGTCGAAGTTGACCCACATAAGGATGAATTGTAGTTGGGCTGAGTAGGCAAGACCCAAGTCAAGACGAGTTAATTGATGTTCACTTTGAGTCGAGTGGGTCTCAATTTACGTTAGGTTGAGTGGACCATAATTCACATTGGGTTGAGTGGGTCCAGCTTCATGTTCAGTCGAGTGGGATTGAATTGAGTTGGGTTAAGACCAGGTCAATTTGGGTTAACCCAAGTCCACATTAGGTTGGATTAGCTCTAGCCCAGGTCGAGTTAAGTCGACCTAGGTCCTCGTCAAGTTGAGTAAGTGCAGGCCCACATTAGGCCGAGTTTGGCAAGGCCTAACTTGGACTATGCCAAGGTGCCTAGGCCAGGCTAAGTCGAAAGGGGTATAGATGAGACCAAGTTAAGTTAAGCCTAGATCAAGACACTTCTACATTGGTCTTGGTCAAGTTGAGTCTATGTCTGGTAGTGTCAGACTAGGTTAACATCGATTTGAGTTGACCAGGTCCAAGTCAAGATGAGTTAATCGGGTCAAGGTTAGGTTGAGTTTACTTAAGTCTAGGTAATGTTGAGTTCAAGTCGGTTTGAGTTGAGTTGAGTCTAGGTGGGTTGAGTTGACTTGAGTTTAGGTAAGGTCAAGTTAATTCGTGCCTAAGTTGGGTTGAGTCGGTCAGAGTCCACATTGGAGGCGGGTCCAATTCGGCTCGAGTTGGCTAAGGCTTAGATCAAGAAAGATCGAGTTAGGCCAAAGTCATACAAAGTCGGGTTGGGTCGTGTTAAGCCCAAGTCAAGCTCAAGCTCAAGCTAGTCTTGTTAGGTTAAGTTCGATCTGGCATAGGTTAGGCTAAGACTAGTCTAATTGAACCCGAAGTTATTTTGGGTCAAGGCAAGAGAAGCACATCTTTGGTTGTCGGGCCTAGCTTAGGTTTGGATGAGTCAAACTGAGCCAACTCAGGTCACGTTTAGTTGGCTGAATCGAGCTCAGTCAGGATGGGGTCAAGACAAGTCTAAATTAAATTGGGTTTGAGCATAACTCAGATTAGGTTCGACGTGGCTTAGCCCACATTAGGAATGGGGTGTTTTGGAACTGTCCTCCGAATCCAGAGAACAGTTCTAGAACATTCCGTTCCGTAACTGATTCTTCGTATAAAATGAATTGCGAAACGAGGTGTTTCGAAACTGTCCTTCGGATCTGGAAAATAGTTCCGGAACATTCCGTTTCACAACTCATTTTATACAAAAAATAACCCACCTCCAAATTGCAAATCGAACAAAATCCCTCCAAATACTCTACAAATTCTTCAATGCATTATGCGTACCTTAAATGATTTTCAAATGTGTTGCTATTGATGGATTACAGAACGAATCTGGCCAAAGAAGCGCAAAACAGAATGCAAGAGTTGTTTGGAGGTTGTAGTTGCAGGAGAGTGAAATGAGCCAAAGGAGTGGAGGGATTTAGGATTTAAGAGTATCTCGGTCTTCACAGTATTATTTCAAAGATATTTTTGACAAATTCAAAAAATTAGAAATACCCGAAAAAATACTTGCAAGAAGAAGCAGTCTTCAAAATAGGAATTGGTATACATTAATAAATAAAATTTATTTGTATGATTATTAATGTATTATCTCTAGATAAAAAAATTCTCGGCAATTTAAAGTCTTCAAATTTAAATCCATTTACTACTTAGTCAAAATTCTTAACCTGTCTTTTTTAAATGCATTCATATTATATTTCGTAATGTGGTTATTCTAATAATTTCTACATACATCAAACAGTAGTATATAGCCCAAACAAAAAATCAATCTAAAATATGAAGAAACAAATTTCATGAAATAATATTTGTCTGAAAAGTATAAATGTGATGGATGAGTATGTTGAATGATGTAGTACTACTTACTTATTTAGGATATAAAATGATGAAGTTGTGGAAGTGAAAGAACAGTGATAATTAGCTCTTTTATTTTACACTTCCTCACCGTTTTGAAGATGAACACATACCTCACTCCACCACAATGAAAATCAAATGCCACCAAATCACATTATTATTACATAATCTGGAATTTTGTAATTTTGTTTTGAGTCATGCAATTAAAAATGTTATCATATATTGCCTGATCTAGATCAATATTATGAATTTTATAATATTATTGCAAATCAAACAAGGAATACATGGAATTAGAAGATTCAAAAAGGCATTAGCAGCATGGTGTGAAGTTATAAACTACTTAAATGATGCATGCACAAACAGTACTTAAAGTTTGTTGTCTAAGTCTATTTTAGCAGAGTTTTTAACTGCGATAACATCATTCCAAGAACGAAAAATAGTGTATGTAGTAATTTAATATGGAACACACACCTACACGACCAGATTCGTGAACTGCAAATAAGCAATACAGACCCTCATCAAAGGGACCTAGAAATGTTATACGCAAAACTAGAGAGACATTTTCTTTGTGCTTGCATGCATGCATATATATATATCTCAAGCATCAAGATGAAGCTTCCCCATTCAATCGTATTCTCTTAGGACCTTTCTCTTCACTTTGGTTGCAGGCCGTTCCAATCATGTTTTCCTTTGCCTCTACCGAACACCTTTTGTAAGGTTTAAACCCTGTTCGACGACTCTTCAACTTTTCTTGTCCAAGACCTATGCTTAGCAATCCCTCCTCCTCATCATTATCTTTGTCAAAGGACACACTTTTCTGCAGCCCATCACAATTAGGACTGTATTTTTTGGTTTCAAGGTCTTCATATTTGTAGTCTGTGTTTTGCTTGTTATCCTTGATGCCTACATTTATTAAATCATGAGGGGGTGAAAAGCTTTGTGGCAACACCTCCCTGGAGAATAGCGCCTGAAAGGCAAGCCGCCCCTGAAAATAACAATGACATGAGAAAAGAAGCAGCAATAAATATAATTAACACTTCATCATTAGATAAACACTCATACCTCTTCAGAGACCTCCTTCCAAGAATCAGTAAGGTTGCTAATGCTTCTACTATGACGATTATTAAGCTCTGTACCTAAAAGGTTTACATCAGGTGTGTTGGGCTCTTCCTTTTCTTTCTCATCCTTCTCTAGTATCTTAGTCTCTTCACTGCTAGAGGTTGTGTTAGAACCACAAGAGGAACGATCTACGGGTTTTCTGCCATTTGTTTTTTCGGAATCGGGATTCTCAGAAATTGCTTGATTCATCTCATGATTAGTAGCCTTTGATGCAGTATTTACATTGAGATCTCCCTTCTCTTCAGATTCTGATGAAGAAACTGCTGGTGACTTGGAAGCTGAGTTTTGAGCTTGCAAAACTTTCGATTGTTCTGGATCCAGTATTTGATCTTGTAGAGGAGGATTTTGTGGCTTAATCTCTCCTTGTTGGTTTTTGGGTGGTGATTCATCAAGAGTCATGGATGGAGCTGCAGTTGCTGATGCAGGAGGACACACAAAGGGTGTATGAAGTGGAGTACACAAAGGAAGCAGTCCATGGGCAGCCCACCATGCAGTTGCGGCAGCCACTGTAGCAGCCGTAATAGCTGTCACACTTGGAGGCGAGCCAATTCGTCCAGATGGAAAACCTTGAGTGCACACGGGTGAATCTGTGGAAGTTTCTGCATTTGCATAGGGCCAAAATGCAGCAACAAAGCTGGCTGCAGCATGGGCAGCAGGGTTTTGCAACAATGTAAAGACAATAAGACTTGAAAACGTGGAGGACATGTGAAGAAATGAATGGTAATCATCCTGATTATGTTGTGTGAAGGGATGGCAAGGAGGAAATGATTGATGAATAGAGGACCGTGTTGTGTTATTTTGACTTTCACTTACAATCTTAGGATGCCCATTAAACCCTCTATTAGGCTTAAATATGGAGTCTTGAACCATCATATCTGGGGATGGATTTTGATTACTGGTTCCAAAGTTCTCATCAACAACGTGCACTGGGACATGTCTTGGGTAATTCTGATTTCCTTGCATCCCGTCTATTGTTAATGCACAATGAGGACCATCTGTTTTCTCAGTTTGAGCTAATTTCAAAGCACCACAATTCTCCAACTCAAAGACTTTACAGTTGCCATTAGTCTTTTGTGTGTGATTTCCATCATCTAACTCCAACTTCTGATTTTCAAGCTCAACAGTAATAAAAGATTCATTTCTTTCATCTAGAGTTATTACCTCTTTTATTGAAGGTATAAATTCCCTTAAGGCACAAGAATTTCTCGGTGGCAGTGATTCTGATGAATAAGGTACCTCCTGGAGAATGGTAAATGCTTTTGAGCTGCTTTCCTCCTTATTTTCTTTTACAGTTGTTGGCCTCAGGTCAACACCATGCCTCTGAAGGAGTAAACATAATGATTTTATTGAAAGGGAGAAAAACTGATTGTTTGAATTGCAATTGAAAAATAAAAAATAAATATAACCTCTGGAAGTGGTTGTTTCTCCAAGTCCAGTGCTTGTTTACCATGTGAAGATGCAATTGAAATGAGAGACTTTCCATTCTTTGCTCCATTTTGTAATGTTGGGACGCCAGCATTGGTCTTCCGGGGATAAGGATTGCTAGGTTTTCTTTTTGGCCTTGGAGGGGGGATGTCTATATCAAGAGCTTGTCCTACTGGAACACCCTTTACAAAGGCCTCTTTCTCCAACTGAAAGTAAAATTTGCAGTATTCTCAAAAGGTGGACATTTGAGCATTAATTTTTTTTACAATTACCAAACTACTAATTAGAGAAATATAATACATCCAACAGTAACATTTCAATGCATTCAATAAAGCATAATGAAACTATGTACATGGGCTTTCAATCATGTACAACCTTCAAAGAAAGCTAAGAAAACATTTAAAATCTCTGCAATCAAGTTTGAAAAAAAAAATGAAAGAAAAATCAATTGTAGGCGTGTGGTGCAGCATTGTCCACATGAGTTGGCCAGCTAGAAACAAATTGTGGTTTAATTGAAAAGCCATAATTCATGTTCATTGACTAGAATGATGTAAGAAGTTATAGTCACCAAGTCATTTAACCTAGAAAGTATAGTTACCGTAGTAGTTATACTAAGACAGGTCAAATGACGGATCGCAAAGTTCGCATACAGTACCTTAAGACGTTATGTGATTTTAGAAGCCACACTGTTGAGTTATGCATAAATATGATTGGGATTTTATAAGAATCTGAATCGAAAAACAAGTTTGCTAAACTAAGCACGATGTTTAACAAGACTTTCACCTTTATCAGGAATTGCTCTTTTTATGAAATGGTGCATGTGACTCACCTTATCATTGAATTTTTTTTTCAATTTGTTTTGGTATTTTAATTAACTTATTTATTTTAAAAAATACTTTTTATTGTTATTTAAAAAAATTAAAAATTTATTATGGTTTTTAATTTTGAATAAATTTTGTATATATTTTAATTTACATATTGTCTTTGAATAGCGTGGTCTATTAATTAATAATAATAATAATATTAATTTGATATAGTTTGCGAAATATAAAACAATAAAATTGGGAAATATAATATTAATTTGATATAGTTTGATAAAGTTGAATGAGAAATAGATGGTCGACTCGGTGTATTGCATATGTCACATTGAATCCAACTTCAACAAAATAAGTTAAGAATATAAAGTTGAACAAACAATTAATTAATATAAGTATTAGTACTTTTCACTTTTTTTACAAATTATTACTCTATCACAAAACGTTCACATATTTTTATTCACTATATTGTCTTAAGTTAATAAATAAATTAAATAAATAAAAAAGAGAATTATTTACAAGTTGAAGGTTATATCAGGAGAAATTGTCTAAAGTTACAATTATTTTTTTATAAATTTTTATGTTTGATATCTTTAATGTTTTTTATTCAAATTATTAGTCTACTTGTTGTTTTAATTCCCAAATTAAATTAAATTAACAATGAACCACAAAATTTAAAAGTATATAAATTAAACTAAATACAAAAAAATATTTGAAATTTAAAACCATAATTAATTTTAATTTTCCAAAATAAAAAGTAAATACTCTTTCTAATAAAAAATTATTAGTCTAACTCATCTTTATAAAATTTGTTTATAAGATGAGGATTATCCTTATTTATACACAATAAATTATTGGTCTTATCTTTAGTTAATATGAGATTTTTAATAAAAAAAAATCAAAATTTCCAATAACTTTGGTATTTCTCTTTATCTTGGTACCAATTCTAATTATGTTCTTTAAAAATTGATCTTTGTGGGCAAAATAAATCCCCTAATTATTATGAATTCTTTGCAAGCTAGATAGCTCCACAAAGCTTTGCAACTGGGTTAAGGTTATAGATTAGATATGTTTGAAGGATTTTTATCGATCTACAACTATATACAATCCCAACCATTAAAAACACCCGAACCTTATCATAATTTTAGTTATGAAAACTAAAAATCAAATATTTGATGGACGAATTTCAGTTTGTGCTATCCATCTTGAAATTTCTTAAATCCTTTTTTCAATAGGGATAAATTAATAGTGATGTTAGGCTTTTCGTATAGTGGTGTTGAATGGTGTTTGGTAAAGAAGGAGATCACCACATGCTTCTGGTACGGTCCATTAAGGGTAAAATTTTGTGAATTTTTTTCATTGCTATGACCTTAATCGGAGCTAAAATTAGTTGGACAATCAACACTTCTCTAATTGGGGATTTAGTGTTTACCATCACAACCTTGGGTTAAAAATCATGTTTTACCAAATTAAAGTTTATCCTTTGATCCATTCTTTCCACCATTATTGTTCAAATAAAGGAAATATCATTCAACTAAACTAGTAATGTTAAAGATCACTATATAAATCATATTTTTTACTAAAGAATCAGGTTCTCCAAATATACCTCTCTTTGTCGTAGTGGTCATTGATTTTATGTCTTGTTGCATTTTATATCCTACAAATGACACAAACAACAATGCAATTGAAAAGAAAAAAAGGAACCGATTTGACCAAACACTCTGAGAGCTTACTTGATCAAACCAGTCCCTCTTATCTTTTTAACACATACCTTCATTGTATTTGTATACTGAAACAACTAAAATAGAAGGGAAGGAATCCAAACAAACAATTAAGACCGTTATTCGGAGGAGTAAAGACAATGTCCTATTAAAGGGCTTTGTGGGCTTAAAAAGAGACATATAATTGGTACGTGTTCTTTTAATATGATTTTGTTTCTTTCTTTTATGGAATTCTTGCTTCTTCTTGAACCATGTTTCTCTTTCTTAGTCATAAGTACATGATCGGATCATGAATGGTCCATGGCTGTCTGCAATGCACTAAGCAATTATGATTGTATAGTCCTAACAATTGCAAACAATTCTTTTAATTGTTGTACAAAATTTTTGACAATTTGATTTTAATAAAATGTGCCTCTTTTTGTTCAATCCATCCCCTCTTGAGTACCCCATGGCCAAGTTGTTCAAGCTCACACAATCAAGTCTCTCTTACTATTATGTCCATTTTATGAATTTAGCAAATCGATCCAATTACTTATATGAAGAAGTCTTGATTAATTATTTTGTGGGTGGTTTGCGCTTGAATATTTGACATGATGTCATGGTAATGACACCATATTCACTGATAAGAGTGGTATCGTTAGCCAAATTGTACGGGGAAAAATATGTTAATATAAATTCTATTTATGCTCCATCAAATTATACTTAGAAATACTCCCTATTAGACATTCTCTGAATATCTCAATTAGTTCTGTACGCCTTAGGTTAAAATCTTCCTTGTCACCCTTGCCTAATCCTACGAAACCGAATAGAAATGCATTGATAAAAAGGATTTCTCCTATAGCGATGCAATTATGAAGGGAAAAGGGCTTTGTTATTTTTGTGATGAAAATTTTTCTTTAAACCATAAATGCCCAAATAGGCAATTTCTAATGTTGCAATGGGAGAAGGAAAACAACAATTATGCAAAGTTGAACCAGCAAATGGAGCAATCTATGGTTGATGCTATCAACTAGGATTATCATTTATCATTGAATGCACTTAATGATGGGTTAGGGATTGACACAATTAAATTTAAACCAAACATTAATGGGGGAGTCTTGATAATTTAAAGCTAACAATTGCTTATTTCCATCAGTTGCTATCAGAATTTTGGTACACTCAAAGCTTTTGGGTATTATTTAGGGAGCAGTTTAGAAATTTCATCGAACACATGGAGGACAACTTGGATTTTTGGATATTAGCTCAACTAGAATTCGGAACAAATTTTCTTGAAGAAGGGGAGGATGATGTGATCTGAAAAATAAAAAAATATATTTTTTCTTTTATTTTTTTATGTTTAGTTTGAACTTAGGGAAGGAATGAGTTTGTCTCTTCCTCTTCCACCATGAGTCTATATAAAGATACCTATTATACTAATTAAGAACAAATTTGAATGATAAATAGAAATTTTTGAAAAAAATTTGAGTTTGTTATATCTCAACCTTTACTCTTGGTGACGCATCAGGGTTCATCAAAGGGAAGTGAAGAGTTTTTCTCTTGTGAGCTAGGTCACAAGTTGCGATTCACCATTTTGCTTGTATCATGGATTTGAGTGGCGCAAAGTTCTTTCTAATTCCTAAATTGATTCTTATCTTGTGGGCTAAGTCACCAGTAGCGAATCACCATCTTGCTTATCTCATGAATTTGGGTGGCGTTGTGTTGTTTTAATTCCTAGCATTATTTTTATTTTTTTCGTTTTCTTTAATTGTTTTTGTTTCTGAGTTTTCTGCAAACTTTTGAAGATCACGTTCATCCAAGAATTCATCCAAGAGTCACTTCTTGAAACTTGAGTGAAATGATCTTACAACCCAAGCCTTTCCTCCATTACCATAGACATTTTCTACCTTTGTTTTACACCTCCGATTTTGGGATTTCACATCAATAGGGATGTCTCCTTATAAAGCGATCTTTGACAGGAACCAACCTTTATTATTACATATCATCATTTGAAGGACCCTTCTATAGTGCAAGAGACATTGAAAGACAAGGATTCTCTTCTACTAGTGTTAAAAATAAATAAATAAATAAATAGGGCACAAAACTATATTAGGAATCAAGAAACTAAGAAGAGAAAGGATATGCAATTGAATATTGTTGATTTAGTGTTGGTTAAATTGCACTCACATAGACAACATTACTAGGTATTAAGACAAAATTACAAGTTAGGATTGAGGTAATTTGGCCTATTTGAAGTTATTGAAAGAATTCGAAAGGTAGCTTACAAATTGAAATTATCGGAACAACAAAAATACATCAAGTTTTTCACATATCCATCTTGAAGAAATTTTATGGGGAGCCCCAACAACATTATTTACTGTTTCTGAATACTAGCTCAGAGCTTGCGCACACCTAAGTCTTATTCTTGTATTGGCTAGACACACAGTGTTGCAAGGAGACTTGTCAATTCCTCAAGTTTTTGATCCAATGGGAATCTTTGAGAGAAGAATATGTTACATGGAAAATTGAGGAGGACCTCAAGTAGTCTTATCCTTCCTTCAACCCTAAGGACAAGGTTGACACTTATAGGAAGGGTATTGAAACAACTAAAACAGAAGGGAAGGAATCCAAACAAATAGTTAAGACTTATTTGTAAGAGTGAGCGTCAAGACAAAGACAATGTCCCATTAGAAGACTTTGTGGTCTCAAAAAGAGGCTTTCGATTGATATGTACATGTCTCAATCTGATCCACTTTCTTCCTTCTTTGGAATTATTGCTTCTTCTTGAGTTGTGTTTCTCTTTCTTGGTCATCAGGTACACAATTGGATCATGAGTGGTGAATGACTATTTGTAGTGTACTAAATAAGTTTAATTGTATAGTTTTAATATTTTGAACAATTTTCTTAATCGTTGTACAAGGTTTTAGACAATTTAATTTCAATAAAACGAGCCTCTTTTTATTCTATGATGTTGTGTTTTGTTTCTCAGTCTACAATTTATCTTATTATATGTACTCTATCAAATCATCGAATCCTTTGTTTCTTCAAATATAGACACCAATAAAAGAGTTTGACATGAAAATTAAATTTCAAATAGTTATATACTTGAATTTAATATAGAAACCATAAATACATGAAAAGATACAATTGCATGCCTGAGACTGAAGTTTTCAATTTCTCTTCAACTAAGCTAAAATGTTTGAGCACATTTTATCATTAATAATTGTAGGCCACGAACTATAATGTTAGTATAGTAAAGGCTATAGTAAACGCTATAAAAAATGAGCAAGGGCTCACTCTTGTTAATTTGTTATGATATTTATTGCAATTAAACGTTGATGGTGGGATTACATCAAGGCTAAGCCTTAAGTCTCTACTTGTTTAATTTGGTTTTTAATGTGCTTACGAAAGACAAACTAAAAATGATCTCTAATTGCATGTTTTTGCAGAGGATATAGTTTTTATTAATGAATTAAGAGAAGTAATTAGCTTTAAAATTAAGTTTTGGATATAAAAAACAAAGAGTTCTTGCTCTTGAGAGTAAGAAAAATATGTACATTAGAAATTTTAGCGAGAGAAATATGACGTAGAAGTAAACATGAGAGAAGATGTTAAACTACAAGTTTCTAAATTTAAATATACTATGAGAGGCTAATTGCTAAGTTTGGCGAGATTGGTATATATTGGTATGACACCAATTAAGGAAGGGATGAAAGAAAATCGGTTAGCGTGGTTTGGATACATACACAGAGGGCCACGTGAAGAGTATATTTCTTTCTCAAAAGAAAGTATATCCTTCATCTTTTTATGTTGAAAGTAACGTGTACTACGGGAGCAACCACGTGACACCTAATTGTTTCTAATGTGAAAGATTTCAGCGGATGTTGGTTACCTTTCTCTATGCATGTGTCAGCGACTTCATGTGGGTTTTCCACACACAAGTGTTTTGTATTTGTTATTTAAAAACCAAATTCCGAGAGCTTAAAATCAACCAGTTAAGATGCAGAACTATATTGTGCCATTGAATGGGAATTTCATGAAAAAGAAAATACCCAATTCATTAATAAATCAGCAGCAAATCAAAATGAAGCATAAATTCTAATTATAGGACCACAACTTTCATTGTATAATCCAAGGAGAGAGGGTAGGGATTTACCTTTGAAAAGAATTTCTGAGCGTGACTTCTGATTTGCACAGCAGTCTTCGTTCCTATGTGCTCTGCACAACAAAAGTAAAATATCAAAAAGCATATATATAAAGATATTTCTAAAAGGCATTTATGCTATATATATATATATATATATATATATATATATATATATATATATATATATATATATATATATACACACACACATATATATATATATATATATATATATATATATATATATATATATATATATATATATATATACACACACACACACGTATAAGTATTGATGGTGAACAAAATATTGCCTTCTATGCGCTGCCATGCTCGCCCGTATAGCTTTAAGGCTTCTAGAAATCTATTATGTTCCTCCTCGGTCCATCGTTCTCTTTGCTTTGTGATAGTATATGGCTTTCGTGTCTGCAATTGCCAAGTAGCCACTCAGATCGTAATAACAATTAATTGATATTTTAGTTTCTACACTTGTTTCCACTTTATATTTTTTTCATTTACAGAAAAAAAAAACTGTAGGCTTTAATTTCTGCAACATAATCTTTTTATGAAGTTATTGGTGCAAAGTATTTATTAGTTGTTCTTTTCAATAATAATAAGGTTTAATTGATATTTTAATCTCTAGCGTTGTTTCAAGTTTGCAATTTTCTCCCTGTACTAAAAAACTATATAAGTTTAGCTCCTACACATTCATCCATTTTTGTATCAAGTGGTAGTAAAGTATCCATTAGCTTTCCTCATGATTAATCTCTACTAGGAACTTAACTAGCTACTTTTAGTGGTTTTCCAACTATAGATTTTTCATTTACAAGATATAAAATCAAGGCATTATTTAAAATATGTGAGACAATTCTACTCAGACCAACATTATGTTGGTCTCTACACCAATTTAAGTGAAACTTTTCACCCGGTAGTTAACATGGTTAACACTGCTAATTGTTTAAACCACGACATATTGTTTAGATAGTCAAATTGGTCCAGAATTTCCTAGCAATGTAAAATCGCTATATTTCTCGTCTATGACAAGGTGTAAAACCACTCTATATACTCTGACAGTATTATACAGGCAGAACACCTCTCTAGCGATTTTAACAGTTCTACTGTCAACTGTCAAAAAAAAAAAAGAACAATTTTACTGTTCAACCGTCAAGAAAAGAACAATTCTACTATCAACTGTAAAAGAAAAAAAAAAATAGAACAATTCTACTGTCAACTGTAAAAAAAAAAAAACAATTCTACTGTCAACGGTAAAAGAAAAAAAAAAAATCTACTGTCAACCGTCAAAAAAGAACAATTTCTACTGTCAAAAAGAAAACAATTCTACTGTCAACTGTAAAAAAAAGAACAATTCTACTGTCAACTGTAAAAGAAAAAAATAAAAAAACAATTCTACTATCAACCGTCAAAAAGAGAACAATTTCTACTGTAAAAAAGAGAACAATTATACTGTCAACTGTAAAATAAAAAATAAAAAAACAATACTACAACGTTATTTACGGTTGTGAGCAAAACATAACATAAAGAAACATGTCTAACTAGCAGGGGACAAGTATAGGGACCAGAGCAAAATATCATTTAAACCTACTACTTATAATAATAACAACAATAATAATAACAGCTTTACTAATTTTGAGGAATCATAGTTTCCCATTAATATAGGACAGTAACTTACCTTAATAACCACTTCTTCTCCAGAGGAGTAGGCGTCCATTAGAGGACGTGTGCAGCTAGCGCTGCTTCAGATCTTCCCTGACAAGGAGTGGGTAAAAGGAATATCTCCTCTCGTTTCTTGTGACATGGAACACACCAAATGGTAAAGCCGTTGTGGGGAAAGTAAGCTGATGAGAAGGTGATGCTACTGCAAAAGAAACAGAAAGCAAGAAGAATAGGTAGAGATCCGTCTCTGCTTGGTATCAGCTATAATATCTATAAATAACCATTCCAATTCACAAGCCACACGCAGGATAATACAGATTAGAAATGACATGAAAAAGGAAAAAAAAAGGGGTTAAATAAATTTTAAGAATCCACCGCAACAGAGAGAGAGACGCTTCTCCGAAAGAATAAAAGAAAATTCTTTAATCAGAATCCTCACCAAAAAGAACTCCACAGCGCCAAAACCTTTCAAACGCGGAAACAACTACAATTAGTATATCACAAGAACACTTCCAACTTGCACTTTCTAACTTATAATTTCACTTCGAAATTACAATCTGTCACTGTAAATAAATAAATAAATACAGTACTCTTATTTGGTTGCCGAGAATAATTAATCAAAGAGCATAGCTAGCAGAAGGTTAACTCGTATATGCAAATCCGGAAAGTAATTCACTGAGTGAAGCACGTAGAGATGCACAATTAATCGTTTTGCAGTTTCCGGCGATTAAATTTTCTCGGTAACCAAAAAGAGGGGAAACTGAAATCTTTTGGCATAAGAGGAGGTGAAAAGTACCTTGAAAAAAAACCATGGGTGTTGCAGGAGCGATCATGCATGTGAAGAAGAAGTGGAATTCACCGGACACTCGCCGGGGGACTCATTTGCGGCAATGACGAATCCAAGTCTTAGGGATCAGAGGAAGAATCAAATTGGAAGAGAAAAGAAGAAGCGGAAACAGTAGCAAAAGAAGAAGAAGAAGAATTAGGGAGCGACTTCAACTACAACGAACCAGAAGCATCCACACGAACTGTCGAACAGTGAGAAGCAATCTCAGCCACTAGAATTTCCCCACAATTTTGATTTATTTTTTATAAAAACGAGTAGTCGTATTAATTTGAGGCTGCTAAAGTGCGGAAGAGTGAAACTGCAGGGATGCCCACAAGTGGCATGAATTTAGTGGCTGCTGGAGGTAACGCACATCCTTGCACTTTTCCTAATTTCTTTTTATTACTCTTTTTCAATTTCTTTATTATTGCTTTTTGGGCCTTTTCACCTCAACTCAAATCTCGTCCACAAACTCCAACGCCTTCGTTTTCAGTCCGTAAAAGCGTCGCCAGCTGTCACATGTGGGCCCCTCACTTGCGTGGCAACGGCTTCCTTCGGTCACCGGCGCACGCCGCGGCTCGCCACCTGCTTCCGTTTTCTTCCGCCTACGTGGCTCAATCAACACCAACACGTTGGTTTATTTATAAAAGTGATGTAGATTTTTATGAAAATTACAGATATGGACAAATTTTAAAAAAATTATATAATTGGATAAATCATATTTGGAGATACATTTTAGGATGAAAAAGTCGTAATTGGTAGCACGACTTTAGTATGTAGTAATTTTTTTTTGTCAAACGACTTTTTGTTAGAAGTATGTGTTAGAAAGCACGACTTCTACATTAATTTTTTTTTTTTAAAAAAACTCTTACAATTATACTTCATTATAAATTATGGATTTTTTCTTACTGTACGAAATGTTCATACAATATTATTTTATATTGTTTTGCCAGTCTAGTACGGAAAAGACAACCTTCAAAAATTACATTGCATGCAGCAAAATGACGTCATACATTAAGAGAACATTACCTTACAATTGTCCAATACAATAGAATTGAATACACTAAAAATAGAAAAAAAAAAGTATATTCTGAACAATAATTAAACACCCATAAAATATATAAAAATTTCCTCTTATTCTATTATCTTTTTGAAGTGCTCTGTCCAAATCACGACTTCCTCTGCTTAGATCCTAGAAAAAATATGTGAAGGGGTCTGCCAGTTCATGTTCAAAAATATTTTATGGGTATTTAATTATTGTTTAAACTATACTTTCTTTTTCTATTTTTTAGTGTATTCAATCCTATTGTATTGGACAATTGTAAGGTACTGTTTTATGACGTCATTTTGCTGCATGCAATGTAATTTTTGAAGGTTGTATGTTTCGTACTAGGCTGGCAAAGCAATATAAAATAGTATTGCATAAACATTTCGTACAACAAGAAAAAATCTATTAATCATAATAAAGTATAACTGTGAGAGTTTTTTAAAAAAAAATTTGATGTAGAAGTCGTGCTTCCTAACACAACTTCTGGTTGTCCAAAAAAAAACTCTAAAAAGTCGTTTCCACATATATGACTTTGTATAAGACAAAAAAAAAATTCTAAAATTATACTACCAAACACGACTTCTTCATCCTAAAACGTGCCTCCAAACACAACTTACCTAATTATGTAATTTTTTTAAAATTTATCTATATATATAATTTACAGATAAATCTACGTCACTCTTGTAAATAAGCCCCAACACGTTCGCCCTGAGACACTGTCACACCCATGCCGTTCTCTTACAATTTAACATTTTTAATACATTTTCTTCCAACAAAATTAATTTTTAAAATATTAACTATAAATAAGAACGCTATCTCTGCATGACTTTATTAAAAGTTTATGGAATTAATTTTTAAAGATAAAACGAACTAAGTGGATATAATAATTTTTGGAAAAAATTGCTTGTAGAACAAAAACTTGTTTTACATTTTTGTGGCACAGGAGGTGCCATGTGGCATCTAAAGAAGGGGTAGACAGATGGGTAGGTTTTCTTGTGTCCTTTCCAGGATGTTAATAATCTAAATTGCTTCTCTGATCTGAACCCAGAGTTCTGTTCACAATATACAAACATGATTATTATTACATGATGGATGAAAACAGAAGATGTGAAAGAAAATACAATAAAAATATTAATTCAATCGGGAAATAGGAAAAGGATAGATAAACACACATTAGAAGTAGATAAAAATCGGATTATCACATCATTGTTAATATTTTACTCGTGCTAAACATATTTATCTAGAAATTAATTTTAATTTTATAGATTAAATAAATTTACTTTACCAATATATGGATGTGTAAATATTTTAAATTATCGTCACTTTATATATTAATTTATATGGTTTAAAGATTCAGTCAAACAAGAGAGTATAGTTTAGGTTAATATTATAAACCACTAGTAAGGACAACATATTACTTTTGAGTTTTTAACCAAACTACTCATTTTTTTAACATGTTATGCATTAATTCAATTGGATTAATAAAATTTACTATAATACCTATGTATAAATATTTTCAATTATTTTAGTTCATTCAGTTAAATCAAATATGATATTCTTAAGTGGATTAAATTATTTCATTTGTTTTCGAATTGCGATTGAGTTATCAAGTATCATCATCCCTTGGGTGAAATTGTCCAATTGGACTCAATGCATCAAAATTCTTTGAACTTCCAAAATTCTATAAACAGAAAGTTCGGAAAGAATGCTTGCTCACCAATTAAATCTCATCCACTAATAGCTATGCAAAATCTTTCTAAACTAATTTCAAATCTTAAATTCGAAAAGTCTAAATTACTAAAAAAAAAACCATATTTAAAGCATAATTTGTATGGTATAACTAATATTATTCAATTTTATCATAACAAACTAAAATTGAAATATGTAATTAATGGCACAACAATATAAAATTCATACAACTACCTAAAAGTATATTATCCAAACTTAAACTCATCGAAATTAATGTTGGATTAGGTAGTATTAGACCTTATTTACCTTCTAATAGAAACAGAAAAAAGATATAACATAAATAGAACTTGAGTCTCAAACCTTTAATTCTCTCATTCCCTGCCACCAAACACATCAAGAGCCTCTTTCTTCTTCACTTATACTTCAAACAAATAAGAGCTAGCAGTGTTTAAAGTTCATATATATTAATTAAAAATAATAATATTTTTTTATTTTTTAAAAATAGTTATAAAGTGCTATCTTTTATGTTTTTTTTTTCATATCGTACTTTTCTTCAATAAATTATTATATAATTTATTTTTAATTTCACTTTATAATAATAATAATAATAATAATAATAATAATAATAATAATAATAATATATAGTTATACAAAAACTCATTTAAGTAAGTATAAATATTTTTAGGTTAAATCGTAATTTTTATTTTTTATAATTCTTGATCTCCAATATTTATTTTCTTGTGACTTTATCCTCCATTTCTTTTTTTAATTTTCAATTGTTCATACTTTTTATTTTAATAATTAATTATACTTCAAATGTTAGATTACACCAAAATAAAAAAAGAAATAAAACACATGAGATTTTAACAATAATTTTTATTTTTCTAATATTAGCTAAGTAAAATTGCAATTTAACCTACTCTTATATATATATATATATATATATATATATATATATATATATATATATATTATATAAGGTGAAGTTAATAAGTTTATTAAAAGATATGTAAAAATATAATGATTTTTTATAACTATACATAATATAAAAAATAAAAAAAGTCTTAACTTGAATTTTTGTTTTGATAGAACTTTTTTTTTTTTTATTTCAAAATATTACTCACTTTTAGTTTTTATTTGTGTTCTTACCCAAATACAGGGACCACCATTTGATCCGAAAGCTTCTCGTTTGGATCTCTCCTGTCTAGTCCAGCTTCAACGCCAACATTATCTGAATGGTGTTCGCCCTTGATTAAAGGTTCAATCGCCTTGTCCATAGCGGAGGGGTGTACCTGCAATAACACTTCGACGCCCAAGTTGGTGTCCGGTTATCGGAGTTAGTTATACTTTAATTGAAGTTTTTCACATACCTCTTGGTCTTCACTGCTCATGTATTTATAAGGTTTTGGGGTTTACTTATTTCTTACGTTTTGTCAGCTTTTGCACTCTTTATGTCAGGGGTTGGGTGTAGGTTTGGGACATCAATTTTCCTCATGCCCGTGGAGGTTCCCGGTTCTCTGGGCGGATAGTATTCGTTATGTCTTTATTATCAGGTTGTTTTATTCCGAGGTGTGACCTTCTCGGGCGGATAATACACTTGCCCTGGGCGGATAGTACAATTTGTATTTCAAGGTTTTTTATGTAAAATTTAAATAACATATATCTTTAAATAGCCTAATAGTTTCATTCGAAAGATTACAAACAAAAAACTATGGTGCCAAAAACAGAGAAGGGAGAAGGCTCGGCACTGGAACCGTCAACGTCGGATGCCATGGTTAAAATGTTCCGAGAAGAGCCTAAGAATATTAAGAAGCGTGAGAGTGACGATGTAAATGTCTATATTGCAGACATTGGAAGCAAGATTGCTATGATAAATGCTCTAGGCGGTGATCTTGTTTCACCGCAAGAAGAAGTTCAAGTGATCTTGAACGGTCTTCCTCCCGAGTACGATGAGATCTTAAGTGAAATTGCTGAGAGACAGAATCCTCCCGACGTCTCGAAAGTCATATCCATGATGCTGAACCTAGAAATTACCATTTGTGCTAATGCTCCAAGACCGTCGGGCCCTCCACCCGCCGAAGAGCCACCTTCAACCTCACCTCACTACGACAATGTTAATGATGGAGCAGGAAGAGGCCGCGACAGAGCTGGCCGTGGCGGTGGTCAAGGTAGCAACTAGGGCTTGCATATACTTTGACTTTACGATTCTTTGTTACAAAACTGTGATTCAAGAAGTATACCACTAATAATTCAAGATTTCTAGGCTTATAATACATAATTGTATGACTCAGTTTAAGAAATAACAAGATTGTTAATTTTTGAAATTTTTACACTTCATAGTGGTTTCGTTTCAGAGTTTTACTCATCGTGTTTTTCAAAAGTCATGTATTGGCTGGCTTGTTGCATAGATTTGTAAATAGCTTACATGGTTTTCATTTAAGTCCAAAGTCAACCCTCAAGTAGTTGCTTTGATTTTTCTCTTCTCTCTGCTAGATAGACAGCACTGGCAGTGTACAAGTTGGAGAAGAAAAAAGGTTGTGATTAATCAGGAAAAGCTTATGTTTTTAGGAGAGAAGAACAACCTCGAATGATGGCTTAGGCTATAGTGAACTTCATAGTGCAAAGTCTTGGTGATTTGCTCATTTAAGAAACATTGTTCTTGTATGGGGTGGAAGACCAAGTGTTGCAGCTGCAAACTGAATTAAGGATGATGTGGTATTACTTGCAAGATACAAATAAAAGGCAAGATGAAAGTGAAAGCCTGAGGAGTTGGATTTCAGAAATCAGAGAAGCTGCTTATGATTCTGATGATGTCATTGAGTCATATGCCCTCAGAGAGGCCTCAAGAAGAAATTTGCCAAGGGTGTCAAACCTCATCATAAGGTATGCTTCAATCATCAAATGGCTTATAGAAATCCCCATGGTGGGATCTCATGTTGATAGTGTCATAGCTAGGATTTCTAGTATCACAAGGAGTCTTAAGACCTATGGCATAAAACCTGAGAAAGGAGAGGCCTCAAATTCTATGCATGAGAGACAAACTTTGAGGAGGTCCTATTCACATGTGATTCAAGAGGACATAATCGGTGTTGATGATGATGTCAAGATTTTGGAGTCATGTTTGGTGGACCGCAGCAAAAGGTATAGAGTAGTGGCCATTTGTGGGATGGAGGGGGGTTGGGGAAGACAACATTGGCAAAGAAGGTGTACCATAGTGTTGATGTGAGGAACAAGTTTGAGAGCTTGGCTTGGGCTTACATATCAGCATTGCCAAGCAAGGGATGTGTGGATAGGGATTTTGTTTAGGCTGATCTCTCCTTCACAAGAGCAAAGACATGAAATTGAGAATATGAAAGACGAGGAGCTTGCAAGGATGCTTTACCAAGTTCAAGTGGAGAAAAGTTGCTTCGTGGTCCTTGATGATATTTGGAATGCAGACACATGGAACAAACTGAAGCCTGTTTTTCCTCATGGATTATCAGGGGTTGCGTGTAGGTTTGGGACATCATTTTTCCTCATGCCCGTGGAAGTTCCCGGTTCTCTGGGCGGATAGTATTCGTTATGTCTTTATTATCAGGTTGGTTTATTCCGAGGTGTGACCTTCTCGGGCGGATAATACACTTGCCCTGGGCGGATAATACAATTTGTATTTCAAGGTTTTTAATGTAAAATTTAAATAACATATATCTTTAAATAGCCTGATAGTTTCATTCGAAAGATCACAAACAAAAAACTACTATGGCGCCAAAAACAGAGAAGGGAAAAGGCTCGGCACCGGAACCGTCACCGTCACTGTCAGATGCTGTGGTTAAAATGTTCCGGGAAGAGCTCAAGAATATCAAGAAGCGTGAGAGTGACGATGTAAATGTCTATATTGCAGACATTGGAAGCAAGATTGCTATGATAAATGCTCTAGGCGATGATCCTGTTTCACCACAAGCAGAAGTTCAAGTGATCTTGAACGGTCTTCCTCCCGAGTACGATGAGATCTTAAGTGAAATTGCTGGGAGACAGAATCCTCCGGACATCTCGGAAGTCATATCCATGGTGCTGAACCTAGAAATTACCATTCGTGCTAATGCTCCAAGACTGTCGGGCCCTCTACCCGTCGACGAGCCACCTTCAACCTCACCTCACTACGACAATGTTGATGATGGTGCAGGAAGAGGCCGCGGCAGAGCTGGCCGTGGGCGGTGGTCAAGGTAGCAACTAGGGCTTGCATATACTTTGACTTTATGATTCTTTGTTACAAAATTGTGATTCAAGAAGTATACCACTAATAATTCAAGATTTCTAGGCTTATAATACAGAATTTTATGACTCAGTTTAAGAAATAACGAGATTGTTAATATTTTTGAAATTTTTACACTCCATAGTGGTTTCGTTTCAGAGTTTTACTCATCGTGTTTTTCAAAAGTCATGTATCGGCTGCTTGTTGTATAGATTTGTAAATAGCTTACATGGTTGTCATTTAAGTCCAAAGTCAACCCTCAAGTAGTTACTTTGATTTTTCTCTTCTCTCTGCTAAATAGACAGCACTAGTAGTGTACAAGTTGGAGAAGCAAAAGGGTTGTGATTAATCAAGAAAAGCTTCTGTTTCTAGGAGAGAAGAACAACCTCGAATGATGGCTCAGGCTATAGTGAACTTCATAGTGCAATGTCTTTGTGATTTGCTCATTCAAGAAGCATTGTTCCTGTATGGGGTGGAAGACCGAGTGTTGCAGCTGCAAACTGAATTGAGGATGATGCGGTCTTACTTGCAAGATGCAGATAAAAGGCAAGATGAAAGTGAAAGCCTGAGGAGTTGGATTTCAGAAATCAGAGAAGCTGCTTATGATTCTGATGATGTCATTGAGTCATATGCCCTCAGAGAGGCCTCAAGAAGAAATTTGCCAAGGGTGTCAAACCTCGTCATAAGGTATGCTTCAATCATCAAACGGCTTATAGAAATCCCCATGGTGGGATCTCATGTTGATAGTGTCATAGCTAGGATCTCTAATCTCACAAGGAGTCTTAAGACCTATGGCATAAAACCTGAGAAAGGAGAGGCCTCAAATTCTATGCATGAGAGACAAACTTTGAGGAGGTCCTATTCACATGTGATTCAAGAGGACATAATTGGTGTTGACGATGATGTCAAGATTTTGGAGTCATGTTTGGTGGACCGCAGCAAAAGGTATAAAGTAGTGGCCATTTGTGGGATGGAGGGGGGTTGGGGAAGACAACATTGCAAGGATGCTTTACCAAGTTCAAGTGGAGAAAAGTTGTTTGGTGGTCCTTGATGATGCTTGGAATGCAAACACATGGAACAAACTGAAGCCTGCTTTCCCTCATGGACTATCAGGGGTTGCGTGTAGGTTTGGGACATCATTTTTCCTCATGCTCGTGGAGGTTCCCGGTTCTCTGGGCGGATAGTATTCGTTATGTCTTTATTATCAAGTTGGTTTATTCCGAGATGTGACCTTCTCGGGCGGATAATACACTTGCCCCCAGACTTGAGTGAAAGAAGTTGAAACGAGAAGTCTCTTGTAACGATTGAGGCCTTTCGGTTGACTAAGCGAATTGCTCGATACTCGTTTTATTCATCTTTCTCGAGATTCGCTTGTTGCTAAGGTGAGAAAACTTAATCGTTTGTTCATTCTTTTCCTCTTCGTTTATTGTGCTAATGTGACATTCTTAGATGGCGATCCCCCTTTTTTGATCTTATGGTGGGAGCTCAATCGTGTATTGTTTAGGTTTTTTGAACAATGTGCCTCTTCTATAAATAAACACATTTGGGTTAGATATTTTTTGCGTGTTCCAAAACTTCTCCGATATCCGGCAACTTTTGTGTAGTGTAGTGGCTAAGTGTAGTGTGTTCGTTCTTAGAGGTAAAAAATGTCCTCCCTGTCTGGTTTTTCTGAATCCACTGGAAGTGTCTCATCAAGTGCCATGGCCGAGTCTAGAGTTTCTGAGGGCTCGCCCATTTTGTCCGAGGAAGTGTCCGGTAGCGAGCATGATGGAGCTTCTGAGCAACCTAATGTTGTCGGCATGCTTCCGTCTAAGCTATCCAAAAACAATATGCCTCATCAAAGCGGATATGAATGGGCGAGTACTCTGGTTACTTCTCGGTTCTCTAGGTATAGATGGTCTTCCATGGTGAATTCCTATGCTACAGCAGTTCCATGTTCACCACGGGAAAAATGAGCCCAGAGTTTTTTGCTGAGCGTTGTTTGCCTGTGGACAACGTGTGTCATGGGCGAGAGGGTCATGATCACGATTTCTTTTACATCTACCCTTGCATGTTTACAGATTCTATTGTTCGCCTCCCTTTTGATGAATTTACTATGGGCATATTACGTGCGTTGAATGTGGCGCCCACGCAATTACATTCTAATTCTTGGGCGTCACTTCAGGCATTTTGGCTTTTGGCCGAGATGTTCCACCTCCGCCCTTCTCCTCATGTTTTTTTGTCCTTCTATAGTACTCATCCTACCTCTCCCGTCAAGTGGGTTTCTCTTGTCAGTCAATCCCACAATGTTCTTTTTACTCCTTTTTCCTCCTCTTACAAATATTTTAGAGATTCTTTTTTAAAAATCATCATAACCCCCGCCAGCAGGCATCATTTTTTCAATGGGGATAATGCCAAGTTTTCGTTATATTGGACCCGGGATCTAGTCCACTATCTGTCTTGGCCGAGGTCTCCCACGACCGAGGACGACAAGAAGATGTTTGACATTATGGACCAACTCCCACGGAATCTCAATGTTCGATCCATTCTTAAGCTTTATCTTTCTTCACACCGCTGGGTGGATTTGTCTGGTATGTTCATTTTTTTATGATGTTATGGTCTCGGTTTTTAACCCTGCTAAATTTTCATTCTTTCTGACAGGTATAATGGCTCAACGAGGACCTGCTTATCTCGGGAAGTTACAAAAGATCAAAGAAGACCGCGTTGCCGAACAAAGAGTTGTCGGCGAGAGTCCTGCTCCTGACGCCACACCCTTCCCAAACCAAGCTCCTCCTCCTCCTGATAGCGAGAAAAGAAAATGCAAAGAGAGAATAGAGAAGCCAAAAGATGATAAGAAAGGTAAATAAAAGAAAGCTTCCTCCTCTCAGCTCTCTCCGAAAAGGTCTCGGTTGAGTATCCCGGACACGAGCAAGGACCCAGATGAAACTGATAGGGGCTTGATAGGCTCTCTCTTTGCCTCAGATATGTCATTCGCTAAAGGCACCAGTGTGGTCCTTTCATCTGCTGAGAAAAAAGCTTTCACTGGTTGTTCTACTATTGAGCTGGTGAATACATGCCTTGAGATGCATAGCTGGTCCTTAGCTCTTACCAAAGTAATTTGCGCCCATGTGTTGAAGGATTACCAAAGTAATCCGGTCCTTAACTCTTCCAAAAATACCAGAGACTAGTAATGCTTATAAGGCAGTTGCACAAATGGATGTTTCGATGATGACTCAGCACCCGAGAGGAAAAAAGCGAAGTGAACAAGAGTTCATGAAATTGGCAAGCGCAGCTGGATTTAGTGGCATCAGATATGAATGTTATGACCACATTTTCTGGGTTATGGAGTTCTTCAAGTAGACCAAACCATATGCTCCTCGCCTTTATTTCTAATTGCTTGCTTATGTGTTCAACTTTGTTTTTATTCATTTTAAATTAACAGAACAGTCTCATGGTGTGTAATATATTATATTATATGCACTTTTCAAATTAATAAAATAACATAAAAAATTGAATATGTAAAAGATAAGATTAAACTATTCCAACTGGAAAATTTTTCATTTCAACTTATAATAACATGGAAACTTAAGTTAAATTTAATTGTAAACATACATAAATATTAGGTTTATTCTTCTTTTCAAATTAAACTTCCCTTCCGAGTAAATCTTTCAGAAAATGTCAGATTTTTCATAAAAAATGACAATTATTGTCTTTGAATTATTTCTTTTAAATTTTCAGAGATGTTAGATTAACCTTTAATATCCTTTTGTCCATGTTATATTAGTTTCTCAATTTTCTTTCTAGTTTTATTGATTTTCTTATGACTTACATAATAAACTAAGTTACTTTATCAATTTTTAAGCTTCGATTTTCCTTGAATCAACATGTGCAATTTATATACATTTTATTTGTCAATTATGGATTCTAGATTGAAACAAGCTATATTCAGATATATTCATGAGTTTAAAATAAAATGTATAAAGAATTTCTCATTCACAATCAATTTCAAAGTTTTTAAGTGTTGCTACAACGTTTCTCGTGTGCATAATATTTGACCTATTGCTGAAAGAATGTTCTGATTATTATTCAGTGCTAATAATTCAAATAAATACACAAAGGATGCACCTAATCATCCTGATATTAAGCCAATATAATATGTCAAGGATATTCACATATTTGAATCCCGTAAATAAAGCTACTAAATTTCCTAATATAGAGAGACTAATATATTACATATTCGAATACTTAATTAGCATACACAATGCTAACAATATCTTCTAGATATACTAATATAAAAATAGGATAGAAAATATCCTTGGAGATATTCCTGCGTATCTTCCTGCTGCGTATTACCCCCCTCAAGTTGGGGTGTGCAAATGGTGGATGCCCAACTTGCACAATAATGAGTTAAACTATGTGGAGCCAAGAGACTTTGTGAAGATGTCAGCAAGTTGAGTGTGTGTGGAAACATGACAAGGATGTATATGCTGCTGAAGTATTTCATTCCGAATAAAATGACAATCCACCTCGATGTGTTTCGTCCGATCATGGAAGACAGGGTTTTTAGCAATATGAAAAGCAGCTTGGCTATCACAAAAAAGACGCATTGGTTCAGGATGAGAAACACCAAGACAAGTGAGAAATTCTTGTAACAAACTTTAACTCACAGACAGCATGAGCCATGGAGTGGTATTCCGCTTCTGTAGAGGACCACGAGACTGTGGGTTGTTTCTTAGTCTTCCAAGACACTGTAGATTGTCCAAGAAGAATGAACCAACCAGTGAGAAATTTGCACGTGAGTGGGCAGCTGGCCCAGTCCGACATACAGACGAAGATCATTGTCTCGTCGCAAAAGGATTCCTTGGCCAGGGTGGCCTTTTAAGTAATGCACTATGCGTAAAGCTGTTTGCCAGTGCTCCTCCCTTGGTTGATGCATGAACTAAGATAAAAATGTGAACACTGTAGGATAGTTTAGGTCGAGTGAAACATAAGTAAATTAGATAGCCCACAAGGCGGCGATATGAGCTAGGATCTACAAGCAGCGGCCCTTCTGCCAATGCCAAGTGATGGTTTTCTACTAATGGTGTGGATGTTGGTTTGGCCCCAAGTAAACCAGTTTCTGCAATTATGTCAAGAGCATATTTGTGTTGGCATAGATAGATGTCGGTAGGAGACCGAGCAACCTCCACTCCGAGGAAATACTTTAATCTTCCTAAGTCCTTCATGTAAAAACACTTATGAAGATCATCTTTGAAAGCTTGGACAGCCACTGGATCATTTCCTGTAATGACTAGATCGTCCACATAAACCAAAATTACGAGTTTCATGAGATTCTTGTTAAGTGTGAACAAAGAGTAGTCAGATTGAGATTGATGAAACCCATATTTAACAAGAGCTGCTGAAAGTTTAGCAAACCAACAACGCGAAACTTGCCACAAGCCATATAGTGATTTACGTAGCTTGCATACCATTCCATGGTCGGACACTGTGAATCTGGGAGGAAGTTTCATGTACACATCTTCTTCAAGATCACCATGCAAAAACGCATTGTGAACATCCATTTGGTGAACCTCCCAATCTTTGGCTACGGCTACTGCTAAAACAGTACGGATAGTGACCATTTTGGCCACCGGAGCGAATGTCTCATTATAATCCAACCCTTCCATTTGACGATTCCCAAGGATGACAAGGCGGGCTTTAAATCGTTCAAGGCTACCGTTAGAATGATATTTGATCTTATATATCCATTTGCACCCGAGAGCTTTCTGTCCTGGAGGTAGGGTAATGAGATCCCAAGTACCATTATTCTCAAGCGTTTGTATCTCAAGAGTCGTGGCCTTCCTCCACTGAACATCTTGGACAGCGTCCGTAAAATGTATCGGTTCACGTTCTGCTTGAAGAGCTGCAAGGAAAGCTTGGTGCTGGAAGGAAAACTTATCACATATTACATAATGTGTCAAAGGATAAACCGTACATGAGGATGTTGAGGAAGAGGGTGAACATTTTGACGGGCCTAGGCGTATCGTGGTGTTTGTCACATAGTCCCGGAGTTTCACTGATGGGTGTTTGATTCGCTGCCCTTTACCTAGTGAAACTGTAGCGTCAATTGATGGGGTTTCTGAGACTGGTGTGATATTTAATGAGTCTTCAGCGTGGGTTGTGGTCTGGCCCCCCTGTCTTCATTAGTGGTGTCGGTAGGAGCAGTGGGCTCAATTAAATCATCACATGAGGCACGTTCTTCTGTTGTGGCATCTCTGTCATGATTCCAAGTAGAGTCATCTTCGTCAAATGTAAGAAGAGGCATCTGTGGCAGTGGATGATGAGTAGATGCATCATCCGTAATTGGACGAGAAGCAAAAGGAAATTCATCTTCCACAAACTTTACATTACGAGATACAAAAATAATTTCCTTTTCTAAATAAAAAAGTTTCCATCCTTTTTGTCTATATGGTTACCCAACAAATACGCACGGTCGACTTCGACTACCAAATTTATCACCCATTCGATGTTGGTTATATGCATAGCAAAGGGAGCCAAGCACTCGTAGGTGCCCATAAGTAGGTGGTTGACTATGCAATATTTCATATGGTGTAATATCCTGCAGCCAAGATACATTCTCCCCAAAATTTTAGAGGCAGTTTCCCTTGAAACCTCAATGCACGTGCTACATTCAGAATATGTCGGTGCTTCCTTTCTACTCTTCCATTTTGTTGAGGAGTTCCAGTGTAGGAGGTTTGATGAATTATGCCATGTTTTTGAAAATATTGTTTTAAGCACATGAATTCAGTGTCATTATCACTGCGTACCATTTTCACTTGTCGATTATACTGTCTCTCAACTAGAGAAAAAAAATCCATCATTATTTGTGCCACTTCTTTCTTTTCACACAATAAATATATCGATACAGCTCGTGAATAATCATCAACTAAAGTGAGAAAATATGATGCACCACAAGATGAAAGAGTTATATAAGGTCCCCACAAGTCACAATGTATTAAATCAAAAATATTTAAAGCACGACAATCACTTAAAGAAAATTTGTCTCTTGTTTGTTTGGATCTTTCACACACCTCACAAACTTTATTCAAGTTTTCACTCCTATGACTATTTCTGAGACTAGGAATCATTTGAATAACTTTCAATGACGGATGTCCCAGACGCTTGTGCCACAGGTCAAGTTGTTTATCCACACCAATCTGATGAACTGTCACGTCATACATGTCACGATACAAGTAGAGCCCGTTTTTCGGTTCACCCGTTCCAATCGGCATCCTCGAAGTTAGGTCCTATAATGCACACAACGTTTTAGTAAACACTACTAAACAATTATTTTCGTCGATTAATTGTGATACAGAGATCAAATTGCATTTTAATTTTGGAACATATAAAACATTTTTCAGCATTAGTTCTCTCTCAAGGACTATTGTTCCTTCTTTGCTTGCAACTATATGTTCCCCATCTGGTAGAGCCACCGGGCAGCCTTTTATGGCGTGTTTTTCACTCAAATTCTTCAAGGTTCCTGTCATATGGTTAGAGGCCCCACTATCTATCACCCATAAATCCCAAGCTTTCTTACCGATCATTTTTTCAGTGTTATTTGCTTTGCGTGAGTTCAGCATTTCCACTAAGGCCTACCACTGTTCATTGTTCAATCTCGCCACCTCATGCCTGGAGTCAGTGTTATTGTTGTCTTCACCCAATTGTGCCACATTTGCACGAATCGGGCCTCCTCTTCCACGGGTTGTACCTTGTCCCTTGCTTCGCGTACGCTCTCCCCACCATAGTAGTTAGAATCGTATGATTGTACGATACATATCGTGATTCGTTTCAAAAATTACTTTGTACGATACATATCGGTTTATGTATCGTTTTATGTCTTGAATCGCACCATGAATCGTTTGAATTGTGTGATTCGCGATTCATGTTTTAAGCGATTCATGGTGATTGAAGGTGATTAAAGGGTCACTGAAAAATGAAAAGTCTCCAAAACCAACAAATCCTAAAGTAAACGAAAAGTCACATTAGAAAATGAAAAGTCTCGAACAAAAGTTAAAAGTAAATAAAATGTCACAGAGAAATCCAAAATGATATTTTTAATGTTTTTTTCATGTCACTTATTCTTATTTAAAAATATCATATTTTAGTTATTACATATCTTACGGTTCATGATAATATTCGATTCACGATTCAAAAAAGATCGTAAAACGATTCACGATTCAAATCTCGATTCAATAACCTTGCTCCCCACCGTTTTGGGTATCCGATGAGTTGAAAACATCCTTTAGCATCATGACCCGTCTTGCCACAATGAGAACAGGTCGTTGACTTATCCTTCATCTCTCCTCGTCCCTTGCCCCTATACCTGTTTGTGCCGCCAAACCTACCATCATTCCTCTTTCTTCCTTGGACTTGGAGATAGTCTTCACCCTTTCTTCTTGTACCATGATTGCATAGACTCGATTTAGTGTGGGTAAGGGATCAGTTGCCAAGACATTAGAGCGAACCATTCCATAACTCACATCTTCCAGCCCATCAAGAATTGATGAACTCTCTTTTCCTCCCTTTTCTTCTCAAGTTGCGATCCAATGTTGCACCTGCATCCTCCAAATGTGCATCTCGAGATTTATTCATAGTTGGCTAACTCATCCCACAGCTTTTTGCCATAATATGCAACCATGGTCATTCCTTGTTGCTTACACTCAGCTATTTCCGCTTTCAGTTGTTGGATTCTCAGTCCATTCACAACCGAGAAACGTTCTTTGATGTCATCCCGCAATTCCTTCACAGATGGTGGAGCCTAAACTCGCCTTAATAGTGTTCAGTATCCAAGAGATAAGCATGGAATCCTCTATTTCTGGTGTCCCTTCCTCTGGTTCTGTGTGCATTCCATCTACAAAACCCCATTTTCTCCGAGCACGTAAAGATACTTTCACAGCACATGCCCATTCTTCGTAATTTTCTCCTCGTAGTTGCACCTGAGTGATTACACTCCCGGGATGGTCGCTTGCACTCAGGTCATAAGGAGAAGGAACCTTCTTGGCTCCATCCTCTCGACTTTTCTCCATCTCCTCAGTATGAGGTTTCCTGTTTGCTCCTGTTATTTCAGTATCAGAATTTTACTTTTCTGCTCTGATACCATGCTGAAAGAACATAATGTTCTGATGTATTATTCAGTGCAACAATTCAAATAAATACACAAAGGATGCACCTAATCATCATGATATCAAGCCAATATAATCTGTCAAGAATATTCACATATTTGAATCCCGTAAATAAAGCTACTAAATTGCTTAATATAGAGAGACTAATATATTACAGATTCGAATATTTAATTAGCGTAAAAAGTGCTAACAATATCTTCTAGATATACTAATATAAACATAATAGGATAGAAAATATCCTTGGAGATATCCCTGCATATCTTTCTACTGCGTATTACCTATCAAACTTTGTGATGGTTAATATATCCATTAATGACTCATACTTTTTTTTTCGCCAACGAGATTAGCTTTGTTCATTCTTATTGAATCTACTTATGACGATATTTTTGTGCTAAAACGTTATTAAAACACTATTTAATAACGACGGTATAAATTATCATTGAATTATAAAACTACTACGTCTTGATTAGTGATGGATCCAAACTCTTGTTTTTAGGGTTTAGGGTTGTGTGCAGTAGTGAATATTCGACACATGCATATGTTTTATATTATATGTGTAATACATTTTTCCTCAATTTTTATAACCACAGGAGGTCTGAATCTACATTATTTAACACTCATTGTAGAGGTCTAGATTTACTTTATTTAACACTAATTGAAGCCATAATATCTCTCTTAAATATAGGTGTGTGTGTTTAATATATAAAATCTAAAGAAGTTGTGATCTTAGTTGAATTCATATTATACATGTATTTTATTAATAATCATTTTAATAATCATCTAAACCAATGCAACATCACTAAAGTGAAGATATATAATTTACAAAATTTCCAACAATTTTTCTAATAATTTTGGGAGAGATTTCCAACAAAAAATAAAGATCAAAGACTTTTGAATAAACTTTCAAGAAAGAGAGGTGCATCAGTTAGACAACTTAAAGTATCAAATATTTCCTAGCGGGAGTGTTTCCTAGTCCTCTTTCACACTTCTACCTTTTTAATGCGTTTTTTGCTATTGTAATGTTAAAGTTGAGATTGCTTTAAAGCACTTTCCAAGATACCTAAAACAGAAAAATTGTTTACAAAAGTTAAACAAAATACGTCAAAATTTCATGACAAGAAATGTGAGTCTTGAAAATTTTCAGCTTGCTTCACTCAAATGTTTAGCGCTCTCCTTTTTGCACTTTTTGTCCTTGTGGGTTATGTAGAGATGAAGCAAGAATTTGTTCTTCTCTAAGAGGCTACCTAAGTAATTAGTCAACCTTTCTTGAGGTGATTCCATCTCATGAAGCCAAGAAATAAAAGCAGAAAAATGCTAAACTCAAAGGATTAAGCAGTGACAAAAATGAAAGAATACTTTTAAAAGACTCAAATAAAGTAGTTAAAGCTAGCAATAAAGTTAATAACACAAAAGGAATCCTAGGCATAGCTCTAGAATGAATTACAAAACAAAAACAACAACTAGAGTATTCTGACCACCATTGTGACTATTTGATTTATGTAACTTTTTCTATTTTGTATTTGACTTTGAATTTTTTATCTAATATCCACAACATGTTACTAAGCACAGTCGTAACAATTTTTTATTGAAAACAGCACGGGAAAAATTTTAAAAATCCAAACCCGAGAGCAAACATTAGCAACTTTATCTGTTCTTTTAGCAACCAACATTCAAGTTTTTGTGATTTATCACTTTTTTTCTATTTTGAATTTGAATTCCCTTTTTTAACACAATGTTCTTAACATCTTAAAGTGATCTCATAAAAATTCTCATCAAAATACGGTGTAGATTTTTTATACAATTTTTCCAAATCAGTGCTACTACACTAGAGTGTATCAGCAAGAATGAATCCTAAGGAGACCATGGAACAAAACAACTAGACACAATGAAAACCTAAGTCTATGAAACTCATTATTGATCTATTAAACAGGTTAAGGAACTCAAAAATAGAAAAGGAAAAATACACAAAGATTCAGACAAGTACAATTTGCACAATACATTTCATTAAACACATAGTAGACATAGTATAAGCATTTTGACAAACACTTTGTGAAAATGTTTCTAAACATGGAGTTTATAACATATTTTGAAGCACATGACTTAGAACATATTATAAACCGTAAAATACCTAAAAATAAAATGATTTCACCAATTGAAATGAATAAAAACACAAGAATATCACTACAGCAAAAAAAAGACAACAAGAATACCTATAGTTTTGTAGTTTTTGATAGTTCAAGAAAGAATAATGGTTTTAAACCGATTAAAAAATCAATAACAAATGATTAAAACATTGGAGAACAATTCAAGACATGAAAAGAAATAATAAACAATTCATAAATGGAAAAAAAATTAGAAGAAACACTCATCTTTTGAAAAAAACTTAAGTTCCAATGTTAAATTCCAATGTTAAATGATACAATTTTAGCTTCAATTGTATGTTTTAATGTATTACTTCTTGAAGGATTTGAGATGTAAACATAAATTATAATTGATGTAGCGGAAGAATTGAATTGTTGTTGTGAATATATGAAATTAAGATTTAGAGATGATTTTTCAAAGTAAAAGTAAGGTTAAGTCGAAAAAACGTCTAAAAAAAAGTTTTGTGTAAATCAATTTTAAAATGATGTTTTGCATAGAAAAGATGGATCGTTTGTGGTTCCAATGGCTTTGTGGACATTGTGTGAGCTGACGGTGTTTCATATCTTAGCCAAAGGTGGCAAACTCAGTGCAAATACACCAAAGTCTCTTTCTTCTTCACTTATACTTCTAACAAATAAGAACGAGCAGTGGTTAAAGTTCATGTACATTAATTAAAAATAATAATATCTGTTTATTTTTTTAATAGTTATAAAGTGCTATATTTTATTTTATTTTTCTTATTTTGCTCTTCCTAAATAAATTTATATAATTTATTTTTTATTTTCACTCTGTAATAATAATATAGTTATACAAAAACTCATTTAAGTATAATATTTTTAGGTTAAATCGTAATTTTGGTTTTTTATAATTCTTGATCTTCAATTTTTAGTCAATTCATTTATTTTATTGTGACTTTATCCTCCATTTTTTTTTAATTTTCAATTGTTCGTATTTTTTGTTTTAATAATTGATTATACTTCAAATGTTAGATTACACCAAAATAAAAAGAAACAAAACACATGAAAAATTGAGAGTTTAACAATAATTTTTACTTTTTTAATGTTAGCTAAGTAAAATTTGCAATTTAACCTACTATATATATATATATATATATATATATATATATATATATATATATATATATATATATATATATATA